>Ga0187770_10000336_pt1 | contig 23025 bp, 28 predicted proteins | sample 0116_SJ02_MP02_2_FD_133154 | JGI IMG/M metagenome (GOLD analysis project Ga0187770, IMG submission 133154) | Tropical peat soil microbial communities from peatlands in Department of Meta, Colombia - 0116_SJ02_MP02_20_MG | ecosystem: Environmental > Terrestrial > Soil > Wetlands > Peat | place...
GACCTGTCGAGCGATATTCTTTGTCGACTTCCTGACCGGCCCATTGGTTCTACGAAAGACATCATTTCCTCCCAGCTGAAATGCTTCATCTCAGATGGCAGGAATCATAATAATAACGAGGGTTGAAAATAAAACGCATGGACACGCTGGTTCTCGTATCAGGGTTGCTTCTATTTCTTGCTGGGTTAGTGGGCGTGGTATATGGAGTCGGGGTTAACGTTCCTGGAATGGTGGCAAGAGGAGCAACTAACTACTCGGGCATAACAGCCTACATAACCGAGTGGCTACTGATTATGTTCGCAGGATTATTTCTAGTTGCAAAGGGCTTGCGCTTCAAGTAATCGTTTCTTGTGGAGCTGCGAGCTCTACCTATCAATTGGGGTTGGTTTTCACACGTTTCGCAATCACGCCATCAAGGCTCAGTGTGGGGCTTCCGTTTAGAAGCAACACCAATGATGCACTGAACAGCAAAGCAGGAACCAAAGCCTGTCCGGCGTCGCCACTCAAAAGAGGAGGCGTGGCGATTATCGCGAACTCTATTACTGCCCACACAGCGGCTAACCGCGTCACAAATCCCAAGAGGAAAGAAATCGCTGCAAGAGTCTCGAGGACAGTGAAAAAATAGGTTAAAGGTACAACCATGCTTACACCAAATAGATTTCGAACTAGACCGTTTGCTTCTGGGTGTCCGGCCGCCAACGCTACCCATCGGGGTATATCGGAACGCAACCAGAAGGCGGCCACGACAACTCTCAGCGCAACAAACGCATAAGTACCCCAACCCTTAGCTGCAGCAAAAAGAAAAGCTACAAACCTTGAACTAGTCACGTCGAAAGCACCTTATTCTTAAACGACCACTAGTAGATTCAGATATATCTGTCGCCTACGGTTTTGACATCATTTGCGGAAATTCTAGCTCTGACGCGTCCTTTTTTTCTTAACTTTCCACAGCTCTCTCTACGATGAAGCTTCCATGAAGTTCATCAATCGTACCTGTAGCGTGTGTAGGTTGACCGCTGTGAGTATGCCAGGTGTCGGAACCAAGCCTACTCGTTTTTGGTAGTCAGTTTGGGCTTGCCAGGCTCCGGAATTGATGATCTGCGTGCCTCGGTAGTTTTCGTACTTGACGACGTGTATGTGGCCTGACTGGAAAATGTCAGGTATGTTTTCAATGATTAAGTGGTCGACTTTCTCGGGGGCTATCGCCGTCCTGTTCCCGTATTCCGAGGCTAGGTGTCGGCATTGCAGTTGAAGTTTCATCGCCTTCTCGGGCTGCGTGAAGTCAATGTTTGGAACGCTCGTGATGATGTCGTCGAGGCTGCGGCCGTGATGAAGTAGAAGCTTGACTCCATGCATCGAAACCTCGGCAGGGTTGCCTAGGGAAATCAGTTTGCGTGACTCGTAGAGTGGTTCCCCGAAATCTTTCGGTATGGGAGGTTGCGGGAGCGCCTGCCTCACTGGGTCGTGGTTTCCAGGGAGCACAACCGTTTCAATGTGTTCAGGTATCTTGCCCACGTATTTTGCCGCTTCACTATACTGTTCGTAGAGGTCTACGATTGCCAATTCCTGTTCCTGACGTGGGTATATTCCGATTCCATCGACGATGTCCCCGCAGATGACTAGGTACTTGGTGCGTTCAGCAATAGCCCGTTGATCGGGCCCGCCGATCTTCAAGTTCAACCAATCGAAAACCCTACCGAGCTCAGTTCCGAGGAACTTTTTGCTACCCGCATGCAGGTCTGAGAGCAGCACTGCCCAAACCTCCTCGTCGGCGAGGTGTGGCTTGTGGTCAGGAATATCGGGAAGTAAGATCTCCTTTGCAACGATTAGGTCTCCTTTCGCCCGTACGCCGGAAACGCAGATCACCTGATCGAGAGGAGTCTTCTGCGCCATTTCGTAAGCAGCTCGGGCGTCGGCCGAGACGAGTACTGTGGCTGAGTCCTCTAGGTCGTCGATTTGTAAGAAGAGTTTCCCTTGTCTCTCGCGTTTCTCCATAACCATAGCGATGAATTTTACTTTCTTACTTTGTTCGGCGCTTAGGGCATTGGCGATGTTTGTTGCGTCCTTTGCATCGTATCGATCGCGAAAGGCTGATGACAATTTGTGGAATCTATCTCGGAAGTAGTGTGAGAAGTCATCGATGCTGCCGCCTGTCCCGATCTCTTTGGAAGGGTCCCTTACGATTTCCAGCCTCGAGGACATTTGCTTTGCCGGAATGGTCGCTGAGACTGGGACGGGGATTTGGAGCGCTTGCGGTGGCTCAGTGAGTTCCAACAATTCTTCCTTGCTAAGAATTCGTCCCGCTTCAGGGGTCTCACCTATCGTTATCAGGAGGTTCTTAGCGAACCTTGTTGCGTCAAGTTCGTTCATTGACCTAAGATAATCATACGCTGAACGGTCGAGTTGGTATCCTGCCAACGCAAGTTCCTGAACCAGGCGTCGCAGTTGCTCCAACGTGCCGAACCTCGGTTTTCTTTCGTGAAACTTTACCGGCTGAACTGAAGAACTTACCGATAGCCCTATTTGGCGGAACTTAATGGCAGATGCATTACTCGCAGCTAGGATGAGTCTTCCATGAGTGAGAGAGTTAAGACCGGAATTAAGGGGTTGGACGAACTTATCGAAGGCGGCCTACCTAGGGGTTACGGGTTCCTGTTGCTCGGAGGACCAGGGACAGGTAAGACGACCTTTGGCATCCAATACCTGTACAAGGGACTTAGCGAGTACGGGGAGAATGGAATGTACGTTACGTTTGATGAGCCCCCCTACTCCATCACTTACAATAGTGAACGGTATGGATGGAAAATCTCCGACGCGGAGAAGGAAGGTAAGCTTGCTTTTGTTGATGTTTCACCAATCAAGCGGGAAATTAAGGCGACCACTTTCGTTCCTCCTTCGCTTGGACAGACTTTCTTGGGTGCTGAGAAATTCAAGCTAGATGACGTTGTGTCGGCGATAAAGGAGGTTAAGAAGAAGGTCGATGCGAAGCGCTGCGTTATAGACTCGATTTCAGCGCTCACGTTGCAGTACAGAGACGATTTCGAGATACGCCAACAGACACTGCACCTAATCAAGGACTTGACGGAAATGGGCCTCACGACGATTATGCTTGCGGAGAACGCAGAGGACAGGCAGGATTTGACAAGGTTCGGCGCCGAGGCATTTCTCGCTCAGGGAGTTATTGTACTTCACATGTACAGAGTGGAAGAGTCGAACGTGAAAGCCTTGGAGGTTAGGAAGATGCGTGGGGCTAAGCACACTGATAGGTTGTGCCCGTACAGGATAACCGCCGAGGGCATCGAAGTTTACCCTGAAGAGACTGTCTTCCGCTCCGTCTAAACCTAGAAGATCCACCACCGATGTCTGAGTTCGACCTGACCGGGGAAGAAGAACGGCAGCTAATCAACAACATCGCCAAACTCGTTGTAGATAAGGGGCTTGAAGCACCCGCAATAATGTTCCTAGAGGCCACGCGGCCGCTCTCCTTCATCGCGTCCCAACTTGCAATCGTAGCGCTGGGACCCCTGGAATGGCTATTCGAACTGCAGGGACCAAAGTACACAGGGCTGTTCGCGAAGAAAGAGAATGTAGGTAAAATAATAGAACGAATCGAGGAACTATCGAAACCTAACCCTTAGCGCCTACGGCTTTAGTGTTGTTGACCTTGCCTTTGCGTTCCCTGTACAGGTAGAAGCCGAATACTGCCAGGAATACTAGGACCGCTATGGGCGCGTAACTGCCTTCCTCCGCCGTGCCCATTCCTAATGCGCGCCAAGGAAAGGCCGGGTCGCCTGCTAAGAATTGAATGCGTTGTATGATGATCTGCATCCGTCCCAGTACCGTGCTTCCGAAGACAGCCCCAAGAGTGACAAGTATGAAGTATTTGCCAATCTTCGTAAAGCCTCCCCAGACACCTTTCTGTTCCCGGTGCAGGATGAAGTAGGAGAGGGATAGAATGGTTCCGGCGACCAAGACCACGTTGTCGAAAGTGGTCAAGATGTTTCCCGTATAGAGGGGGACCATCGTTGCGGTCACCTGTTTTACAAAAAACGTTCCAAAGACGCTCCAGATCGTGATCCCCAGCCCATAGCCAATCGCCAAACTCAGGGGAAGCCTATACAGGGCTGAGTATTTCTTCGTAAACTGGGCATAGAAAAGGGCCCCTAAGATTACTGGTACGATGAAGGTGAGATCCCCGTTTAGGAAAATTGGGTTCAACGCTTGGTTGATGAAGAGGCGTAGAGACGCGGCAAAGGCGTAGCCGCTGGCGAGGCCGATAAAGGCGTATTCGACTATGCGGAAGAATGGGTTTTCCTTGTAAAGGAAACTGAGCACCATGAGCGTAATGAAGACCCCAACCCAAACTCCTATCAGATCAATTAGATTCATGGTTCATTTCTCCTTCTTCGTGCCTTTCCTGTGGACGAAATAGACAATGTTGCTGAATACGACCATCCCGATAATCAGCAAATGGGCCGTGGATTGTGCGACCATTGCTGATGTCGCGCCGCTTATTCCAAGGCAGCAGCCATAACCTTGAGGAGGGGGAGCGCTTAGCAGAAATTCGTATTCGGCCGCTGCTCGCGCGCTGATCAGAACTCCCACGAGCTGGCCTGAGTTGTAGAATGGCATATACCCCGGAGCATTTATCGCGGTTGCTCCAACTGCAACTGGGATGTTGAAACGCCCTTGCCAATATTGGAGATAACTAAAGAGAGCGCTGCTGTCGTCGTCAAAAGTGATTACTAGTGAAGCTTGCTTGGCGGCCGGAAACTCCTTGATTATCGGGAGATTGGCCGTAGGATTACCGTGCGTGTCAAGCGGAAGAAATTGGGCTATGTTCGAAATCATTCCAATTAGGGTTGCTGTATTAGGAATGTACCCGAGATTCGCATAGTCGATACCATACGTCCTGTTGCCCTTGTTGATCGCGTCGAGGACCGCGTTAGCTAGCGGTGGGCCGTTGGGGTCCTGGGCGACGAAGAGTATTTTGAGCGGCCTCATGAACAGCTGTTGTGTGACGACTATGGCTTGAGGATGCAGTTCAGGGACGACGCTTGTAGCGTAATCAAAGCTCTCTACTACGAGGCTGTTCGGCGGCAGATTCTGGATGAACTCATACAGTGTACGCGTTGTTGGGCTGATCGGAACGGCAATTGCCGTATGAGTGAGAATTGGCACTGTTATGACAATCAACAAGATTAGGTACACTAGTCTTGGATCCGATCTGAGACTTGAAGCAGCCATGCTACCCCCTCCAAGGATACCGGAATAATCTTCGAACACTGAAAGCAAGGACTCCTAGCGCAAGGCCGATGAGGATCCCTCTCTGGCCCGCCGTATTCGGAAACGCCAATATCCACTCGCGAATCACACTAAACGCCGGGAATACTAGGGCTGTAATTGGCGCCTGTCCTAACATGACCAACAAACCTGCGGCTAGAAGAAGCGTCGATTCTAAGGTTCGCGCTTTGAAGGCCCGGTATGCTGCTGAAGCAATGAAAAAGGCGAGAAGAGAGAAGATGCTTGCGTTTACGTTCACGAAAATCTTGTAGTATAAGAATTCCCAGATCGGCGTTGCGAACGCGATCACGCTCGCAGGTATGACGGTCGCATTAGGGTCTAGTGCGTAAGGCGAAGCAATCACACTGAATATTGCCATCCCGAAAAGGCATATGATGAGAAGAACACTGTACTTCCATGTCGCTCGCCTGCGTTTGATGTTGATGGTATGCACCCGAATAATGTTGATGACTCCGACCGCGAATCCAGCCGTGAGCACTGCCGTCAAGTACGCCAATAACTTGTCAGAAACGGCCTGCAGATCAATCGTTCCCGGAGCGGCAATATAGTAAACACTTGCATAGAAAAAGCCCAGGCTGAAGATAATTATTTGAAGGGCAAGCTCTCCACGCGTCATCTTCTTCTTGTCCGAACTCATTGGTGCTTTACAACCCCATTAGGGCAATTAGAATCGAATTGCCGAAAGTAATGAGTAAAGCCCCCGCTAAAATGAGGAGGATAGCAAGGATTTTTCCCGCATCGGGGCCCACGAGATTCGCAATGGCTTCGGGGTCTGAGGAAAGGTAGCCCTGGGCGGTGTACAGTTCCTCGCCGATGAGGGTTTGATCGCAGGTTGTCATGAAAAATGGGAGCTGATCGATGTTCGACGTACCCCCGAACTGGGCAATTGCGTCGGTTCTCCCTGCCTCGGCAACCTGCAGTGCTTCCGCTTGGAAGTCGCCGACGAAGAAGTTGACGGCGGGTTTTTCGCGGCGTAGAATTCCCATAACCCCCGCGGCGTAGGCGAACTGTCGGGGAGATATGTACCGCACCATATCAGGGCTGTACTCTTTTTCTTTGCCTGCTTTAGCATATGCCCCTTTCACCAAGTCCTCCGTAGCTTGCTGCACTTGTGCGTCAGAGTTTGCGACTATTAGCTGAGCGTTGTATTTGACGCAATCTTTGACCACGTATCCGAGAAGGGCGAGCGCTGCAAGCGTATCGGATTGAGTCATCCCACCAGTTCCGGGAGTGAAGAAGACGCTTCGGCCTAGTTTTCCAGCCTCCTTTATCCACTCGTCGATTCTTTCGAGGCCAGGGATTCCACGAGTTTTCATCTGCTTTCTTTTGGCAATTCTTGATACCACGTAAATCGCGGCAAGTACAATGATCAGGAGAACTAATTCTGATATACGGCCTTCAATTAACTCCAGCATGAGGCGAACACAACGCGTGTTCACGCACCTACGGCTGGTTTTGCTTAAGACATTATCTATTCAACCAAGTAGTAGGGCCTCGCGTTATTTGAGTTAATACAATAATGTCCCCGATAACAAAGAAAATACAAAAAGGAGAACAGGCCGGTTCAAGTGGAACCGGCTAGCAAAACCCGCTCTAGCGGATTTATGCTACGTATTCGGTAGTGTCCCGTGCCTCACGGCCCTCGATCTTCATCTTAACCTTGCGTTTCTTCGCCAACTTCTATTCACCACCTTGAATCATAGACTTGCGCAATAATTCAGTGAGCGGCTATACCCTCTGCCTGGTATATAACGGGGCTTGGAGGAAAAATCATAAATGCCGAATGTTCCACATTTCTACTAGGGAGACCTAGTGTCAAGAATCTTCGAACCTGGCAAGAAAAGGCGCCTGAGCCGCAGCATAAAGATTAGCTCCGACATGTACGAGCGATTGGTAAGCCTTCAGGGCTTTCTGCAGTTGAAAGAGAGGCGTAAGCGCAGCATGGATGAACTAATCGAGTTCGTCCTTTCTTTCGTGCCCGACCTGGAAATTGATGTGGACGAAAACTACTACATCGTACAACCGAAGAAACCCCGCTCCTAGCATGCGATCAGGCCAGTTCTAGGCGAGGTCAGCTTTTGAGGGTCAAATGGCCCTCTTTTCAACAGTAGGGTTCATAGACGATGACAGTTGAGCGTCTAAGAACACCCCGTGGAGAACTATACTGGTGTCTGGACGACAGGTAACGGGGTATTCGATGCTCTAGCCGGGCCTGTAAACCGAGGAGTATTTACTGGGCTCAATACTTCACAGTCGAGTAGGGCAAAACAGGGGCACCGGTAAGGGAGGTTAAGATTAGCAGATGCCGCTCAGAATGTACAACTCACTGTCCCGCCGAAAGGAGCACTTCACAGCCTCCAATGACGGGGAAGTCAAGTTCTTCGTCTGTGGGCCAACCGTCTATGATTACCTTCACCTAGGCCACGCTAGGACGTTCTTGGCCTTTGACATAATCGCCCGTTACCTCAAGTATTCGGGGTATAGAGTCCGTTATTTGATGAATGTCACGGACGTGGCGGACCGGATTGTGCAGCGGGCGGAGGAACTTAAGAGGGATCCGCTCGACTTGGCCCGCCAATACCAAGCAGCCTTTCTAGAAGACATGCAAAGCCTAGGCATAACTAGCGTTGATGAGTACGCGAGAGCTTCCGATTATATCCCACAGATGATAACCCAGGTGGCGGGGTTAGTCAAGAAGGGGTTCGCGTACGAGACTGAAACCGGCGTATACTTCCAAGTGGACAAGTTCCCAAGGTTCGGCGAACTCTCCGGCCAGAGCCACGAAGAGCTCGGTTTAAGGCGCCTTGAATTGTGCTCCTCGAAGCGCAGCCCCGAAGACTTCTCTTTATGGAGGAAATACGAGAAGGGCCTAGGTTGGGACTCGCCTTGGAGTTATGGGCGGCCGGGGTGGCATATTGAGGATACGGCGGTTTCGATGGCCCATTTCGGGGAAACTTACGACATGCACGGCGGCGCCTCAGAACTCATTTTCCCCCACCACGAAGCCGAGATAGCCCAAGCCGAAGCCTTGACCGGCAAAGCCCCCTTCGTGCGGTACTGGCTTCACACAGGTTTATTGAGTGTAGAGGGGCGCAAGATGAGCAAATCATTAGGTAACGTGGTACGCATACGCGACGCCATCAAAGAATACGGTGTCCCTACCCTGAGGTTTTACTTCGCCTCATTCCATTACAAGAAACCCGTCGTCTTCTCCGCGACGAGACTCAGGAAGGCCACGGCCGAACTGACCGCCATAAGGAAAAACCTTCAGGCTTTCACGACAGCCCCACCAACCACAAACCCGAAGCAGGAGAGAAAACTCCAAGTCCTACTCGAGAGGTCTGAATCGGCGTTCAAACGCAACATGGACAACGACTTCGAGACGCCTAGAGCCCTCAACGTTCTGAAGGCGCTCGCAAAGAACCTATCACGGTTGCGAGTGAACCAAGAAGCAAAACTAGCCGCGGAAGCTACCGTTCAAAGAATGGCAAACGTATTCGGCATACTATCCGAGTATCCACAGGCAAAATGAAGCGAAACGCTATGCCGAAGAAGGTCAAAGTTCACTGTGTAGGTTGTGGGGCGATTATTCGTGGTCGGTCCTTACCGATGAGGCTGAAGATTACGCACAGCCAGCAGAAATTGTTGGATTCAGCTAGAGCATTGGGCTTTACGTCTTCAAGCTGGTGCATTGGTGACGTCATGGAAGCTCCAATGCACAAGAAATGTTTCACATTCGCCACTCGCGTGTGGAAGCTCGCCTTTATCACTCGGGCTCTTAGCCCGCGTCGACATCCTGGCGAACCAGCTCATCCCTCCCTCTAATTTACTCAGTGCAGAGCATTGAAACCGTGAAGGAAATGAGTAGTGACCAACAATTAACTGAAACAGAAAGAAGCCGTATTGGGAGCCCCGCGGAGACATACGGGATCTACGCATGTCCCACATGCAAGCAAGAGTTGGAGCTGAGGGACGGAGCGCTCCGGTGCCGTGTCTGCGCGGTAACTTACCCTATCCTCGACGGCATTCCCGACTTCATAGTCGAAGATTTGGCGGAGAACAGTAATCGGACCCTGCGTGAGATCGGAAGGATGGACCTCTCTGTACGGTTAGATTTCGTGGCACGCATCTATGAGTCATGTGTGTATCCGCTGGTATGTAACCTGTTAGGTGGGTGGCGCAGCACGTCTCTGAAAAAGATGGCGCATGATATTTCGGACATTGTGAGGTCAGTGGATGGCTTGGTTCTGGATGCGGCATGCGGCCCAGTCACCTACGGCCGTCGCATTGCTTCCGAGTCGAGAACCGTTTACGGCATTGATGCCTCAATGAGCTTGCTTCGCCGTGGTGTTCGCTACGTTGAGCGGGACCATGTTCCTAACGTTCGCTTTGCTCGGGCAAAGGTTGAGGCATTGCCGTTCCGAACGGGTTTGTTTGACGCTGCGATCTGCGCTGGGTCATTGAATCATTTCTCCGACACGGTTCTTGCGTTGCGTGAGATCGGCCGCACAATGAAGGCGAGTGCGCCTTTGGCGGTGATGTGCTTTGTCGTCGGCACTAAGGGTCTCTTCAAATATCGACGTATCCGTGACCAAGTAGGTAAAGAGCGTGATGCTGGTCGTATATTCGAGTTACCGGAACTCGACCGGTACTTGGCTGAGGCGGGCTTTCAGGACTTCCGACCCCATAAGTACGGATGCCTCCTAGTGTCGTCCAGCACTCGAAAGAAATGAGCGGGCATCACTCGATGCTTAACAGTCAAATCATCACCCCTAGAACTTAACGGAACCTGAGGCTGATAATTTTATTACAGAACGCAAGCAAACATACATCGGCTTGACTTGTCCGAAAATAGGAAAGAACGCGTTTGCGCTATGATTTGTTTGGGGCTATCGTTTCTATTCATTGCGCTAATTGTCATAGGGATTGCAACTAGACCGAACAATAATCCACCCGTAGCGTTACCTGAGCCTTACGGAATGGTATGGGACATAGTAGGCTTGGTCTCTTTTCTGCTCCTAGTCTCGACCATTGTCCTATCGCTGATAGTTCTTAGGAAACCCACCAAATGAAAGTAGATGAGAGTACCCGACAAAAGGTTTTTAGGGCCTCCAAACTGCCTAGTTTGTGTATCGCAAGGTGGTTTTTTGTCTACAAGAGAAGAAAACAAGTACCTGTACAACCAACCTGCTAACGCGTATGCGATTCGAACAAAGGCTTTTGGGGCGGCAAGGTTTGGCGGAGGTGATCCGACCGAGGAGCGACATGGTCCGGTCGGCAATCGCGAACATTTGAAAAAAGCCCACCTCTTGATCGGGTTCGCCCTGATAGCCGCCGTGCTAGTTAGTCTAGCAATTCTTTTGCTACACACCTAGGAGCTACCAATCGAAGGTAAACAGCCCTTCAGACCAAACGTAGATGACACGTTACCGAAAACCAAAATCAATATATGCCGAAAAACTTCGACACCGAGATCCTTTTGACATATGACTCTGTAGAATTTGACGGTCCGAATCATCCTTTCAAGGACAATCTCCTAGACACCCTAGTTGGGAGGTGGGATGTGACCGGAAAAATTGCGGGCCAATCAATCAGACATCTCTGCGAAGTTGACTGGGTCCTCAATCATCAATTCTTGAGAGTCCACTTCATAGACGTCGACTCCAGAAAACCTCAAGACCAACGAGAAAAGGGCCATCAGCACCCTCCGTACGAAGCAATTGTCTTTGTTGGCTATGATAACATGAGTGAACGTTACGTAGTTCACTGGCTCGATATCTTTGGCGGCCGCTTTTCCGAAGCCTTGGGGTTTGGCGAAAGAGAAAATAGCGAATCGATCAAGTTTGTGTTCCAGTATCCATCTGGCCCTCTCCATAACACCTTTCACAGGAATACAGACAAAGACACTTGGTCAATCGTCATTGAACAGAAAGATGACAAGGGCAAATGGACGGCCTTTGCGAACGAGGTTCTTGAGAGGACTAAGTAGCAAACTTCGCAGCGGTTGGTTCGTACTATCCATGCGAACAGTCGTTTCCTAGGCAAGGGGATGGTTGCCGCGCAGTGGCGTAGCCAATAGAGGTTGCTGTCACAGTCGCATTGACCGCCGTTATCGATAGGATGCCGGAAACAGGGTTATGGTTGTTGTTGACGAGCAAAACGGTGTATGCACCTGCAGACGGGGCAGGCCAATTAACTGATCCGAATGCCCCTGACTTGGAGTATAGCCAAAGAGGCCCGGAATCGCAGAACCAGATCTCATGGATCGATGAGGGAGCGGCGATGTAGAGGTCGAGTGAGTTGGGAATGTTATAGGCCCCTGTCTCGTTCCACTGCACGCTGAACTTTTGTCCCTGCGTTGCGTTGAACGTAACTCCCCAATACCAGCACGAGACGAGTGAAATTCCACTAAGCGAGAACGAAGAGGATTGATATTCCTGGCCCGACACCGGAGAAGAAGTGATGCTGCCCACGACAGCCAAAATTAGTAGGATCGCAGGTAAGGTGTTTGTAGGCCGCATGAGAATTTATGTCAAGCAGCTCCCCTAAAATCTTAGCCCTCGCATTAAGCCGGAAGTCCAGGGCATCCCGTAGAGTGGACTTATTCAAGCTGGCTCAGGAGAAGAACAAGCATATTTTGGAGGGAGCTTCTCCATCATTGCTATCGTGCAGGCAGCAAGAACGGGTTAGTCCCATCAGCTTATGTTAGCTTTGCAAGTGAATCGCATGAGTTCACGAAATCTTACATGATTCCTATGCATGGAAATGAGCAACACGAAGTAGATGAACTCAGTTCATAGGAAGCAGCTCCGCTATACGAAGTAACTCATCTCCGTCCTCCGAGCGTGACAGAAGTGTCCCAACCTGAATTCGAAATGATTGAAACCATCACAGCGCCGATCAAAAGCAAGGCTTGGCATTCTCTCTGTGAATGTGTTGTTTCGTTCATAGAAGCACTCGGAAGAAGCTCGGAAGAATACTACGTGTGGTTACCCCATTCAGTTGACCTCGAGAATCGCCAAGAACCCTGAATGCGCTATGACTCGGCCGAGTACGTGCTGCGGCCGTTCAATAACGATCGGGCTTTCATTCACAAGCCTTGTCGCAGATATTGCCAGAGAACCCTTAGCATATTGAAGGCCTTGCGTTGTCGTATCTTCGAATTCTTTTCATTCCAGTGAAGAGAAGCAAGGCTGACTTGGCCATGTTAGCCGACGTTCACATTAGGCATGCTGTGAAGGGTGACTTGGAAAGAATTTCCAGTTTCCTTGAGGATAACGGGTTGCCGATATCTGGGGTAGAGAAATGTGTTGAGAATTTCGTCGTCGCCCAAGACAGGAACGGTTCTTGGGTTGGAATCGCTGGGCTTGAAGTTTACGGTAAACACGGCCTATTGAGGTCCGTTGCGGTTGATGGGCGGTTTAGGGGTATGGGCCAGGGCCGAGCCTTAGTAAACGCCGTGCTCAGGGATGCTGAGTCGAAGGGCGTCGAAACGGTCTACTTGCTAACCGATAACGCGGAGGCTTATTTTGGCGGTTTCGGTTTCGAAGTCGTTGACCGGGAAGACGTTGACGAAGCCGTTAAGGCCTCGGCTGAGTTTGGAGAGATGTGTGCGTCAGCGGTTGCTATGCGGAAGATATTGAAATAGAGATCTGAGCTGAGGATAGAAAGTTCCAAATGCGCTGGGCGCATCTTGTAGGCAGGGAGATAACTTGGCAGTTTACATCCTGCTATCGAAGTTGACAGCCGAAGGACGGAAGACAGTACGCGAGAACCCAGGACGCATCCAGGAAGTCAACAAAGAAATTGAAAAATTCGGAGTGAAAGTTATTTCGCAGTACGCTACGCTTGGTGCCTACGATTTCGTTAACATCGTCGACGCACCGGACAACAAGACGGTAGTCAAAGTTTCAGTAGAACTTGGCTCAAGGGGAACCGTAGAGATCACTACGCTTCCCGCAATGATGCTAAACGAATTTGCCGCCACAGTGAAAGGTTAGCGCGATTCTAAAACGGCGAAAACGGAATATGGCAAAGGAGGTAGGAGACGCGCTGAGGATTTTTCAAACACCTTTGCTTGAAAGCAAACGTGGCGTCGTCAGTCTAAGGTTATATTTCGCATTCTCGAACTGTTGCGCCACTCAATGTGTATCCGGTTTCAGGCGACGCTAATGCCTTCAAAGGACAAAGATGTCTTCTACTTGAAGTTGCAGTGGATGTCTTCAAAGGACGAGGCTGAAAGGAAGAGACTTGCTGAACAAATAAGACAGCTATTGTCCCAGCAAGGTAAAACAGGCAAATAGGCTAGTTCGCGTTGCCACAAACAACCCGCCCTTTTAGCATCAAGCTCCTAACTGTTCTGGAAATTATCCTAGGGATTCTTGAACTCCTAGGTGCGCTTGCCGTGGCCGTCGCTAGTTTCGTTCTCCCGGAAATGTTTCCGCGTGTGAGGTTGCTTGCACCAAGGTCAATGTTTTCCGGGTTGGTGTTGTTTGTTTTCACCTTCGTTGAGTTCATACTTGCTTTTGGGTTGTGGAAGGGGAAGGGTTGGGCGTGGATTGGTTCCCTGATCTTCGCTGTGATTGGCCTTGTTTTTTCGGCGTTTACACTTTTCATGAGGCCTCGTTTGGGCGAGGTCATAGCCGTAGTTCTGAACCTGGTGATAATGTACTACCTTATGCAACCAGGCGTTCAAAGCTACTTCGGTAAAGGTAAACTCTCGGCCACCGCGTCCACGAGTAGCGCAAGGTCTCCGGGTCCATGAGCAGCCCACCAGTTACTCTCAAAGAAATTCAAGAAGCTAAAGCCCGCATTGTAAACGTCGCATACCGCACGCCTATGTACCTCTCGCCCCGGCTGGGCGCGCTGACAAACGCGAACGTCTACCTGAAACTCGAATCCTACCAGCCAATCCGAGTCTTCAAAATCCGCGGTGCAGCCAACAAAATCCTCAAACTAAAGCCGGATGAGCGCAAACGGGGCTTCATCGCCGCATCCTCGGGCAACCACGGCTTAGCCGTATCGTACCTCGCGAAATTGATCGGCACACACGCGACCATTGTCGTTCCAACGAACGCTGTGTTGGAGAAGGTCAAGGCGATCGAGGAATACGGGGCTACGGTCGTCAAGCACGGGCTCTTCCACGATGAACGCTTCGAGAAGGCGTTGGAAATTCAGAAGGCCACAGGAGCTATCCTAATTCCGCCCTTCGACGACCCAGACATCATAGCTGGGCAAGGAACGGCCGGCCTAGAAATTTGCGAAGACCTACCCAACGTCAACATGGTGATCGTACCCATCGGTGGGGGCGGCCTCATCTCCGGAATTGCCACCGCAGTCAAAAACCTCAAACCAAGTGTGAAAGTGCTGGGCGTTGAACCCGAGAAAGCTTCCTCCATGTACCAATCCATTAGAAGCGGCAAAATCACACGCTTGCCCGACACAACTTCAATCGCGGACGGGCTTGCCACACGGGAACCCGGTTCGCTAACCTACGAAATCACCAAACGCTACGTCGATGACATAATCTTAGTAAGCGAAGAACAGATAGAGAAAGCAGTTTTCACCGCGCTGAATGATTGCCACTTAGTAATGGAGCCCTCGGCGGCCGCGGTTATAGCGGCCATACTCGAGAAAGTCCATCCCAAGGCCGGCGAGAACGTTGTCTTGGTTGTGAGTGGCGGGAACGTTTCACTGAAAACTCTGGCCTCGGTTCTATCGAAGTACGGTTAGCTTTTGAATCCGATCTGGAACATGTGGTCTATGTCGTAGTTGCTGTAACACCGGAAGGCTATGAGCGTCATCGTCCGCGTTATGCCTTGGACTTTTACGAACCCTTCGGTTACAACCTTAGCTAGTTCTTCAGCTTCCTTGACGCGAACTATAGCTACGAGGTCGTAGTCGCCCGCAACGGAGTAAACCTCAGTGACCCCACCGATTTTCAGAAGTTCATCAGGAACTGCTGCTATGCGGTCCCGTTCAGCATTCATCATAACGAAAGCAGTAATCAAACTGAGGCCTCGACTCGGCTAGGTCGGTTGGGCCATCTTCTTAAATGCTCCGAGCTATAGCCCCCGCCCACACAGTGAACTCGTGAAAGCACTTGTACTGTTGTCTGATAAACCTCAAGCCCTAAGACTCGGTCCGACTATTGCATGGGAAGTGGGTGACTTGATTTGCTCATAATCCAAGTTTCTGACATACACGTTGGCTTCGAGTTTCGGGACGACGTCTTCCACCGTGCTGTTGACGAGATCAATGGCCTCGATCCAGACCTTCTCTTGGTAACGGGCGACCTCACGGAGAACGGGTTACTGTCACAGTACGAGGGTGCCGCTGAGTTGATGAAGCAGTTCACTTGTAGACGTCGGCTCTACACGAGCGGCAACCACGACTACCGCAGCACGGGATACTTGCTATTCCGACAATTCTTCCCTTCAAAACCAGTGTTAAGAACAAGGGATCTCTTGGTCGCGACCTTAGGTACAGCCAGACCAGAACGAAATGATGGTGAAGCGGGGCACAGACAAATCGTTTGGCTTGAGAATCTTCTGCGGCGGGAGAAGAGAAGATTCAAGCTCGTGATGATGCACCACCACTTAATCCCCGTCCCAGATACTGGGCCGAACACAATTCCGATCTTGGACGCGGGGGACGTACTCCGCGCCTTGGACCGGTCTGGGGTAGGCTTGATTCTCTGCGGCCACAGGCACAGACCGTGGAAATGGGTTCTAAACCGCATCCCCATAATCCACGCCGGCAGCCTATCATCCGAACGCCTCCGCGGCTTCTTCTCCAACTCATACAACATAGTCGAAATCAACAAGGGACAGTACCGCGCGTGGCTGAAGATCGTGAACGGCCCAAAGCTAGACTTCAAAAGAATAATCGCAGGCGAATCCGGGCTAGCCACGATCCCATTCCTAAATCGCTACGCATGATACTACTCCTTGGCATCACTTGCGGAAAGACGCATTCGCTCGAACTAGATTGGTGGGGCCCGTGTGATTTGAACTCAGCAACATCGTTGGTTAAATCGAAGTTCTGCTCTTTTCAGTACTTCCAGAGCCTGCTCCGGGTCAATAATTCTGATGTGCTTCGTGTACCAAATCTTGCATTGCGCTGGAGCATGTTACAGCACCTCTACATGAGGGCTGGTAGGTTCGGGGTTAGATTTTGACGCCGAGGTCTTCCTTTACCGTGCGTAGGACGATTATTGTGTCTGTGCCTGCTATACCTTCTATCATGCCTATCTCGTCCATAATCTTCCCGAGTTCATCTGTCCCAGTTGTTCTGATTTTGAGAATTGAATAGTATTCACCGGTTACGTCATAGATTTCGTAGACGTCATCAAGTTTCTTGAGGGCGTCCAACATTCCGGGGAAAGTCTGCGGGTGCGCGCGAACTAGGACGATAGCGGTCAAGGTTTTCCCAACCGCCTTCGGGTCAACCACCGCCCTGAAGCCTTTGAGCACACCTCTCGCCTGAAGCTTCTTCACGCGAACGAACACAGTCGCTTCACTAACGCCGACATCCTCGCCGATCTTCTTGAATGATATGCGCCCGTCACTTTGGAGTTGTTTGAGGATGCGACGATCGGTTTCATCCAATTCGGATAGCATGGAAATCTGATTGGTCAAGGTTCTCCGTCCGCCTATAACCTGAACCGTTACGGTTTCAATAATGCCTAGGAATCCTTATTAATGATTCCGCAATTCTATGGCCAATTTCATACGGAATCAGCACACATTCAGTGATTTGGATGAGCAACAAAGTTGTACTAGCATACTCGGGCGGTCTCGATACCTCCGTGGCCATCCGGTGGATAAAGGAGAAGTACGGTCTGGACGTGGTCACCCTCACGATAAACGTGGGTCAAGCCGATGACCTTCCCGAAATTGAACAGAAAGCCAAACTTGTTGGCGCCGTGAACCACTACACGTTGGACTGTAAACGCGAATTCGTGGAAGACTACGTCTTTCCGGCGGTAATGGCGAACGCGCTTTACGAAGGCAAATACCCAGTCAGCACCGCCCTAGCCCGGCCACTGATTGCAAAGAAGCTGGTAGAAGTCGCCCATCAGGAAGGCGCGGTTGCGGTGGCGCACGGTTGCACGGGGAAGGGAAACGACCAAGTAAGGTTCGAAGTAGCGATCAAATCACACGACCCGACGCTGAAAATTATAGCCCCAGTCCGAGAATGGAAACTTTCACGCGCGGAGGAGATTCAATATGCGCAGAAGCACGCGATCCCAATTCCTGTGGACATGGAGAACCCCTACAGTGTGGACCAAAATATTTGGGGGCGGTCAATAGAATGCGGCATCCTAGAAAATGCTGCAAGTGAACCACCGACGGAAGCATACGAATGGACTAATGCACCGGAGAGTGCACCCAATGAGCCCGAGTACGTCACAATCGAATATGAGAAAGGGAAGCCCGTATCCCTCAACGGCGCACCCCTCGAACCAATAAACATCATCGAGAAGCTGAACTATATTGGCGGCAAACATGGCATAGGCCGAATAGACCATATCGAAGACCGCCTGGTCGGAATCAAATCTCGCGAAGTATACGAGTGCCCAGCCGCCACTCTCCTGATAGAAGCGCACAAGGAACTTGAAAAACTGGTCTTAACACGGCACGAAGTTTGGTTCAAACAGCAGATCGATGCGCAATGGGCAAACATGGCCTACACGGGGCTTTGGAACGACCCGTTAAAGGAAGACCTAGACGGATTTGTTGAGAAGACGCAGGAACGCGTCTCGGGCGAGGTTCGACTAAAGGCGTTCAAGGGATCTGTACAGGTGGTAGGGAGAAGTTCGCCCATGTCGCTCTACGATACCGAGCTAGCAACCTACGATGGTTCCTCAACCTTTGACCAGGCATGGTCGAATGGGTTCATCGAAATCTGGGCTATGCCGACTGTGGTTGCTAACATTCGGAAGAGGCAGCGGCAATCGGAGCCTCTCGCGGCAAAGGCAGTTCCTCAAACTAAGCGCAAGTAGCTGCCCTTCGAGGCTGATTTGAGATGAATACACTCGCTAGACTGCATAGACTTTGCGTCAGGGTAATTCTGTGGAGGTGAGCCTATGTCGGATGAAAAATGTCCAGATTGTGAAGCTGCCATCCCAGTCCCGGATGACGCGGTTGAAGGAGAGATAGTCACATGCCCCGACTGTGGTCTCGACTTAGAAGTTCACGCAACGGGCGCGAATCGCTCAATCAAACCTGTCGTTATTGAGAAAGAAGATTGGGGTGAGTGAGTATTGGCTAAGATAGGGTTGCTCTACGATCAGCTGAGGCCGGATGAACGGCTTATCATCGAAGCGGCGAAACGCAACGGCATGGATCTGACGCTGTACGATACCAACGAGCTCGCGTTAGATGTGACTGACGTAAATGACGGAGTTGAGTTAGCGGACGCTTTCCTCCAGCGATGCATTTCCTACTTCCGCAGCATACATGTCACCGCGACTTTGGAAGCTCGGGGGAAGACCGTCGTCAATTCCTTCAAAGCGGCCACAACTTGTGGAAACAAGCTCCTAGCGTCAATATGTCTAAGCCGCGCGAAAATTCCGACACCCCACACCTACGTGGCCTTCACGCAGGAATCGTCTCTTCGTGCTCTGGACAAGCTTGGATATCCAGCAGTTCTAAAGCCAGTTGTGGGTAGCTGGGGCCGCCTCGTCGCGCTAATCAATGACAGTGAGTCTGCGAAGTCAATAATTGAGGCACGTGAGTACCTTCACCCGATTCAGCAGGTCTACTACATCCAAGAGAAAATCAAACGCCCGAACCGAGACATCAGGTGTTATGTAATCGGGGAGGAAGCGGTTGCAGCCATTTATCGCTATGCCCCACACAACGAATTTCGAACCAATACAGCCCGTGGAGGAATAGCCGAAAATCTCCCCGTCACGCCGGAGTTAGCTGAACTCAGCATCAGAGCCGCGGAGTCTGTGGGCGGCGGCGCTTTCGGGGTTGACCTAATGGAGACAGACTCCGGACTAGTCGTCCACGAAGTCAACCACACTACAGAATTCAAGAACACTGTTCGGGTCACACACGTGGACATACCGAAACTGCTGCTGGAGTACACGCTTGAGCAGGCGAAGAAATGACCAGAGTCTCAGTTATGGGTGGCTCGGGTTACGTCGGTGGGGAGCTACTACGACTCTTGGTCTGCCATCCCGCATGCGAGCTTCAAACCGTGACATCGCAACGCTACGCTGGAGAGCCACTATACAGAGCCCACCCAAACCTCAGGGGCCTAAGCGCCCTCCGATTCCAGGAGCCCAACATCGAAGCTGTGGTTGCTAGCAGCGATCTCGTTTTCACAGCTCTGCCCCACGGAGAATCAATCAAGATTGTCCCGGACTTGTTGCAGCGCGGCCTCAAGGTTGTGGATTTGACGGCGGATTTCAGGTTGAAGGATCCAAGCGCATACAAGGAATACTACGGATTCGAGCATCAGCGTCCTGAACTGCTCCAGAAATCGGTTTATGGCCTGCCCGAACTTCACCGAGCCGAGATCCAAGGTTCACAGCTAATCGCCGTCCCCGGGTGCATGGCCACCGCTGCAATCCTAGGCCTCGCTCCACCAGTATCGGATGGTTTCATCGACGCTGGCAGGATAGTTGTCGATGTGAAGATCGGTTCCTCCGGTGCTGGGGTGAACCCAACAATTGCCAGCCATCATTCCGAACACTCGGATGGCGTTAGGCCTTACAAAGTAACCGGCCACAGGCACATCGCGGAGGTGGAACAAGAATTAACTGGAGTTGGTCATGGTGATTTCGTCAAGGTTGCTTTCACACCGCATGCTGTGAACATGGTTCGCGGGATTCTGGCAACAGCACACGCTTTCACGCGCGGAAACCCCACGGAAAGGGACGTGTGGAAATCGTACCGAGCCCGTTATGGTAGTGAACCTTTCATCAGAATGGTCTCTGACAAGAAAGGCCTTTACGGGCTGCCCAACCCCAAGGTCACCGTTGGAACAAACTTCTGCGATATCGGTTTCGAGGTTGACACGCACATACAACGATTGGTCACGTTCACCGCGCTAGATAACCTAACCAAGGGAGCAGCAGGGCAGGCCGTTCAATGCTTCAACATCATGACCGGCGTGAACGAGCAGACAGGGCTCAACGCGCCAGGGTTACACCCGTAGTGGTCAGCCATGGTCGTCGTTGTAAAAGTCGGAGACAAAGTCATGGGGAACGTGTTCTCCGAAGCCTCATTGGACGACCTCACCCGGATTGCGCACCAGACACCGACGGTTCTCGTGCACGGAGGAGGCAACACAGTAACTGGCATAGCCGAGAAACTTGGCGTAGAACAAAAGTTCGTAACCTCGCCCGAAGGATTCAGGAGCAGGTACACGGACGCAGAAACAATTCAAATCTTCACGATGGTCATGGCGGGCAAGATAAACAAGGAAATCGTTCGACATCTACAAGCCAGAAAGATCCCTGCGATAGGCCTCTCAGGCTTGGACGGCGCGCTCATACGGGCGCAGCGAAAGAAGAAACTCGTGATAAAAGACGAACGCGGAAGAAAACGAGCCATAGACGGTGGATACACGGGCAGGGTTACTAGTGTTGACAGTTCGCTTCTTCGCACGCTCATTACGGCCGGCTATCTTCCGGTAATCGCGCCGATAGCTCTAGGTTCAGAGAATGAACCCCTAAACCTCGACGGCGATCGGACCGCCGCGCACATCGCAGGTGCTCTACAGGCCGAGCTACTAATTCTCTTGACAGACGTGGAAGGAGTTTCCATTGATGGTGCGATCATTCATCGCCTCTCTGCCGGCGAAGCGAAACGAAGCCTCTCCACGTTGGGACCGGGAATGATCACCAAAGTCTACGCTGCCCTCGAAGGCCTTTCCATGGGCGTAGGTAAGGTGATGATTGCGTCAGGCCGCCGCCAGAACCCCATCACATCCGCAATTCATGAACAAAATGGGACGCTCGTGATAGCATGAACTCCGCAGAGATACGAATGATCGAGGATAGCCGCCTCGCCAAATTCTACGCGCGAAAACCAGTAGCCATAGTGAAGGGAAGAGGCATGATCATATTTGATGCAGAAGGAAGAGAGTATATCGACCTCGCCGGCGGCTACGGGACATGCATAATTGGCCACGCACACCCAACCGTGGTTGAGGCTATAACTAAACAGGCGAACAAACTCATTTCATGCCACGGCTCAACCTACAACGACGCAAGGGCCGCCCTACTCACGAGGCTCGCAACAATATTGCCTGCCGAATATGGTAGAGTCTTCCTAAGCAACAGCGGTGCGGAGGCGGTTGAATGCGCCATAAAACTTGCGAGGAAGTCAACGGGCAGAAGGAAACTTGTCGCCATCAAAGGTGGTTTCCACGGCAAAACCCAGGGCGCACTTTCAGCCACATGGGACAGCAAATACCGAAAGAATTTCGAACCGCTCGTTCCAGATTTCACACATATTCCGTTCGGCAACTTTGAAGCCGCAAAGGGCACGATCTCTAATGATACGGCTGCTGTTCTAGTTGAACCGATTCAAGGAGAGGGCGGAATCCGCGTCCCTCCGCCAGATTGGCTTCCTCTACTGAGGGACCTTACTCGAGATGCGGGTGCGTTGCTGGTTGCAGACGAGATTCAAACGGGCCTCGGAAGGACGGGGCGCATGTTCGCGTCAGAACACTTCCATGTAACTCCGGACATCATGTGTCTGGGGAAAGGAATTGCGAGTGGCCTCCCGATGGGTGTTACTGCTGCAGGCGACAGTATCATGAGTTCCATGACGGTGGGCGAACACTCGAGCACGTTTGGGGGAAACCCCGTAGTTTGCGCGGCCGCAGAAGCCACAATCACCGTTCTCGTTGAAGAGAAACTTGTCGAGAACGCCGCCAAGGTGGGCGCCTTTTTCAAAGGCCAGCTCCTGAACCTGCAAAGAGAGCTACGCATCATCCGCGAAGTGAGAGGCCTTGGCCTCATGCTCGGAATTGAGACGAGGTTTGACGTATACTCGATTCTTCAGAAGGGGCTTGAGAATGGCATATTGTTGCTGGACGCAGGAAGAAACGTTCTCCGGTTCCTACCGCCCCTATCAATTCAACCTGAACACGTAGACCGCGTGGTATCCTGCCTCCGAAACATAATGGTGGAAGAGCAAGTTGCAAAACTACCCAGTTGAACTTCTACGAACTATGCTCGAGCTCTACAGCCCAAGCGGTTCAGAAGGGCGATTGGCAGATTTCCTGCACGAGCACATGAGATCCCGCGGCTTCAAAGTCAGAAGAGACCACGCTGGGAATGTTATCGGTGAGCTAGGCAGAGAGGGACCTAGGCTTCTACTCTGCGGCCATACGGACACTGTCCCTGGTGAAATCCCCGTTCGCATTGAAGGAGAATTCCTCTATGGCCGAGGTTCCGTGGACGCAAAATCCTCACTGGCCGCAATGGTTGCTGGAAGCGCTCTTGCCATAGAACGTGGCTCACTCCCATTTCGAATCACGGTGGCCGGGGTCGTCGAAGAGGAATCTTCCAGCGCAGGGGCCAAGGCTCTGATTAACTCGGGTGATTCATACGACTTAGCCGTGTTCGGCGAACCAAGCGGAGCCACGAACATAATCATCGGCTACAAGGGAAGCCTGCAAGTCCACGTCACCTGTACAACGAGAGGCGGACATTCGGCATCCCCCTGGCTGTCAAAGAACAGTTACGAAGAA
>Ga0187770_10000338_pt1 | contig 22911 bp, 17 predicted proteins | sample 0116_SJ02_MP02_2_FD_133154 | JGI IMG/M metagenome (GOLD analysis project Ga0187770, IMG submission 133154) | Tropical peat soil microbial communities from peatlands in Department of Meta, Colombia - 0116_SJ02_MP02_20_MG | ecosystem: Environmental > Terrestrial > Soil > Wetlands > Peat | place...
CCCCATCATGATCAGCAGGCCTCCGATAATTGAAATCCAGCGCAGCATGAAAAGAGATGTCTTCTTCTAACATGCTTTCGCTAGATCTCACCCGCTAATCTCAGTGACTTTTTCAACACCCACTCCCGATAGCACTCATTTACCCTCGGGCAAGGGTTTTGTGCGTAATCGGCCGATTTCGTCAACGGACCGCGCCGAGCGACTCTTTGGACGAGCATTCTTTTATCATGACAAGAGTCGCACCATGCCCGGCTACTACACTGAGAAGCTGGCGGCCGAACGCCTGCGCGCTTGCTATGATCTCGCTCCGCCCCGCACCAGGGCGTACCTCGAAGCGGAGATCGAGTTCGTCCTTGGAAGAACGAAGCCCTCCATGGTTGCCTTGGAGCTAGGTTGCGGCTATGGCAGAGTTCTCGAGCGGCTTCTCCCCGCCGTACACGTTGCATTCGGAATCGACACGTCGCTGGCGAGCCTCCGCATGGCGCTGGAATTTGTGAGAGGCAAACCCTCCCTCCGCCTCGCCTGCATGGACGCCATGTATCTGGGTTTTCCTGACCGTATCTTTGATTTGACCCTCTGCGTTCAAAATGGCATCTGCGCCTTCGCCGTTAATCAGCAGCAGCTTTTCAGAGAGGCGCTTCGTGTGACCCGATCGGGTGGCCTGGTGCTGTTTTCAAGCTACTCGGCTCAGTTCTGGGAGCATCGACTGCAATGGTTTGAAATTCAATCCGCACATCAACTGATCGGCGAGATTGATCGTCAAGCCACAGGTAACGGCGTGATCGTCTGCAAGGACGGTTTTCGTGCCACGACTGCCGATAGGACGACGTTTGAGAAGCTTGCTGCTGGCTTGGGCGTTACACCCCGTATTTCCGAAGTCGACAGTTCCAGTTTGTTCTGTGAGATCGTTGTTCCTTAGAAAGTGCTCCTGCCAACGATGGGTGACGAAAAATCGCGATTGCACCCACGGTGGGCAATGAGTGCTAAGGCCGGTTACGACAGTTGCTTCGGTTTGCCCGTCGACCATCAATCGTCCGCTTCTAGTCGAAGCAAAAGCTTTCGGCTTCGAGCCTTCATCGCGGGCGTACCGTTCAGAAGGGACTGCCGCAAGAGCCTTTCATTTCAGGTCTCATGGTCGAGTCATGCTTAATCGCTGGTTCGCCCAGCGTTAGCGGGCAACATCGGGGGGCCTATTGGAAGTGACTGATTAAGACGACGTCGCTGGAGATGGTGCCGCGGGCGAGGGCGAGCTGCTTCCCATCGCGCGACCAGGCAAAGAAGAAGATCAGGTCGGATTTGAAATTGGTGATCTGTTTTGGGGGGCCCCCCGCGAGCGGCTGCCGCCAGATATTCGAAGCCCCGCCGCGCGTCAATCGGTAATCGAGCGCCTTGCCATCGGGCGCCCACCGAATCCCTGCCGCACCCGTGGGTACATCGAACCTATACAATGGCGACTCACCACCGAAAGGAACCACGGTAAGGACCCTGGAGCCCGACATCGTCGCGGGCATGGCGAAATAGGCGAGCAGCTTACCGTCCGGCGAGATTTGGAGTGCCCCACCGGCCAGATTCGGGACGACCACTTGGGTGGGCGGCCCGCCTTGAATAGGCACTTGCCACGCAGCCATGTCGCGGGTATACAGCACTGACTTGCCATCGGGTGAACACTCAGGGTTGTAGGCAATTGCTTCGTCAGTCAACTGGACCGGATTGGAACCATCGGCCTCCATTCGCCACACGTTGAGCCTTTCGTTCCGGTACGCGAGAAAGACAATGAAGCGCCCATCTCCACAAGTTGCGGGTAGTTCGTTGGCGTTCTGGCCCGGCGCCAACAACGTCCGCTTGCTGCCATCCTCCTGCATGCTAAACAAGTCGCCGTCGAAATCGGCATACACAAGCGCCCCGCTGGCGAGCCAGGCGAGACCGTTGTTCGCTCGCGCCCCGGTGGTGATCTGGCGGGCGGGGGCGGCATCGCCGGCGGGCGCCACCCAGAGATCGGCGGCCGTCGTGCTCTCAATAGTAGCCAGGGTCTTCCGATCCCGCGTCATGTCGAGAGGAGACCGGTGATCCGAGTAGGAAGAATTCCGGTAATCCGTCAGGTCGTTGGTAAATCGGTGTGCCTCTCCGCCGGGAAAGGAGATTTGCCAAAGCTGGGCCCGCCACCCCAGGGCAGGATCCCATACTGTCACGAGCAGGCCACTCCCATCTGCCAGCCAGCGAGGCCGCCCCAGCCAGTTCGGGGTTGAGTAGATCTCACGCACCGTCCCGTCGGAGACCGATATGGCTGAAATCACCCGGCGCGTGACCTTCGTTCCCCCGATGGTCGTGATCGCAACTGTTTTCCCATCCGGTGACCAGTCGGGCCCCTCAAACCCGGCCGCATTGAGGCTAGCGAGTATACGTTCGCCGCCTCCCTCCACGCCTGCGACCAGGACGTGGACCTCACCCTTGTCGGGAACTCGCCTGAGAAAGGCGAATTGCCTGCCGTCGGGCGAGAAACCAACCGGGGAATCGATGTCGCGCACCAACTGCCGCGGCGTGCCTCCCAGTGCCGGCATCTGCCAGAGGTAGCTGTAGATAGGATTGCTCTTGTCGGAGCGGGTGAAATAGATGTAGTTCCCGTCCGGCGAGTAGGTAAGTCCCCTGAAGTTCACTACGTCCGGCGGCAGGACTTGCACGTCACTGCCGGTGGCCACCTGGCGTACGTTGAGACTCTGCTTTTCGCCTTCCTGGAGTACGTAGACCACGTATTGCCCGTCAGGAGAAACAGCCACATCCGTGGCCTTGCCGCTCTCAGTGATCCTGACGATGTTCATATTCTGGAAGTTCAGTTCACTCTTGCGCACGCTCAGCTTGTAGATGGAAACACCCAGCCCGCCCAGCAGGAGCGCCACGCCGGCAATAAGCAGCCCCACCGTAATCTTGTGCCGCTTGGCTTCCCCGAGAAGGATGGCTGTGCTTGAGGGTGCGCCGGCTGACGGCTCGCTAACAGTCGCCGCGGCGGCAGGTGTGCGGTCAGCCGCAACGGTTTGCCGACCCGAAGTGGTATCGCGTCTTAGCCGTTTCAGGTCGGCGCGCATTTCGGAGGCGCTCTGATAACGCAGGTCGTGGTCTTTCTCCAGCGCCTTGCTGATGATTTCTTCCAGCTTCGGTGGGGTGTCAGGGTTGATTCGGACTGGCGGCACTGGTGCTCGGTTCAAGATCGAGTCAAACATCGCCCCAGTCGTGTCTCCCCGGAATGGCAACGTCCCCGTACACATCTCGTAGAGAACTGCACCGAAAGAGAAGAGGTCGGTGCAAGCGTCCAACTCCTTCCCGCGCACTTGCTCTGGCGACATGTAAGCGACCGTCCCCAGAGCACTGCCGGGACTGGTCAGGTGTTCCTCGGACTCGACGGTCGGGGCGCTCAGGGCAACGCTCTCCGGCTTGATGGTGACCTTGGCTAATCCGAAATCGAGAATCTTCGCCTGACCCTTGTTCGTGACGAAGATGTTCGCGGGCTTGATGTCGCGATGGACGATGCCTTTGGAGTGAGCCGCGTCCAAAGCATCCGCAATCTGGATGCCCAGATCGAGCACCGTCTCAATCTCCATCGGCTTGCCAGCAATCAGGTGCCGAAGGGTCTGCCCCTCCAGCAGTTCCATAGCGATGAAAGTTCGCCCATCGGATTCGTCAATCTCATGGATCGTGCAGATGTTCGGGTGGTTCAGCGAGGATGCGGCTTTGGCTTCCCGCTGGAAGCGACTGAGAGCCTGTGCGTCGTTGGCGAGATCATCGGGAAGAAACTTCAGGGCGACGAAGCGACCGAGTTTTAGGTCTTCGGCCTTGTAGACCACTCCCATCCCGCCGCCGCCCAACTTCTCGTTGACGCGGTAGTGCGAGATGGTCTGGCCGACCAGGGGATCGCGGCTGACTGGGTTTACCATTGGGGAAGACGTTCCTTCCCCTCATCCTTTGAGGCAAATTGTAGGCTTAACCACAGCCAAACTCGCATGAGCCGGGCGTGATGTCAGTGACTGGTGTCACGTCTTTGGCATACCGCGCCAATCAATTGGCGTCGCATCCCCATTACACTCACTCACCGTCGCCCTTCGCGATTTCTGGGAGGCCCAGTCTAACCTTCTCCGACTTCCCGATACCGTTCCAGCACATCGCGCTCGGTGAGGACGCCTTCGAGCTGGCGGAAGTCGGCGCGGCTCACCACCGGCACCACGGGCCAGCGCTCCACATAGCGTAGAGCGGTCTCCAGCGAATGATCGGGGTGCAGGTACGGGATGCCGCGGTTGCTGAGCAAAGAACTCAGGCTGACGCCTCCGAGCTCTTCGTCGACCATGGTTTGAAGTTCCTGCCTGCTTACGCTGCTCCAGCCCGCCGGGCTGAGCCGAACCAGAACGCCGTGGGCACCGGATGTTTCCGCCTCGCGCAGCGCCAGCTCCACGGTGTCTCTTGGGCCCAGCATCGGAACGTTTACCGGTCGCATCGCGTCTTCGACGTGCAACACGCCTTCCTCTCGTTGTTCCTCCATCGAGGGCAGTTCCAGACCGTCCTGGCGCGTGAGCAGGTCGAAAATGGGGATGGGACGAAGGCTACGGGAAATCACGTAAGCGATCGTATTCGCGACGATCACAGGCAAAATGATCGAGTAATTGCCGCTGACTTCGAGCACCATGAAAACCGAGGTCATGGGCGCGCGCAGAAATCCGGCGAACAGAACGCCCATGCCGACCAGGGCGTAGGTGCCGGGCGATCCCGCGAGATGGGGCAAAAGCGCACGCTCGGCGCCGCCAACGGCCGCACCCAGCATGGCGCCGATAAAAAGAGTGGGTGCGAACATGCCGCCCGGCGTGCCGCTCACGAAGGAAAGCATCGTGGCAACGATCTTCAGGCCGGCCAGAATGCCCAGCATTTGCCAGGTGAACTGGCCGTGCATTGCCTGGTCGATGTACTCGTAGCCTGCGCCCATCACCTGCGGCGCGCCCAGGACAGCAATGATCCCGATCAGAAGACCCGCAATCGCCGGCTGGAAATATTGCGTCCAGCGCGGCAAAGCCTTGCAGCGCGGCCGCAATACGGCAATGCCTCCGGCAAATGTGACAGACGCCACGCCGCCCGCGACTCCGAGAATGGAGTAAGCGATCAGCTCCGAAGGCCGCTGCATCTGCACGACAGGAATGCGGAACAGAGACTCAGATCCAAGGAACGAGCGCATGACGACCACGCTGGACACAGCAGAAAGAACAACCGAGCCGAGAATGCCGGCAGTCCAGCGGCCAATGACCTCCTCGATCACGAACAGCACGGCGGAAATCGGCGCGTTGAACGCGGCTGCCAGGCCGGCGGCTGCGCCCACAGGAGCGATCAAACGCATGCGATCGCGCGACAGCTGCATGTATCGCCCCATCGCCGACGCGAGGCTGGCGCCAATCTGCAGAGACGGATCTTCAGGGCCAAGAGAGTGTCCCGATCCGATGGCGAGCGCAGCAGTTATGAACTTGCCGATCGCGGTGCGGAGCGGGATGTATCCGTTATAGATATACAGCGCGGCTTTGGTCTGATTGACGCCGCTACCGCGGGTCGTGGGAAAGACGCGCATTACCAGAGCCGCGACCACGAGGCCGGTCAGCGTCGGCGCCAGCACCAGCCGCCACGGATTAAGTAGCACTCCGGATCCCAACAGATAGATGCGGCACCAGCCGATGGCAAAGCGGAAGCAGACCACGGCAAGGCCGGAGAATATTCCGATGAATACCGCCAAGACCAGGAACAGACGGTCCTCGCGGAACAGAGGCTGGAGAATCGCGGCTTGCCCGCGCTCGAACAGAGAACTTGCAGGGCCGATTTCGCACTCCGGGAGAGCGTCAGTCTGCGAATCAGTCCGCGAATTGAAAGTCAAATTCACTTAGGCGCCTTCGTGCAATTTCCCGATCAGCAGGAGAGCCAGATCCGCTCCTTGCGGCGAGCCGCAGGTAACGCTGGTCTGGCGCTCAATGTTAAACACCAATTCCATGGCGGCTTCCACCAGGTCGGGATCACGCTGGAGCCTCTCCTCGCTGATTCGCGGCTTTAGTTTCGTCCAACTATCCTGCAGGTTCGCAGGCGTCGTCAGTCGCTGCGCCGAGCGGCTCTTCGGAGCGCAACTTTTCAGACGATCCCCCGCGAGCGCAAAGTCCCGCACAACGATCCGGCTGCGCGCCAAGACTGAGATGCCCCGTTGAAATGGATCCATCTGCAGCGCCATTTCCGTCGTCTTCAGCAAATCTGCGCTCTTGGTGTCTTGCGGATTGGCGGCGGCGGCCTGCAGATACCGCTGCGCCATGGGATAGCGCCCGAGCTCGAAGGCCGCCAGCCCGCCGCCTGCCAGCGCCGCCGGGTTGCGCCGGTCAGCCTTCAAACACGCGCGGTAGGCAGCTAACGCGCGTTCATAGTCCTGGGTGCGAACAAAAAAATCCCCGGCCTGGATTTGCTCTGACGGCTCGTCGCCCAGATTAGCTTCGAGTGCGATCAATTCCGACTCGGCCTGTGCCTTGGCATTGATGCGCAGAAGATATTCGATCAGTTCGACGCGGGCGGCGCGCCGCTGCGCTCTTTCTTCATCACCCGGCCAGCTGGCGTAAATGGCGTTGTGATAGTAGCGAAGAGCTGGCTGCGAGTCTGACTTCTGCGCCGCAATGCGCGCCAGTTCAAGATTCACCAGACCATCCTCGGGCTGGCGCTCCCACAGGTTGATGAGGTAGGCATAGGCTTCGCTGGTACGGTTGTCGCCAATGAGGGCGCGGGCCAGGTTGGCCTGATACGCATAGTTGTCGCGGGAGTAGAGAAGCGCGGCACGAAACTCACTGACTGCGGAATTAAACCGCTGCGCGTTCAGATCGGACACGCCGCGCATAAACCAGCGGTTTCCCAGCGACTCCTGTTGCGCCTGATAAGCGCGGGTGATTCCGGCGACGGCCACAAAGAGCGCGATCGCCAGCAACAACAGCAAGGCCAACCGGGGTGTTTCGCGTGCGCGGTCGGGCGGATCGTCGGATAAAGAATGATTCAGGGTGGGTCGATTCGTCAGGGGATGATCCATCCCTTTCTCCTGCGGCATTCATCTTACTTCGACCCCGTGAGCCACCCCGGTTCAAAGATATGTTCGTCGTGAAAGCGGCGAAGCCGCGCAGCCAGAATGGAGGCTCGCCCAAGGTAACCCACAATTTTTCGCTCGTCGTTGCGAGCGACGACGGGCAGACGGCCAATGCCGAAGCGCAACAGTTTCGCAGCCGCTTCCGAGACCAGTTCATCCGGATAGGTAACGACGATGTGGGTACTGCCCGCTTCCTGCACCGTCATCGCTCCGGAAGGATCTTTGTCGAGCGCGCTCACGACGTCACCACGGGTAATGATGCCGGCAAGTTGATTCTTGTCGTTGACGATCAGCATCGCCTGATGGCGGACTACCGCGGGATCGTGCCGAGCAATGCGTTCCGCCAAGGCACCGACCTTCGTATCGGCCGCGATTGTGGGCGGTTCTTTCTCCATGGTCTCGCCGACCGTTGCTTGGGCAAGCGCGTCTGCCTCATAGTCCTGGTGGACGCGCAGCCCGCGCCGCGCGAGCTTTTCGGTCATGATCGAACTGGAAGGCATGAACAGCATGGCGACGCCGTCGGCGATCACCGCCACCAGCATCAGGGGCAGAACGGAGTTGTAGTCACGCGTGATCTCGAAGGCAAAAATGATGAACGAGAATGTGGCCCGCGACGCCGCGCCGAACACTGCTCCCATGGCGACGAGCGCAAAGGCGCCGGGAGAAAGATGCGCTGACGGGAAAAGATGATTGCCGACCATGGCAAAAAGTCCGCCCATGGCCGCGCTCCACATAAAAGTCGGGGCGAGCAGCCCGCCCGATGTGCCCGATCCCAGCGAAATCACCAGAGCGGCAAACTTGGCCACCATCACAATGAGCAGCAGCTTCCACGCCAGGTTGCCGTTTAGAATGTCGCCAATCGTGTCGTAGCCGACGCCAAACATGCGCGGCACGAAGAAGCCGATGATGCCCAGCGCCAGCGCGCCGATCGCCGGCCACCACAGCTCGTCTAAGGGGAGCTTCTCAAACGAGTCCTCCACCCAATAGAGCGCTTTGCTCAAAGCCACGGCGGCCAGCCCGCAGACTGGCCCCAGCACCAGGTAGAACGGCAACGCTTGCGGGATGCCGAAATCCATGGCCGACACCTGAAACATCGGCCCCGGCCCCAGAAGCTGCATGTGAACGGCGGTCGCCAGCGTGCTGGCAATGACGAGCGGGATAAACGATCGCGATTTAAATTCAAACAGCAGGAGTTCGATGGCGAGAATCACCCCGGCGATGGGCGTGTTGAACGTGGCGGACATTCCCGCTGCGGCGCCGCACGCCAGCAACACTTTTCTCTCCGCAGCAGTGGTATGGATGATCTGCCCCACCAGCGAGCCGAGCGCGCCCCCGGTCTGAATGATCGGCCCCTCGGCGCCGAACGGGCCGCCAGTCCCGATCGCGATGGCGGCAGAAATCGGCTTCAGCAGCGCGACGCGGGGTGCAATGCGGCTGCGATTCACCAGCACGGCTTCCATGGCTTCGGGAATCCCGTGACCCTTGATTTTGGAGGTCCCGTACTTCGCCATCACGCCGACGATCAGGCCGCCGAACACCGGAACGCCGATCACCCCCGCGCCGAGATGATGCGAGCTCACACTCGCGAAACTGGTCGACCAGCGATGAAAGAAGAAGAGGTTGGTGAACAGACCGATCAGTTTGTAAAGAATGTAGGCTACGATGCCGGCGATGAGGCCGATCGCCGACGACAGGAAGGAAATCAGCACGATGCGGAACTGTGCCGGTTGCGCAAGCGGAGAGTGGTTGGTACTCACTGCGCGGTCTTCCTCCGCTCCCGCCGACGGGCTTTCGCACCGTCGCCGCTTTGCATGAGGCGCCGCAAGGCGGCGACCAGAGTCGGCGCAGAGCTGCGCAGCTCCTCGTGATGATGCAGTGCCAATTCCGCCAGCACCAGTTCACCACTGGGAGTGAGCGTGAGCAGCACCTCACGGCGGTCGTCCTGGGCGCGATCGCGCCGTACGTATCCCCTGGCTTCCAGGCGATTGATCAGTTCCACGGCGCTGTGGTGCTGAATCTGCATGCGGTTGGCCAGTTCACGGATGCGCGGCCGCACGTCGGCCGGCATTCCCTTGATGGCCAGCATGAGCTGGTATTGGCCGCGCTCCAGCCCCGCCGCCTGCACTGCGCGCTCGCTGAAATGCAGGAATTTGCGAATCTGGTACCGGAACTCGGCCAGAGCTTGATAGTCGGACAGGGTGAGCCGTCTCATGCCGGGATTGTATCGTGCCGCGATAATATCGTTTGTATTATATCGTGTAACGATACATAAGGATAGATCTGGATAGACTTTCCCTTCTTCCCGAAAGGTGATGCCGGAGGGAGGCCCCCCGGGTTCATCCAACTAGCCTCTTTCCCCGCATCCATTTAGAATCCTCTGTCCGCCCATTGCCGTCGCGCGACAGGAGGGACTGCGACCGTGATCCCGCGCTACACCCGGCCGGAGATGGCCCGCATCTGGAGCGACGAAAACCGCTTCCGCACCTGGCTAGCCGTCGAAGTCGCCGCCACCGAAACGCTCGCCGAGGCCGGTCTCGTGCCCAAAGACGCTGCCAAGGCCATCCGCGAGCGTGCCGATTTCCGGGTCGAGCGCATTCACGAAATTGAGGCCGAAGTCCGCCACGACGTCATCGCCTTCACCACAGCAGTCGCGGAAATCGTGGGTCCGCATGCCCGCTGGTTCCACTATGGCCTAACCTCGAACGACGTCGTCGATACCGCGCAGGCTCTGCTCATCCGGCAAGCGTCGCAGGTCATTGCGCAAGACCTCGAGGGATTGGCCGAAGTGCTCGAGCGCCGAGCCTGGGAGTTCAAAGACACTCCTATGGTCGGCCGCACCCACGGCATTCACGCTGAGCCGATCACTTTCGGCTTCAAGCTGGCGAACTGGTATTCGGAGACGCAGCGCAACATCGCCCGCTTCGCTGCTGCGGCCGAAGACATGCGTGTAGGCAAGTTTTCCGGCGCGGTGGGAATTTTTGCTCATTTGACGCCGGAACTCGAAGAAGAGATCTGCACCCGCCTGGGATTGAAAGCGGCAGCCGTATCGTCGCAGGTGATCCAGCGCGACCGCCACGCGCACTATCTGGCGACGCTGGCCGTGATTGCCTCTACGCTCGACAAAATCGCCACCGAGATTCGCCACCTGCAGCGCACCGAGGTGCGCGAGGCCGAGGAATTCTTCAGCGAAAAGCAGAAGGGATCATCGGCCATGCCGCACAAGCGCAATCCGGTGAATGCGGAGCAGATCAGCGGCCTGGCCCGCGTGGTGCGCTCGAACGCGCAGGCTGGATTCGAAAACGTGGCGCTCTGGCACGAGCGCGACATCTCGCATTCCTCGGTCGAGCGCGTCATCCTGCCCGATTCGACCACGCTCACCGATTACCTGCTCGCGAGAACTGCGAATCTGATCGACACCATGTTCGTCTACCCCGACCGCATGCGCGCCAATCTGGAATCGACGCGCGGGCTGATTTTCAGCGGGCAATTGTTACTCGATCTGGTCGAGCATGGGGTGAGCCGGGAAGATGCCTACCGCCTGGTGCAATCCCACGCCATGCGCGCATGGAAGGAAGGTCGGGACTTTCACCAGCTTGTGCTGGCCGACAATGAGATCACCAGCCGCGTCTCGCAAAAGACGATCGAGCACGCGTTCGATCTGAAGCGGCAGTTGAGGAATGTGAACAAGATTTTTGCCCGCGTCTTCAGCGCGAAGAAAGATTCGCGAGAAAAATCGGCAACCAGGAAAGCGGCAAGAAAGCGCCCAGCCAATAAATCGGCGAAGAAATAAGACGCAGCAGCATCTCAGGCGACCCGCCGCAGAAACTCCGCCACCTGGCGCTCGGCCCAGCGCCCGTCATCGCCGTCGCCATTCGGTTCGCCCATGAACGCACAGTGGCCGCCGTCCGCGGGCTCCACGTAGGTGATGTTGAAATTTGCCGCAAGCTTCTTCAGGGTTTCCGGTTGCATGCGAATGAACGGATCATTCGCCGCATGAATGATGAGCGTAGGCACGGCGATCCGCTCCACCACGTTGGCGGCGGCGGCGCGAGCGTAGTAATCGTCGGCGCCGGTGAACCCGCAGTAATAGGCAGTGACGCGGTCATCAAACTCGCGCACGCTCGAAACTCCCTGCAGCCGCGAGGTATCAAACTGACCCGGAAACAGTTTTGCTTTGCGGCGCAGGCGCCGGAACAACTGCATCAGAAAGTAAAGCTCGTAGATGCGATTGGCGGGTTCGTGCAGGGCATCCGCCGACGGCGCCAAATTCACCGCCGGAGAAACCGCCGCTACCCCGTGAAACTGTGGCGGCCCATCGCTTCCCCACTCCCCTGCAAGCTTGAGCACGAGATTCCCGCCCATGGAGAAACCGGCCAGAGCCAGGCGCGACACGCCGTCGTTTTCAATCAACTCCTGCGCCACCGCGGCCACGTCGCCCGACAGGCTAGAGTTGTAGAGCGTAGGCGCAAGGTGATCCATGCCGCCGCAGTTGCGCTGGTTCATGAGCACCACGTTCATGCCCGCCGCGAGCCCATGGCGCGCCAGGCCCTGCATGTACTGCGAATCCGACGACCCCTCAAGCCCGTGGACTGCGAGCATCGTCAGCGCTGTGGCCGCGTTCTCCCGTCGGCCCTGGTGCCAGTAGCACAGGCAGCGCACCTTGATGCCAGGCGCCACCTCGACCAACCGATCCTCCGGTTGTGGCAGATGGATTCGCCGCGGCAGCAGAAAACTGGCGATGGTTTGCACATGCCCACCGCGCAGCCAGCGGCGCGGCCGGAACGGCGGGCATTGCCACGGACGCTCTTTTGTTTCCCCGGCCGGCGTGCCGGCCAATTGCGAAGTCCCCACAAATTGATTCTAATAGAGACTGATCTACAATCCAGGCCGGAGTTATCATGCCGATCTTTGAATACATCTGTGAGGAGTGCCATCACCAGTTCGAAGCGCTCGTGTATGGCAAGCAGAAGGCCGAGTGCCCCAAGTGCCACACGACGAAGCTGCAACCACAGCTATCGGTGTTCGCAGTGTCGGCGAAAAGCTCGGCGTCGCCGGCCCGCGCGGCAGGTCCCTGCGGATCGTGCGGCGATCCCCGTGGTCCAGGCGCGTGCTCACTGGATAATTAGCTCGCATTTTCACGAGCACCAGCACTCTTTCATCAGCACCAGGTCCAATCTTTGAGCCGCGAATCGCGCTTTTCCTCTACACTGTCATCGTCCGGGCGAAGCGCTGAATGCTCGTGACGGACGCTCATCTCCCATGATCGTCAACTTCGCCGAACGCGCGCACAACCACAACTGGGAACTTGACCCGGTCATCCGCTCGCTGCTCGACACTGATTTCTACAAGCTCCTGATGCTGCAGTTCATCTGGAAGCACTTCCCCAAAACGCGCGTGGAGTTCTCGCTGTTCAATCGTCACCCCGCGGTCCGCATGGCCGACATCATCCACATCGAAGAACTCAAAATGCAGTTGCAGCACGTCCGCGGACTGCGCTTCCGCAAGTCGGAACTGGTGTGGCTTGCGGGCAACACGTTCTACGGACGCCGCGGCATTTTCGAACCGGCGTTTTTGGAGTGGCTGGAGCGCGACTTCCGCCTGTCGGACTATCACCTTTCCGTGCACGATGGCCAGATTCATCTTTCCTTTGACGGCCCTTGGACCGAGACCACGATGTGGGAGCTGTACTCGCTCGCGATTCTCGACGAAATGAAGACGCGCGCGAACTTAAAGATGCTGAGCGAGTTCGGCCTCGACATTCTGTACGCCCGCGCCAAGACGAAGCTGTGGAACAAGATTGAACGCCTGCGCGGCGTCCCCGGCCTGAACATTGCCGACTTCGGCACGCGTCGGCGCCACAGCTTTCTGTGGCAGGAATACGTGGTCGTAGCCATGGCCGCTAATCTGGGCCCGAGTTTTATCGGCACGTCAAACGCTTTTCTCGCGCACAAGCATGACCTCGAGGCCATCGGAACCAACGCCCATGAAATCCCGATGGTGATGGCCGCACTTACGCCTGACGATGTTGCCTTGAAAGCCTCGCAGTATCGCGTTCTCGAACTCTGGCAGCAGACCTACGACGGCGCCCTGCGCGTCATGCTTCCTGATACGTTCGGTACCACGCAGTTCCTCGCTGGGGCGCCGGACTGGGTCGCCGACTGGACTGGCCAGCGCACCGACAGCAAGGATCCGTATGTGGCCGGCGACGAATACATCGCATGGCTCAAGGCGCGGGGCAAAGATCCGCGGGAAAAATTGCTGATCGCCTCCGACACGCTTGACATAGACCCGATTCTTGGGCTGCATGCCTACTTCGGCGGAATTATGGCTCCCGGCATCGCTGCTCGCGACTTCCGCAATGCCGCAGATTTTCTGAACCGCGGCAAATGGACGCCTGAACGCCGCATCCGTTTCAGCGCCGGCTGGGGGACGCTGCTCACCAACGACTTCCGCGGCTGCAATCCCAACGACGGCGGCGGGTTCGATCCCATTGGCCTGATCTGCAAGGTTTCAACGGTGGAGGGTCGACCCGCGGTAAAACTTTCTGATAATTACTCCAAGGCGCTCGGGCCGCCGCCGGAGATCGAGCGCTACCGGCGCGTCTTCGGCACCGCGGGAATCGCCAACGCTCCGGTCGTGGCGTAAGTGAGATTAGGCAACTTAATTGTCATCCCGAGCGAGGTTGAGGCGCTTGCGCGGCGTTTAAGCCGCGCGCCGAAATTCTGAGCGCAGCGAAGGACCTCGCCGAGTCGAGAGCCTGCCCTGAGCGAGCGAAGCGAGGCGAGTCGAATGGGGACCTGGGCGAGCCGCGCGAACCGGGGTCCCCGGTAGGCCAGGTTTTGGCCTGACGGGGTGGGCGGCGCGTCGCAGGCTACGGCGACGCAATAAATCGCGCGCTCGGCTCGCATCCTAATTCTCCCTATCGGACATGTCCTTCCGTACATGCTCGTAACCTTGTGATCCCGCCCTCTGACTGCCAACATCGAACGGGGCAACATGAAAATTCTGCTGGTGGAAGATTCGTACATCGAACGACGCAAGCTCGGGAGCTATCTCACCGACTGGGGATTCGAGCACGTCGCGGTGGGCAGCGGGACGGAAGCGGTCAAGCTGCTCGAAGGCGAGAACCCGCCGGACCTTGCGCTGCTCGACTGGCTGCTGCCCGGTCTCGACGGCATTGACGTGCTGCGGCGCATCCGCAAGATCGGTCGCGATAAGTACATCTACACCGTCATGTTGACGGCGAAAAGCCACAAACAGGATCGCATGACGGCCATGGAGGCCGGGGCCGACGATTATCTGTCGAAGCCTGTCGATCCGGCGGAGTTGCGGTCGCGCATCATGGTCGGCAAGCGGATCCTCGAGCTGCAGCAGTCGCTGCGCTTCGCCGCGACGCACGATTTTCTGACCAATCTGCTGAACCGTTCGGAAATTCTGGCTGCGCTTGATCGCGAGTTCTCCCGCGCCGGGCGCGAGAACAAGCCAACCACCGTGATTCTGGCCGACATTGACCACTTCAAGCGGGTGAACGACACTCTCGGCCACGCCGCGGGCGACGAAGTTTTGAAAGAAGTAGCGCGGCGGCTCAAGCTCGACTTGCGACCGTACGACGTGGTCGGCCGCTACGGCGGTGAAGAATTCCTCGTCATTCTGCCCGGTTGCCATCTGACAGCCGGTGCCCGCCGCGCCGACGGTATTCGCCATCTGATCGAGAAGGACCCCATCAACACTCCGTTCGGATCAACTTCCGCCACGGTCAGCATGGGTGTAACTGCGACCAACTCCAGCCGCGACCGCTCCGTCGCCGAGTTCCTGCGCGAGGCCGACATCAGCCTCTACGAAGCAAAGAACAAGGGCAGAAACCGCGTGGAAATTTTCTCCGGCGATGCAACGTCAGCGGGCGCCGGCCAGAGCTAAGGCTCACAACTCTCCTCACAACCAAGCGTCTTCAGCACGTCCCAGGTCGATGCCTGCTCAGCCCTGAACAATTTCTCTCTCCTCTGCGTATTGTGTTATGTATGGCTGCAACGCCAGCAATGAGCGGAGTGAGCCGTGGGCGCCTGGGCGCAGGGCTACTCGCAGCCTATCTAGCCCTATACGCAGGTTTGCTGCTGGCGATGCGTCAGGCGGGCAACTTCGATATTTCCGAGCCGCTCATGGTCCTCGCCATCGTTGGCGTAGGATTCTCTCTCGCTGCTTGGCTGGTGACTGCTCGCACAACAACGCTGGACTACTCCATTGCGAATCCGACGGGCGAACTAGCCTCAACCGCGGTGCTCCTGCTGGTTGCCGTGGCATTCATCACATGGGGTCTTTCGGCGATCCATCGTTATTTCCCGTACGATCCCACGCAGGCAATCGCAATCCTCGTTGGCAAGTTGGCGATCTTCGTAATCCTTCCCGCGGCCATTCTGCGGGCGCGATTCGGTTGGACCTGGCGCCGACTGGCGCCCGTATCCATGCAGCCGAGGCATCTGCTAGCTGCCGCGGCTATGTCCGCTCTGCTGCTGGCGTTTCAGGCAATTTTCGGGCGCGGTCTGCGCGATATCTCTGCTGCGCATTTGCCGGCGGCAACGCTTCTGTACGGCGTGCCGCTCACGTTTGTGTGGATGGCGGTTGAGGCCGGCGTGGTCGAAGAATTCTTTTGTCGCGTGCTCCTGCAAGGCAGGCTTGCCGCTGTCCTCAAGTCTGAATTGGGTGCAATCGTCCTCAGTGCGCTGATTTTTGGGCTGGCCCACGCTCCGGGCATCTACCTGCGAACCGGTCTTACGCAGGAGGGTCTTCAGAATCCCTCGCTGCTGGTCGCGATCGGCTACTCCGTGGTCATGATCTCAGTGACCGGCTTCTTTCTGGGCATATTGTGGTCGCGCACGCGCAACTTCGGCGTCATAGTGATCGTGCACGCCATGGGCGACCTCTTGCCCAATCTGCTGCCAACGCTGCGTTCGCTCCACCTGATCGGCTGAACTGCCCGTGCACATTCCGGCCTTTGTATGTCACATTAGTCGTTCATGCCCACCCCCGCTGACGCCCGAGCCGGACGCGCCGCCTTCACCCATCCCGGCTTTGTGCTGTTCCAGATTGCCCGGTTTCTGATCGTCGCCTCGGTCGAAATGCAGGCCGTGGCCGTGGGATGGCAGGTCTACGAAATCACCAAGCGCCCGCTCGATCTCGGCTTGGTCGGCCTGGCGCAATTTCTTCCGGGAATTCTTCTGTTCCCCGTCTCCGGCCATGCCTCCGACCGCTTCGAACGCCGCACTGTGCTCTCCACTTGCTATGCCGGCTTCGCCGTCTGCTTCGCGCTGCTGCTCGCGCTCGCTCACCGCGGCCTGCATTCGGTGGCGCCAATATACGGCGTGCTTATCCTGCTGGGGATGGTGCGATCGTTCAACAGTACCGCCGCCCGCTCCATCCTGCCGCAACTGGTTTCCGAAGAGCACTTTCCCAACGCTGTCGCCTGGAACGCCAGCATTTTTCAGGCGGCGACGATTCTCGGGCCGTCGTTTGGAGGTGTGCTGTATGCGGCGTCGCATGGGCCCTCGGCGGTTTATGCCGTCGCGATGCTGACCGCGATCGGCGCCATGATTACGACGTTTCGCATCAAGCCGGAAGTCAAGGCGCGGCCGCGCGAGCCCATGACGTTCAAAACCGTGTTCGCCGGATTGCACTTCATCTGGACGCGGAAGCTGATCCTCGGCGCGATTTCGCTCGATTTGTTTGCTGTTCTGCTGGGCGGCGCGGTGGCGCTGCTTCCCGTTTATGCGCGGGAAATTCTCCGTACCGGTCCCTGGGGACTGGGCCTGATGCGCACTGCGCCTGGAGTCGGCGCCGCGCTCATGGCCATCCTGCTGGCCCACCGCCCCCTGCGCGGGAAATCCGGGCCGACGCTGTTGTGGGCCGTCGCCGGATTCGGTGTTTGCACCATCATCTTCGGCATTTCGCGCAGTCTCGTGGTCTCGCTTGCCGCCCTGGTGCTGCTGGGCGCCAGCGACATGATCAGCGTCATCATCCGCGCGACTCTCGTGCAACTCGCCACTCCCGACGAAATGCGCGGCCGCGTGAACGCCGTTGATATGGTTTTCATAGGGATGTCGAACGAACTTGGCCAGTTCGAGTCGGGCGTGACCGCGCAGTGGTTCGGGACGGTCCCGGCGGTCATTTTGGGAGGTGTCGGAACGCTCGTTGTGATTGCGGTATGGGCGTGGCTGTTTCCGGAACTGCGGCAGGCCGGGGACCTGCATGCCATCAGCAGTTCAAGCCTGCAGGAGGCTTCGGAGAAGCCCGCTTAAATCAACAATCCGCAATTGCACTATTTCGCCCGCAACACCGTCTTCGCCGCGGCCAGATTGTCGTATTTGTCGTAGACCCTCACCACCACGACATGTTCCGCGTCTTTGGCTTCGAGCGCAACTTTGAAGTCGTAATCCTCTGTCTTTGCGTCGGACAATTGGCCCACCGGCTCCACGTATTTCCAATCGGCGGCATCGACCGAGTATTCGGCGCGTTTGATCGTGGAGAACGCATCTTCGGCGCGGAAGCGCACATGAATCTGCGCGCCCTCGACCGAAGCCGTCAGATTCCCAATACGAGGCGGCGTAGTGTCCACTTCAAAGCGGCGACTCGCCTTCTCCGCTGTCAGAGCCTCGCCCGGAGAATGCGACGGGGCGTCCGAGGCCACAACCTTTACGGTATATCCACCGTCGGGAAGCAGGCTGGCGTCGAATGAATAGGTCTTGTCGGTGAGATTATCCTTCAAGAGCAGCCAGCGGCTTTCGCCGTCGCCGCGATAGTAGAGGGAATAGACGAGTTGGTCGTCGTTGTCGTCGTGCGCGCTCCATTTCACGCCGATTGAATCGCGGTCGTGCGTGGCGGTTGCCGGTGGCTCGAAATGCGGGGTCAGCGGACCGCTGATGTCGGTGGTCATTCCCATTGCCGGCGCTTTCGGCGGCGCCTGATAGCGCGTGCCCACCTGTACAGAAACATCGTCAATTTCGGGCGCCACATTTCTAGGCAAGTAGTTCAGCGTAACGCTCTCCACCTCCGGCTTCGCGCTGCCGCTGTGCAGCACGGCCTTCCACTGCGCATAGCGTGCCGGTGGAACTCCCATCTCTCCGTCTTTCGCAAGCTCCACCGTCTTCCACGGACTCCAGTTGCGGTCCGGATTGTCGACGTTGCCGCTGCGCACCAGCAGGTCTACACGGCCCGAGCCCCGGAATTCCACTCGCCCCCAGCGGGAAAAAATTCTTGCGTCGAAGACGTCGCTTTCGTATGTGCCTTCGTTTTCCGGTCCGGGACCGAGCAGAAAAATCTTTCCCAGGTTGCTGCTGGCAGCATAAAGCCCGCCTCCAGGCGCTTTCGCCAAACCGGTGATCTGCGAGGCCGGCGCTTTCAGCAAGTCCAGAAATTCATCCTGCCCGGTAATGGCGAAGACATGCCCGCGATTTCCCGTTCCCGCGAGCAGCCGGCCTTGCGCATCGAACGCAAGGGCGTAGACGATGTCGTCATGCGCGGTCCACATGCGCGACGGAGATCCATCTGCGGCGATGCGGTAAACGTCTGACCCGCCAGTGGAAGCTCCTCCCGGCACAGGAATCGGGCTTAACTGGACCGGAGACGGCACAGGAGAAATGGTCAATCCCGGCGTCTGCGGGCCACTGATTGCGGGAGCAGTTGGTCCGATCATCATCGGTGAAGGAGCCATTGAGCCGGAAGTCGCAACGCTTTTCTTCTCTCCTACTCCGGCCGCGTAGATGTTGCCCTCGCGGTCGAGCGCCAGCGCCGTGATCTCCTTCTTGGGAGCGCTGTAGAGCACGAATCCTTCGCCGGATGGCGAGATTCGATAAATCAGCCCGCTGCCGTCGGTGCCTGCGATCAGATTTCCCTGCGCATCAAGCGCCAGCACGCGGATGTGGGTCTCATCGCTCTTGAAGAACAGGGAATGCTCGCCTTTGGGCGTGACTTTATAGATTTCGCCGTGATCTCCCGTAGCCACGTACAGGTTTCCCGCCTTGTCCAGCGCCAGATTCCATATATATTTCGTTCCCGGCTCGAAATAGACAGACGAAGTCCAGTTCGGATCGAGTGCCGGCTTGGCGGAATCTTTGGCGGCGTTTCCGGAATCTTTGGCGGCGTTTCCGGAATCGTTGTCACCTTTGCGCGAATCCTTCGTTTTCGGCTCGGTCTTTTTCAGTTCGACCTTGTACACCTTCCCGTCCGGCGCGGTTCCAGCGTAGATCGCTCCGCCTGGCGCGACTTCCAGAGCCTGCACCTGCAATTCTTGCGGCTCAAAAATGATCGTCGCCTTGCCCTCAGGCGTGATGCGATAGACGCGCGCCGGCGATCCCGTTGCGGCGTAGACGTTGCCGGCGTCATCGGCGGCTAATGCCCAGATGTAGGTCGAGGGCGTGGTGTAGATCAGCTTGAACGCGGGGGCGAGTTCCAGGCCGCCCTCGCTGCGAACCGCTGCGCCAATGGCCGTTCCTTTGGTGAGGTCGTCGAATTTCGATTGCTCCCAGGTCTTGGTGCCGTCGGCGAAGGCAAAGGGCACGGCAAGACTCGCGATAAGAGCAAGAAAGAAGAAGAGCATGAAAGGAAACTGGCACACAGGGTGCAATCTCATACGTTTATTGCTCAGGTTACCACGCCTGCGAGATGGTAGACGCGATTGTGTAGGGGCGGAGGCATTCCTCCGCCCCGAGCGCAGCGAGCGTTTGCAGCGCTCATTGCGCGCGAAGCGCGCAACCCCGGACGAATGCGTCCGGGGCTACACGTGTTATCGTTAAGTTTTATGTCTTCTGCACGGCAGAAGCTGCTGAGCACGCTGGCTCACAAGTCGTTTCGCCTGGGCGAGTTCAAGCTCTCGTCAGGCGGGACCAGCGACTACTACATCGACTGCCGCACCACCACGCTTGACGCCAAAGGCTCGCGTCTGACGGGAGAAGTCTTTCTCGAAGAAATCCGCGCACGGGGATGGAAGGCGCAGGCGATCGGCGGATTGACCATGGGCGCCGATCCGATCGTGGTTGCTGTCTCGGTGGTCAGCGGCGAACTGAACGGGTTTTTGGTGCGCAAAGCCGAAAAGCAGCACGGTACTGGACAAAGGATTGAAGGCTTCCGGGAGAAGGGCGCGCGCGTCGTGATTGTGGACGACGTTTGCACCACCGGCGCTTCGACCGTTCAGGCCATCGCGGCTGCGCGCGAATTCGGATTCGAAATCGTCGGCGTGATGTGCCTGGTGGAGCGCGAAGAGGCCAAAGGCCGTCCGAACGTGGAGAAGGCCGCGGCTCCGGCCGCGTTCGTTTCCATCTTTACGGCCAACGACGTGCGCAAAGAACACATCGTGCAAACCGACGAGACCGCAGAGCACAAAGCGATCCAATGATTCAGACTCTCGAATGGACCGACCAGGGCGTGCGCTTCCTCGATCAGACGAAGCTGCCCACCGAAGAAACGTACGTGACTTGCAAGACGCATGAGCAGGTCGCGGACGCAATCCGCACCATGGTGGTGCGCGGCGCGCCGGCTATCGGCGTGGCCGCGGCCATGGGCATTGCGCTGGGTGTGAATAATTCTAAAGCCGAATCCACCAGCGACCTGAAGCGCGAGCTTGACCAGATCTGCGACATCATCGGCAAGACGCGCCCGACTGCGGTGAACTTGTTCTGGGCGATCCGGCGGATGCAGGAGAAATTCGAGCGCATCCGGATCCGCCCCATCGCGCAAATCAAGCGCGATCTGATCGAAGAAGCGCAGCGCATGCACGCCGAAGACATCGCCGCCAACCAGGCCATGGGACGCCACGGAGCAACGCTCATGCCGGCCGAAGGCGGCGTGCTGACGCACTGCAATGCCGGTGCGCTTGCCACCGCGGGATACGGCACCGCGCTCGGCGTAATTCGCGCCGCGGTCGAGCAGGGCAAAAAGATTCACGTCTACGCTGACGAGACGCGGCCGTTCCTGCAAGGCTCGCGGCTCACCGCGTGGGAGCTCATGAAAGACGGTATTCCGACCACCGTCATTTCCGACAACATGGCGGGGGCGATGATGAAGCAGGGCAAGATTGGCGCGATCGTGGTCGGCGCTGACCGCATCGCGGCCAACGGCGACGTGGCCAACAAAATCGGTACGTATACAGTCGCCATTTTGGCCAAGGAGCACGGCATTCCGTTTTACGTGGCCGCGCCGATCTCGACGGTCGACCTGGACTGCCCGGATGGCGGCCATATCCCCATCGAGCAGCGCAACGCCAGGGAAGTGACCCACATTGCCGGCCAGCAGATGGCCCCCGACGGCGTGGAGGTGGAAAACCCCGCCTTCGACGTGACCCCGGCCCGCTACGTGGCGGCCATCATTACCGAGAAAGGCGTCGCGCGTGCCCCCTACGAGGAGTCGCTGCGCAAGCTGGCGGCGCATGAAGTGGAAGTGCATCCGTAGCTCAGCGTTTCCCTTCTTGTCCCGGCGGGGCCGATTCAACTATGTGATTGTGTAGCCCCGGACGTATTCGTCCGGGGTTGCGCGCTCCAGCGCGCAATGACAAAGGGCACAACCCCTGCACTCGCTGCGCTCGGAGCGGAGGAGTGCCTCCGCCCCTACACAAAACATGTAGCCCCGGACGCATTCGTCCGGGGTTGCGCGCGCAGCGCGCAATGGAGTACCCAGAGAGGGAAATCCGGCCGCCCTTCGCTGCAATTCTTTATACCCAAAATATTTCCTGCTTCGCGCTACTTATTTCCCAGGTTCGGGTTGGATTGAGCGGTATGGTCTCGTGCTAACCTCAACTAGACCCAGCTCTCGAATACTGCTCGTCAGGGGGAAGTCATGTCGTCGCTCAATCGCCAAGTTCCATCCCGCGTGGCTGTGAAGACGGTTCTCGCCATCGTCGCTGTTCTGGCTCTTACTTTCCTGGTGGCCTGCGGCAGCAGCTCGCCCCACGGCCAGCCGCCTCCGACCGGCGGGTTCAGCAACAGCAACCTGAGTGGAACCTACGCGTTCTCCACGGAGGGCGAAGACGTTAATGGATGCATTATCGCGATTGCGGGTACATTCGCGGCCAACGGCAAGGGTGGAATCAGCGGCGGCACGATCGACGTGGTCGAGCCCTGTTTTCCGCCGTCGGGGCTGCTGCTGCAGGGCGTGGGTGTGACCGGCGGCAGCTATAACGTTGGCGCCGACGGACGGCCAGAAAGCAAAGGCGGCCTGCTCACTCTCAACACCGCGTCGAATGGCGCCTTTCCTTTTGACTATGTGCTCTCCTCCAGCAACGGCGGCCTGATTACGTACTACTCGACCCTCGCGGGCGACGGCGGCTCGGGCAGCGGCAGCTTCCAGCTGCAGACTTCGGTCACGCAGAGCAGTATTGAAAATCAATCGTACGCATTCAGTACCAGCGGTGTGTCGGCCTCAGCCGAGGCCACTTTCGGGATGGCAGGAGCGTTTACGCTGGACGCGACCGGGAACGTTGGCGTCTCGACTACAGGCGTTGGGGACGTGAATAACGACGGCGTCGCCGATTGCGGCCTGGGCGACAACTGCACCATCACCGCGGGAAACATTGCGCTATCCACCACCGCTGGGGCTCAAGGCACCGCATCGTTTACATTTTCGACGGTTGGGGGCCCTTTTACGTTTGACGTTTACCCGGTCACGCCGAGCCAGCTGATCTTCATCGAGACTGACGGGAGTTTCGTCACCGTCGGGAATGCGTTCTCACAGTCCAGCTCAATTCCCACCGGAAATAACGTTTTCAGTGTCGCCGGATTTGACTCGTCTGCCGGGGCGCCGCTCGC
>Ga0187770_10000339_pt1 | contig 22905 bp, 20 predicted proteins | sample 0116_SJ02_MP02_2_FD_133154 | JGI IMG/M metagenome (GOLD analysis project Ga0187770, IMG submission 133154) | Tropical peat soil microbial communities from peatlands in Department of Meta, Colombia - 0116_SJ02_MP02_20_MG | ecosystem: Environmental > Terrestrial > Soil > Wetlands > Peat | place...
CATGTCAGTAAGCATGTCTCCGGCTTTCAGGCCTGCTAGCTGGGTTGTCGACTTTCCCAAAACCTGGAAAACGATCGATATGATTCCCTTTGCCTTATCATAATCCGCAATAGTAAGGGGTATTCTTTCACCTTTTTCAGTGCTTCTGATTATGATAAATTGCCCCGCTTCGGCTTTTTTAGCTATCAGAGGTGCTTCTATAAGTGCCTGGAGTACGCCGGGTGCCAGAAAGCTTATTTCCTTTATCTTAAACATGTGATAATTCCTACGCTATTTATTATAGATTCATCTGTTTCAAAAATAAAGAAAATTGAAAGTTACCTTTAATTGCACTGACATGCAAATAGCCGGCTGTAAAGATTACAGCCGGCTAATGGAGATGATGGGGCTTGAACCCACGACCCCTACAATGCCATTGTAGTGCTCTCCCAGCTGAGCTACATCCCCTTAACTATACAAAACTTACCTCCAGGAAGTGGGTCGAGCATGAAATGCATGGATCGTATGCTCTGACAAGCATCTCAAGGGCAAGAGTTATCTCTTCCTGGCTTCTATCAAGAATTTCGGGAACGAGCTTGCGCATATCGTTCTCGATATTTCCCGTATTCTGTGATGTCGGGATAACGCAGTCGGCGTTGATTATTATTCCATTTTCGTCAATTTCATAATGATGGAAGAGGGTTCCTCGCGGTACTTCAACAGCTCCAGTTCCATCTCCGGCCTTTACCGGTATCCTGTGAGCCTCGTTCAGGCCGACAACTATTTCCTCATCCCGTTCAATGCCTTTATTTTTAAGGTGTTCAAGTATTTTTAGGGAATCCTCAAGGCACTCAACACATTCAACGGCCTGGGCAGCTGTATTCAGATAGGGATTGGTAACTATCGGCTTCAATCCCAGCGTTCTTGCTGTCTCCAGAGCTTTGCCGGATAATTTATTTCCGTTAAGGTTAAAACGTGCGAGGGCTCCTACCAGGTATGAATCCCTGGAGAGCCTGGCCCTTTTTGCAGAAGAATGTTCGACAATATATTCATTGGTGATTTTTTTATAATCGTTTTTATTCATCCTTATGCCGTCGGTTGATCCAATATCGCCTTCCAGAAAAGGATAACCGGAGTTATCGTTTACAAGTGCGACGTATTCTGTTTCTCTCTCAAACTGTGGGAAAGAAATTCCTGACAGGAGTTCGATGGTTGCATCTATATCCGGCCTCATACCGCTGAGAAGTGAATAAATTATATCAATATCTTCTTCTCTGGGAATTTTAGTAAAACCGCCGACAATGCAGGATATAGGATGCACGTGCCTGCCGACAAGAATCTCGCAGATGTCGTTGCATATCTTTTTCATTCGCAGAGCGCGCCTTACTACTGAATTATGCGTATCAATCAATGGAATAAAACTTTTTACGCCAAGAAGGTCAGGGGCTGCGAGAAGATATATATGAAGTATGTGGCTGTCGAGAATTTCCATATTTAAAAGAAGGTGCCTGAGTATAACTGTCTGGGCTGAGGGTGTGAATCCGATAGCTTCTTCCGCAGCCTGGATCGAGGCGAGAGTATGTCCGCATGCGCAAATTCCGCATATACGGGATGTAATATGCTGGGCCTCGAAAATCGAGCGTCCTCGTAGCATACCCTCAAAAAAACGGGGTGCTTCGACCACGTTTAGTTCGCACTTTACCAGCCTCCCGTCCGTAACATTAACAACTATATTTCCATGTCCTTCAACCCTTGTCAGGTATTCGACCTTGATTTTTACGTTTTTTTCACTCATTCCTGTCATTCTCCCTGCACTTATTGTACATGTCCATTTTTTTTATTATAAGGTCAAGGGATATATCATAGCTGTCCAGTACATCTCTGAAACCGTCCTTATTAGGATTTGAGACCATTCCCCTGCAGCCGTAGCATATATTACCATTGTTTATGCACCATGAATTGCAGCCTGCACGGGTTATCGGGCCCAAACAGGTAACTCCCCTGTCGTACATGCAAACGTTCTCGTTTAATTTGCATTCAACGCAGACAGCTTTATCCGGTACGTGATAGGGTAGCTCTGCCAGAGCGGCCTTTAACACCTCAAGGAATTCGGGGGGATAAATCGGGCAGTTGTGGACGAAATAATCTACCTCGATCACCTGATGAACAGGCATCGTCGGGATTGTATCGAAATTTCCATAATCCTTGCCGTAAACGTATTTACGTATTTCATCGAGTTTGTAACTGTTTTTCATACCGTTTACACCTGCTATTGTTGCGCAGGAACCATAGGCTATAATGACCTTCGAACGCCTTCTGATTTCCTTGATCAATCCGACGGCATGAGCGGTTGTTATGCTTCCTTCAATAATGGAGATATCGTAGCTCTGGTCCCATTTTTCAGACATAACCTCTCTGAATTCCACTACATCCACTGTGTCAAGTATGTCAAGAAGTTTCTCCCCCATATTCGCAATCTGAAGCTGGCATCCTTCGCAGCAGGTGAAATCGAAAAATGCAACCTTAGGTCTATTCATATCAAATCGCCCCTTTTAAATTTTTAATCTGGTCATATGTGAAAACAGGGCCGTCCTGGCAGCAGTATATGCTGTGGATCTGGCAATGACCGCATTTGCCAAGGCCGCATTTCATGTGTCTTTCCAGGGAAACGAGGATCTGATTTTCCGGGACCTTTTTCGAAATCAATTCTTTTATAACGAATTTATACATAACCGGAGGGCCGACAACAACTGCGAATGTCCTGTCTGGTATTATAGTGACCCCGGGAATTAAAGATGTGATCAGACCGACATTGCCAGCCCATTCGGGAGATGCCTGATCAACAGAGCAATTGAAATTTACATCCATCCTCTTTTCCCATTTTTCCACCTCGTCTCCGAAAAGCATGTTCTGGGGTGTTTTACAGCCTAGAAGTATATTAACAATGCCGAAATCCCTGCGGTTATCCATCACAAAATTAATTAAAGATCTTAAAGGAGCAATACCAAGTCCCCCTGCTATAAGAATAAGATCTTTACCGAATAGGATGCGGACCGGGAATCCTTTTCCAAAAGGGCCACGGACCCCGATTTCGTCCCCAACATCAAGCCTGTGCATCGCTGTCGTGAATTTGCCGATAGCCCTTACGCATAGCTCGAAGGAATCCCTTCTTGTTGGTGAAGAAGCGATCGATATCGGAGCTTCTCCCGCTCCGAATAAGGATGCCTCAATAAATTGGCCGGGTTCATGATCAAGGCTTTCTCCGTTGAATAAACTTACATCAAAAAGCTTCTCGGTTTCTGTAAGCTTCCTTGTTTTTATAATTTTTGCGCGCTTTATCTCATAACTTGAATTATTAATCGTAATTTTATTCATAGAGCGCTGCACTCCTGATATAATTGCCGTATCGTTTCTTTCAAATTGATACTGGCCATACACGTTCTGCTGCATCTACCGCAGCCTGTACAGAAAAAATGGTTATTGCGATCAACAGGGTATTTAAATTTACGGTTAAACCTGTGGCGTTTTCTATCGCTTCTTTCTTTTCTGAAACTTTCACCGCCTGCAACTTTGGCGAATGGTTCGCTCTGGCAGGAATCCCATATCCGTACCCTCTTTCCTGTTTTTAAATCCAGGTTTGGTATATCATCGACATCGAAACAATAACAGGTAGTGCAGACATTTGTGCAGTTCCCGCATGCCAGGCACCTCTTTCCTATATCATTCCACACATTGGCTTCAAAACCCTTTACGAAAAGATCGGGCAGTTCATTCCTGTCAATGCCGACTTCGTTCCTGAATATCTCCCTTTTTTTTAATCTTAAGGCATCAAGGGCCTTCAGGTGATATCCCTTAGGTTCGTCGAAAAGATTTGTGCCGTTAATCAAATCATCGCCGGCCTGTGTATGTATATCGGCTACAAAATAATCTCCTAGATCCGTAAAAAAAATGTCATAACCTCCGCTGGGCATATGTGTATCCATCATGGCGCAATTCGCGAATGAATCGCAATATTCGTTGCATTCTATTCCTATTATTAAAATTTCATTGCGCCTGATAAGATAGTTGAGATCCCTCGGTCTGTCAGTGAAAACAATGTCAAGGCATTGAATACCGGCTATATCGCACGTATGCACGCCGAAAAGGACCATTTTTTCAAATTCCACCACAGCCTGCATTTTTTGACCGGTTTTTGTATCATACTCTATAAGAGTTTCGTACTGTGGCATAAAATATTTTTTTGGCGGTAAGACGGTCGGTACATATTTAAGAGATATTTCCTTTGAATTCTTAACATCTTCAAAACTGTAATTTCCGTAACCGCGTTTAACGGGAGCAACTACCTTCATTCTGGCTGATAGAGCAGTTATGAAATTGTCAAGATTGCCTTTCTGGAGTATCTTGTAATTCATTTTATTATTCCTGAATAATAGACTGTCTGTAATATATTTTTAATTTATTTCGTTTAAATTAAAGTTATTCAGATAATTTGTCAAGTTATAGTTTAATACCTGTGTGAGATGAGAAATAAACTCTTTTTAGTCGTGAGAAAGTGCTTATTTGATTAATTCCTCAATACGGTTTAGAGCGCGCACACTGCAAAATTCTCCGCACATGGTACAGTATTCCTTTGAAAGAGCGCCGCTCATCTCCCTTCTTTTGCGGGCATTGTCAGGATCGATCGACAGTCTATACATAGTTTCCCAGTCAAGTCTCTTTCGTGCAAGAGACATTTCATCATCTATTTTTTTAAATTTATTCCCATACTTAACCATGTCTGCTGCATGGGCCGCTATACGACTAGCTATGACCCCATGTTTAACATCGTCAATGTCTGGTAAAGAGAGATGCTCTGCCGGCGTCACGTAGCAGAGGAAGTCGGCTCCGGCTGAAGCTGCAAGGGCTCCGCCGATAGCGCCTGAGATATGATCATAACCGGAGGAAATGTCCGTGACAAGGGGGCCGAGGATATAGAAGGGTGCACCATCGCACAGTGATTTCTGAAGCAGAACGTTTGAGACAACCTGGTCCAGCGGTACATGACCGGGACCTTCAATCATAACCTGTACGTTGGCTTCACGTGCTCTTCTGCCAAGGTTTCCCAGGGTTATAAGTTCTTCTATTTGAGCGCTGTCCGAAGCATCTGATGTCGCCCCCGGACGCATCCCGTCTCCGAGGCTGACCGTCATATCGTACCTGTAAGCTATTTCCAGTATTTTGTCGAAATGAGTATACAGGGGATTTTCCTCTTTATTATATTCCATCCAGATGCAGAGCATTGATCCGCCCCTGCTGACAACGTCAAGCAGGCGGCTTTTCCTTTTTATATATTCCCATGATTTCATTGTTACACCTGAATGTATTGTCACGAAATCCACCCCTTCTTTTCCCTGGGATTCCAGCACTCTGCAAAAATTATCAATAGTTAATTCCTGAATTTCCTTCTTTTTTCTTGAAATTTCAAAACCCGCCTGGTATATCGGCACTGTTCCGACCGGGATCGATGATTTTTCAAGTACTTTCTTCCTGATCTCGTTGAGGATTGCCCCCAGGCTAAGATCCATTACAGTATCGGCCCCGTATTTTTCTGAAACTGCCAATTTTGCCAATTCATGATCCATTTTCATCAATTCCGGAGAACTGCCGATATTGGCGTTGACTTTTGTCCTTAATCCTGCACCTACTCCGACAGGTTTAATATCATGTATTGAATTCTTTAATATTATGATTTTTCCGGCAGCTATTTTTTCGATGATCGAATCCCGGTCAAGATTCTCTTCTTCTGAAACGTATTTCATTTCAGGTGTGAAAATACCCTTTTTAGCCGATTCTATTTGAGTCATACATCCTCCTTATTGTCCCTGCATAGCAGAAAATGAGGAAGCGGTCCGTTTCCTCTGCCTATCTTATTAATTGAGGCCAGTTTAATTAGCCTGTGTACGTATTCCGATGCCTTTTGAGCCGAAATCTCTATGCTTTCACCCAAAGCCAGATAGGCTGTAAGTGCTGAGGAAAATGTGCAGCCGGTTCCGTGTGTATTTTCCGTTCTGATACGCGGATGGGAGAAATCGCGCCTATCTATTGACATTCCGCTTTTTAATAAAAGTATATCCATGGAAAATTCTGAGTCGGCGTTTATATGTCCGCCTTTAATTACTAGCGCTTTAAGCCTGTCAAATTTATTCAGGACAATTTCTCCTGCTTTGACAGGATCATTTTCCCTGTTTTCAGATAAAATCAGGAGTTCGTTATAATTCGGAGTCAATACAAGGCATTGTGACACAATATAATCCTCAAAAATATCAATGTAATCATTGTCGAAAAGTATTTTCCCCGTTTTTGAATAAAAGACGGGATCGCAAATCAAAAATTTCCCGTCAACCAATTCACCGGCGGCCTTTGCGATCATTGAATTACCCATCATTCCGGTTTTAATGAAAGATATCTCAATATCCTCTAGCACTGCTTTAATTTGCTCTTTTACGAAATCAGGGTCAAGGTAAACAATTTCCTTTATACCCTCTGAGTTCTGCACAGTAAGGCTTGTTATTACCGCACTTCCATAAACTCCCAGTGTTGTAAAAGTTTTTAAATCAGCCTGTATGCCTGCTCCTCCGGATGGATCAGAACCGGCGATGGAAAGGACGTATTTGTTTGTCATTTATTGGACCTATTTTGTGAATATTATCTCCGAATCGGGCCCGACATTAAATTCCTTCGGGGCTTCCGATAAAAATGAATTGTCGCCGACAAGTGAACTGTCAAGGATCGTGTTTTCGACAATCGTCTCAAAACCCAGAATAGAATTGGTAATCAGGGCATTTTTTACACATGAATTATCAGAAATTGAAACATAGGGTCCTATAATGGAGTTTTCGATCCTCGTATTATGTCCTATAAAAACCGGGGGGTTGATAATACTCCCTGGTATTTTATCGTTAGTTGCATACTTTTCGAGCATAACCCTGTTTGTCTGAAGTAATGTTTCTTTTTCACCGCAGTCATACCATTCGGCCATATTGAATATTTTGAATTTTTCTCCCTGCCTCATCATGTTTTTCATTGCATCTGTGAGCTGGTATTCATCACGGGTCTTTATTTCTTCATCGATAATGAATTTTATCGATTCAAAGAGATTGTAAGCGCTTTTAAAATAATATAAACCACCAATTGCCAGATTGCATGGTGGATTTTCCGGCTTTTCAATCATATCTGTAACGTAACCCTGGTCATCTACTGTCACTATGCCGTATTTTCTTGGTTCCTCTGGTTCCATTATGCCTATCATATTTTCAGGGGAAGCGACGATTCGCCTTATATCAGCGGTAAATATAATATCGCCGAGAACTATCAATACAGCTTCATCCTCCGGAAATTCATTTTTTGCCTGGTCGATTGCATGGCCTAGGCCGATATATTCCATCTGCCTGATGAATTTCATCGGGAAATGGTATGTAGTTCGAAGGTAAGATTTAATCTGGTCCCCAAGATAGCCAATAATAAAGATCATTTCTGAAAAATTTACGCTTTCAATTTGTTCTATAATGTATCCGATGATCGGCTTGCCCGCTACCCGGATCAGAGATTTTGGTATCATATGAGTATGGGGTCGAAGCCTGGTGCCTATACCGGCAATCGGCATAATTATCTTCATTAGTATTCTCCGTATTCATTATAATGAATAATCGTAGATAAGTAAACATAGCTGATGTACACATGTCAGATTAATAAAATTGAGATTTACATGGTTTATATTATTGACGAATAATTTTCTTCCTTTTAAAATATATATCTTTTCATAATTGTACAAGAGTGGGGTTATGGAAGATAATAAGGTAATAACTATACAAGCTGATAAATCTGTTTTGCTGGATACTCACCATCCGATGTTCGAAGAGGTGAGGAAGAGGCTTGTTAATTTTTCTGAACTTATAAAAACTCCCGAGCATATTCATTTTTACCGGATAACTCCCATATCCCTCTGGAATTCGGCCGCTAATGGAGTTACCCTGGAAGAAATACTGGAAACCCTTGAGGTGTATAAGAAATATGATATTCCGAAAAATGTTGTGGAATATATCAAAAAACATTTTTCAATCTATGGGAAGGTTGTTTTTGAAAGTTTTAACGATAATATGATGGGAATACGGGTCGAAGAGCCGAAGCTCGTGGATAAAGTTAAATCCCTGATTGAAAAATACATTTCAGAAGAAAAAGAAGGGCCGGTTTTTATAGTTGAAAAAAGATTGCGCGGCACCATAAAGACCGAGCTGATCAAGCACCTGATCCCTGTTAAGGATATTGCAGGCTTTGAAAGCGGAAATAAAATAGAGATGGAATTCAGGAAAATCAGCCTTGAGGAAAAGTATTTTGCATTGCGATATTACCAGTCTGAAGCCGTGTATAGTTTTTCTAAGTGGAGGGAAGGGAGTGGCATTATAGTTCTTCCCTGCGGTGCTGGAAAAACAATTGTAGGTATGGGGATCATGAGGGATATTGGGGAATACACTCTCATTATCACTACAAGCGTTGAAGCGATCAGACAGTGGAAAAGAGAGATCATTGATAAAACAACTCTGACTGCAAACGATGTGGGTGAATTCACTGCTCTGGTAAAAGATATAAAACCTATCACTATTACTACCTATAATATGCTAATTCACAAGAACAACAAAAGTGAAGAGATCCGCAATATCAATATATTTACCGATAAGAATTGGGGCCTGATCATATATGACGAAGTTCATATATTACCGGCCCCAATTTTCAGGATGACTTCAGTAATTCAATCCAAAAGAAGGCTGGGCCTGACAGCCACACTGGTTCGGGAAGATAACCTTGAAAGCGAGGTATTTACCCTTATTGGTCCTAAAATATATGAATACCCCTGGAAAGCACTGGAAAAAGAAGGGTGGATAGCTCAGGCTGTGTGTTTTGAGATCAAGGTGCCATTAAGCGAAAGAGATTACAATAATTACATTAATTCCAATCAGAGATACAAATTTCGGATAGCCTCAGAAAATACACGTAAATATGGTATTATTAAGAAACTGGTGGACAAGCTTAAATATAATCATATTTTAATAATCGGCCATTATATTAATCAGCTGGAAGAAATTTCAGATATGCTGAAGATTCCACTTATCACAGGAGAAACCTCCAATCAGGATAGGGAAATTCTTTACAGGGAATTCAGAAAGGGGAATATTAAAGCCCTGGCGATCTCAAGGGTTGGCAATTTTTCTATTGATCTGCCAGTGGCGAATGTGGCTATTCAGGTTTCCGGGATTTTCGGGTCCAGGCAGGAAGAGGCCCAGAGACTGGGAAGGATACTGCGACCTCAATCAGGGAAATCTTATTTTTATACGCTTGTATCCAAGGACACTATTGAGGAACAGTTTGCTAAAAAAAGACAGTTATTCCTGCTTGAGCAGGGATATCAATATAATATTATTAATCCGGATAAAAAAAATCATATAACTGTCGTAAAACTAAAGGCTGTGGTTTAAGAGGGGGGACAGATGTTTCAGGGGCAGTCCACTGTATTGTCAAACGAGTCGGTTTCCGACTGGCTGATAAAAGAAGAGCCTATCCTTGTAAAAAAAATATATGACTTTTTTTTCCACACCGACAGAGATGTTTCTTTCGACAGCGAAGAGAATATGAGAAGACTTGCCGATGTCTCGGCATATTTTTCGAAAAATGCACCTGAGGTTTATTCCGGGCTCGATAAGTACGAAAAACTTCTTATTTATATAATGAAAAGCGGCTTCGGATGGATTGTATATGATAATATCGATTCAAACCTGAAAATTATATCCAAGATCTTCCATTTCGAATATGAAGAACTGAAAAAGGCTGTTGATTCTCTGTTTAAGAAGTACCTACTCTTTAAATTCGAAAGATTGAAAAATTACAGCTTTTTTTTCTCTCCGCCCGTATTTTTAAGAAGCATCGCTGATGATATAAATAAAGAGGAGATTTTCGGTGAGAAAGACTGCCCTCTCGTTTCAATGGACCTGCTGAGCCGCCAGTACATCCCTCTGATAGGCGGTCTGATCTCTTATATTGTTACTTTCTCTCCCAGAAGTTCTGAGAATAACGAAATACATAAGATTGATCTATCTAAAATGCTTGAATTTTTTTCAGATTTCGCGGAAAGAGAATATCTTGAACTTCTTATAAAAAAACTTACCCGTTTCGGTTTTTTTCAGAAATTCAATAACAGAATTATTATTAATAAATCGCTGTTTGACGCAATTATAAATCTTTCCATTAACGAACAGCTTTTCATAATCTTCCTTTATGAATTCATGGATAAATTTGATTTTGGCAAGAGTGCTTTTATGACTTTGAAAATACTGGCTGTTCAGACGTTTAGACGCAAATCGGGGATACCGCTAAGGGAACTTTTCTTTCACTTTCTGAATAATGAGATTTACATATCATTAAAAAATGAACCTAAAAATCTAAGGTTTATGCTCAAGCAGGAAGAACTTAAATTCATGTTTTTTTTGAAAAGCCTTGAAACCGAAAATATTGCTGTTTTACACAGAAAATATCCCGATATGATATCCATTGCTACAGATTATATTATAATGAATGAACCTCAGGCATCTCTGCTCAATAATATGGATTTCACAAACAGGTTCCAGGATGATAAATTTATCGTGGAGACGAATTTTGAAATAATAGTGGAACCGTTTATCCGTCCGGATATAATATTCTGGCTTGCACTGATTGCTGAGCCTCTTACTATCCAGACCATATCTATTTTCAGGATAACTAAGGAATCAATATACAGGTCTTTTGCTTATGGCATAAAAAAAGATGAAATTCTGGAGTTTTTAACTTCTCATTCCAGACACCCGGTACCAGAAATAGTCAGCGAGGGTATAAAAAGCTTTATTAATAGTCTTTCTCTTGAAAATATGAATAGTTACAAGATTATTCAGGTCAGCGCACATTTTTCATCGAAAGTTAAGGATCGCTTCATGAATGAAATAATTGAAGTAGAACCTCATACATTTCTTGTTTTTGAACCTCAACTTCTCAAGAAGATTGAGGAATTCTGCATGAAAGAACGGCTTCCAATTCGATATATAAATGATTTTTTAAACGAAAAATACAATTCGTCCCTTATCCATAGAATGTTTTCTCATAATATAAAGCATCTTCATACCATGAAAGACTTTTTTGATTATTACGGCAATGAGCCTATAGGTATTAATCTGAAAATTGACAACGGAATATAGCGGTGGTTCAAAATTAAGGTAAAATTTGTTATTTGATTTATCTTAAATTATAATAAGAGATTATAATATTAAAAACCTTTCTGATGAAAGGAGGATGGGGTATGAGATTATCTGAATTATTAAAACCTGAATTTGTTAAAATAGGATTGAATGGCAGGACGAAGGATGAACTCCTGCAGGAAATTGCAGGATTTATTTCTGAGGCTCATACGGCAATAGATAAAAAGGATGCATATAAAGCTATATCAGAGAGAGAAAAGAAGGGTTCGACAGGTCTCGGTAACGGCCTGGCTATACCTCATGGCCGGAGTCCCAAGGTGAGCGGTATGCATTTAGTAGTAATTTATGATGAAAAAGGTAAGGATTTTGAGGCTTATGATAAAAAATTGTCTCATCTGTTCTTTGCAGCTGTAACATCGGAGGATTACAGCCCGCATGAGCAGCTCGAAGTCCTGCGGATCATAGCGGAAATTTATGAAAAAACAGATATAGGAATGTCGATTTCAGGAGTCAAGAATTCCATGGATGTCTATAATTTATTGATGAAAAAGGAAGAAGAAATATCATAAAGAGGCTTTTTTATGCCTCAAAAAAGAAGAAGAAGAAAGAGCGGTAAATATGCTCCCCTGATATGGATAATTACCGCAGCCCTTATCGCTTTCTTTATCGGATATTCCAATATTTTTAAAACTCTGATAGTATCGCAAAAAAATCAGCATACCGATTCTGAAAACAATTCGTTTAACCTTACTAATATCATTCCTATAACACCTGTTCAGGGGAGCACATCGAGCTCGAAGTTTTCAGCTTCATCTGAAACTTTTTCGGCGGTATCTAACCGGACGACTAATCAGCAACTTACAAATAATACGGAACAAACAGTGAGGGTTAAAATCTATCTGGCAAACCGAGGAGATAAAGAGATCAGTCTTGTAGAAAAGACAGTCCTTCTGCCGAAGACTCAATCTATGCTGAGGGATACGCTTCAGCTGCTTATAGGTTATAATGATGACAAACTGATCAATCTTGTTCCAATTAAAACCAAGATAAGGAAGATAACAATCAGGGATGGAATCGCATTGATCGACCTGAGCGATGATTTTGCCTATAATTCGAATGGTGTTCTAGGTTATGAGGTTCAGGTTTATCAGATTGTTTATACTGCCACACAATTCAGAAATGTTAAGGCTGTAGCTTTTTATATAAATGGTAAACTGGCAGATTATTTAGGCGGGGATGGATATCCCGTGCATAACCCCGTGTATCCATTTTCTTACATGCCTAAGTTTCCATTGGAATAATTCATCGTTTGTTTTTTCAAACTTTGATTGTCAGTATGCTGCTCTTCACAACCTTTTCTCTGTATATATCTGGAAAATACTTTTTAACCATTTCGATAAGTTCCTCATCTGAAATCGCCGTTATTCTGCCTTCGTCATATTCCTTTTGAACCCATGCGTATATATCTTTGACAGCCGTATTGTCTTTTTGGATTTCTTCTGACTTTTCAAGGTTGAAATAAATATTGATCCATTTACAGATGCCAGCGGTACCCGTTTTATCGGTTATTGTGACTTCAGGCGGCCTGCCGAGGATCCTGTTTGTATCGAATATATTGTATATCTCCTCGTCTTTCAGTAAACCGTCGGCATGTATTCCAGCCTTGGTTGTATTGAAATCCTTGCCTACAAAGGGCATATTGCTGGGAATTATGGTGTCAGTGTATTTCTCAAGATAATTCCGGATTTTTGTAATGACAGACAGGTCCATCCCGTTAGTATTGCCGAAAAGCTGGGCATATTCTATGGCCATTGCCTCAAGTGGAGTATTGCCTGTACGTTCGCCGAAGCCGAGAATTGTCGTATTTACGGCGCAGCAGCCGTAAAGCCAGGCCGTAGCTGCATTTACTGTTGCTTTGTAAAAATCATTATGCCCATGCCATTCAAGTTGTTCAGAAGGAACACCTGCATATTCTTTAAGAGCATAAATTATACCCTGGACGGAGCGAGGGAGCGAAGTACCTGGATAGCTTACTCCAAGACCGAGAGTATCACAGGCACGAATTTTTATAGGAACTTTCGATTCATCGGAAAGTTTCATAAGTTCCGCTGCAAAGGGTACAACAAATCCGTAAAAATCGGCTCTGGTTATATCTTCAAAGTGGCAGCGTGGAAGTATGCCGGCATTCAGAGCATCTTTTACAATACCAAGATATAGATCAAGGACTTCCTTGCGCGTAAGTTTCATTTTTTTGAAGATATGATAATCGGATACTGAAGTCAGTATGCCGGTTTCCTTTACGCCTATTTTCTTCACGAGCTCCCAGTCAGATTTGTTCGCTCTGACCCAGGAGGTTATTTCGGGATATTTATAATCAAGCTCCATGCATTTTTCAAGAGATTCCCTGTCCCTCTTGCTGTATATGAAGAATTCGGTCTGGCGAATCATTCCATTTTCACCACCGAGCTCCCTGAGATATTTGAAAATCTGTACAATATTCTCAACCTCATATGGAGGACGGGCCTGTTGACCATCACGGAAAGAGGTATCGGTAATCCAGACTTCTTTCGGCGTCTGCATTGGAACAAACCTTTCATTAAAGGGGATCTTGGGTATTTCATTGTAAGGGAATATATTTCGGTAGTATTGTCCTTCGTTTACATCAGATAGATTATAAACATCCGGCACGGCGCGAAGCCTCCCTGTCCTGTTAGATTTATAAAGAAGTTTCTCAAGACCTATCTCCATATTAATCGCCTCCGGTTTTAATGATGAAAAAATTATAATTTAAAAATTAAAAAAACAAAATCTTAACTACAATGTCAAATATGGCGAACATTTTAATTAGTATCTAAAATAATGATAATACAAAGAAATGGAGTAACTGATGAACGCTGTTCTTTTCGACATTGATGGGACCCTGCTCAGTTCACATGGGGTGGGGCGCCACGCTTTTGAAAAAGCCTTGCAGGAATTGGTGGGGATGGATATCGATATGAGCAAGATCGACTGGTTCGGCAGGACTGATTACGATATATGTGCGACTGCCCTGGAAACTGCTGGCTACCAGGGTAATATACCGGAAATTATCCCTCATATATTCGGCTTATATATAAGCTATTTTGATGATTTTGTCCTTTCTGATAAAAATTTAATTGAACCTATACCTTATGCCGGAGAACTTCTGATGGCTCTTCATGACTGCTGTCCTGGCCTTTTGACAGGAAATGTCATGGAAGCTGCTTTTAAAAAGTTAAAGAAAGTTGGATTTGACAGTTACTTTCCATATGGGATTGGTGGCTTCGGCAGCGATGCCCGCGACAGGAACACCCTCTTTTATCCGGCTTTAGAAAGGATGAAAAAATACTATAATACCCCTCATTTCGAAAGGGTTATTTTAATAGGGGATTCACCGAGAGACATTGAATGTGCAAAGATCAATGGAGCATTATCTTTGGCAGTAGCGACAGGTAATATGAATTACAAAACGCTTGCCGCATATGGCCCCGATTATATTTTTGATAATTTTAAAGACAGGGATAAAATTATTGAGTTATTGACACGGACACTTTAATCCTTTAGCTGAGTTGTCAGGAAAACAGGCAGCCCCATTTGCTCAATCTCATCTTGAAGATTTTCTATTTCATCAATATGCCTGTCTTCGTCGTTTAGTATCTTTTCAAGAATTTCCCGTGTCGCGTAGTCGGCTACATCACCTGCCTGTTTGATTGCAGCATTATAGGCTTTAACAGCGCCGTCTTCGAGGAAATGATCGTTTGCCAGCTGTTTAGGTATTTCTGTTCCAATCTTAATCTCCCTGTAGTTTGAAACAATGGGGAAACCTTCAAGGAATAATATCCTGCTTATCAGTTTTTCTGCATGCTTCATTTCATCTATCGCCCTTTTTTGAAAATGATTGCCAAGTTTTTCATAACCCCAATTTTCGGCGATTTCTGAGTGAACCATGTACTGATTGATTGCAGTAAGTTCATCTGCAAGAAGTGAATTCAGGGTGTCGATTAAATCTTTGTTCCCCTTCATATTTTCTATCCTCCTATTTTCATTTTAATCGAAATATCAGCTAATATAAATAATTCCTCTTGTATTGTCAAATATATTCGGACCGTTCAGGTTTATTTCATTTTCCGGGAGGGCTGACGGAGGTCATGAGGACATCAGCTTAATAAACATTCTAACCCGTTTGGCATTTGTTCCCATATCTCCCATGCCGACCCTTGACAGGGAGCGGATATCGACAATGGTTCCTTTATTTTCCGGTGCAATTCTTATAACTATATCATCCTTGAAGCCGAACCAGAAAGTCGTGTCATAGGCTTCAATTCTTCCTTCGTACCTTTTTTGATCTATTATCGACCATTTCAATGATTCGGCGGCTTTCAGGGCCTTATCAAACGCCTTTTCGGGAGTAGTGTTTAAGTGCATCGATTTTATATCGGGATAAGCGGAAATTTGTTTATCTGCTATATCTTTTCCACCGTATTCCGCCGGATTTATAGCGCCCTTCCTTAAGGGTAGAACTGATTCAAAGCGGGGAGGATTTGCAGTATCTGTTGTAATGTCATGAATCATGGGAGAATTGCTTGCGCCAAGTATTGAGACAACAAGGAGACCGAATGTCAGCATGCCGAATATAAGACCCGCAAATGTCCAGCCAGGATTTTGAGAGCCTGACGATAATTTTAAGATTGATGTGATTATAGCCGCTAATCCGGTCAAAGACCCTGCAGATAATATGAGAAGACCGGCTGTGAATGGGTATATCCCGATCCTTGTACCGGGTCCTGAAATCAGGACCAGAATAATTGATAGAGATCCCAGGATAAAACCAATTTCAGTCAAAGGAATTTTCATAATTTGTTCTCCGCATATAATTATTTTAATTTAAAATAATTAAATAATTGGAAAAAGGCAAAGCACGGGACTTTTATCCTCATAACTGCTTAATTATTATTCATCTGGAAAATATATTTAATTTAATATTGACATCAACCGAAACTTTATATATACTTAATATACTTAATTGATAGTAAATAATTACAAGGGGTAGTAACGATATGAAATTTGCATTTGGTGATAAAATCAGAGAGGTAAGGGAAAGAAAAGGCATAACCATGAAAGAGGTGGCGCGGCGTGCCGGTTTAAGCGAAAGCCTTATTTCTCAGATTGAACGGAACAGGATATCACCGGCTCTTGATACATTGTTATCCATTGTTGATATATTGAATATTGATCTTGAGTACCTTTTCAGTGATTATAAAAAGGAAAGGAATGTCAATATAGTCAAAAAAAAAGAGCGCAGGATGATAGTAGTAGAAGGGACGAAATATGAACAATTATCACACACTGCCGGCCTTGGAGAGGAGCATTCGATCGAGGCCTATTATCTTGAAATCGAACCGGGAGGTAAAAAGGGAAGCATTGAATACGGGCATACAGGGCATGAACTTGGGGTTATAATCGAGGGAGACGGAGAGTTTGAAATCGGTAAAAAATCATACATTCTTGATGCCGGTGACAGCATATCTTTTTCGTCCGATTCGCCTCATCTTCTGAAAAATTTGGGTACTGGCCCTCTAAAGGCCTTCTGGGTGGTAACTCCGCCCAAAATGATATTTGGAAAATAATTCGGAGGAATGATATGGGGAGAACAATTTCAGAGAAAATTTTTGACGCCCATCTTCTCGATAGGCCGTTTGAAGAAAGTTTCATTCTGAAGCTTGATACTGTTTTCTGTCATGAAATAACAACACCAGTAGCTATAAATGACCTGGTGGCTCGCGGCAAGGACAGGGTATTTGATCCTGACAGAATAAAGGTAGTGATAGATCATGTTTCTCCGGCAAAGGACTCGAAAACTGCTGAACAGGGTAAAATTTTACGCGACTGGGCGAGGCGTAATAGTATTAAGGATTTTTTCGATATAGGCTATAACGGCGTCTGCCATGCGATTTTTCCAGAAAAGGGTTTCGTAAGGCCTGGTTATACTGTAATAATGGGTGATTCTCATACCTGCACCCATGGAGCTTTCGGAGCCTTCGCCGCCGGCGTCGGCACAACTGATCTGGAGGTAGGTATTTTGAAAGGGGTATGCGCCTTTAAATATCCAAAAACCATTAAGTTTTATCTGAAAGGAAACCTGCCCGAGGGAGTATTTGCAAAGGATGTGATCCTCTATATTATTTCGCAGATTGGTGTCAATGGTGCCACAGACAGAGTCATGGAATTTACCGGTCCGATTGTTGATGCTATGTCAATGGAATCCAGAATGACGCTTTGCAATATGGCAGTTGAGGCAGGTGGTACAAGCGGGATATGTTATCCTGACATGACAACAGTGGAATACTTATGGGAATTTATTAAGGATTCTTATTCTTCAAAGGAAAAAGCTCTGGCTGAATACTCAGGCTGGATATCCGACATTGATTCAGTCTATCAAAAAATAATTGAGTTTGATCTAGGAGGGCTCGAACCTATGGTGACCTACGGATATAAACCTGACCAGGTAAAGAAGGTTCGGGAAATGGAAGGAACGCCTGTTGATCAGGTCTATATCGGCAGTTGCACTAATGGCAGGCTGGAGGATCTGGTAGAGGCAGCGAAAATCCTGAAAGGCAGGAAAATAGCAAAAGGAATAAGAGGAATACTCTCACCAGCGACACCGAGGGTTTATAGGGAGGCTTTAAAACAGGGAATAATCGAAATTTTTGCTGATGCCGGTTTCTGTATAACCAATCCGACCTGCGGGGCATGCCTTGGTATGTCGAATGGTGTACTTGCCAGTGGAGAAGTTTGCGCCTCGACCACGAACAGGAATTTTTACGGTCGCATGGGGAAGGGCGGAATGGTACACCTGATGAGCCCTGCTACAGCAGCAGCTACGGCGTTAAAGGGAAGCATCACAAATTCTCCCTTATTCATGGGTTAAAATAAATTTGAATAATTGCAGGAGCGGTATATGAAAAAATTTGGCGGTAAGGTCCTGTTCTTAGATAGAAATGATATTAATACTGACGAGATAATTCCCGCGAAATATCTGACAGAAATTACCAAAGAATCATTAAAGCCATACTGCCTTGAAGATTTGAATTTGAAGGGCTTCGACAGGGAAAGAGACCTTCCAGGGAAAGAGGTCATCATAAGCAGGTCCAATTTCGGCTGCGGTTCATCCAGAGAGCATGCACCCTGGGTTCTTGAACTGAATGGCATAAATGTTGTTATCGCGGAAAGTTTTGCACGCATATTCAGGCAGAATATGTTTAACAGTGGATTGCTGGCGATCGAACTTCCGGGCAGGGATATAAATAAACTGTTTGAAAAATACGCTCAAACCGGGGCTTCGGTAAGTATTGACCTGGACAGGTTCGTTTTGACAGTTAAGGGGGCCTCTGCCTCTGATATTTTTGCTTTCAAGCTTGACCCTTTTGATGCCGAGCTTGTCAAATCCGGAGGGTGGCTTGAGTATGCGGATAAGAAATACTAAATAATTCCGAAGAAATCGTTTCTGGCCCTGAGTGTTCTGTAATTATTGCATTTGTAATAATTCCTTTTTTAATTTAAAATGAATCATATTTTTTATGGAGCTCATTTATGAAGGAAGATTTGCTCAGGATCAGGGAAGAAGCGCTTCAGGAATTGGAGAGGGCGGATGGGCAGAAGGCTATCGATGAATTAAAAATAAAATACCTGGGGAAAAAGGGTATTTTGAAGGGTATGCTTTCCAGCCTCGGTAACTTGAATGTCGAAGAGAGAAAAGAATTCGGAAAATTAGCGAATGATATCAAAGATGAGATAAGAAATAAACTGGAAACAGCGGAAGAATTGATTGATAATAAGGAAAGAGATAAGAAACTTAAGACCGGTGTTCTTGATATCACAGTGCCAAAAAGCATTCCAGTTCCTGGATATTTTCATCCTCTTACTGTAGTTTTGGATAGAATGGTTAATATTTTCAAAAGCATGGGATACAGTGTGGCAGATGGTCCCGAAATGGAAGAAGAATATTATAATTTTGAGGCACTGAATATGCCTGCCCACCACCCTGCAAGAGACGATCATGATTCCTTCTTTTTCGGTTCTTCAAAATTGTTGAGGACCCATACTTCGCCAGTCCAGATAAGGACTATGAAAGCTAAAAAGCCTCCTATCGCCATAGTAGTTCCGGGAAGATGCTACAGGAGGGATGCAGTTGATGCAACACACTCCCCTGTTTTTTACCAGATGGAAGGTCTTGTTGTCGATAAAGGAATAACTTTTGCGGACCTCAAAGGAACTCTTCTACTCTGGGCTAAACTGATGTTCGGTGAAAATACAAATATCCGCCTGAGACCGGATTATTTTCCCTTTACCGAGCCTTCAGCTGAGCTTGCAGTTACATGCCCCGTCTGCCATGGGAAAAAATGCGGTGTTTGCAAACATTCAGGATGGGTTGAATTAATGGGGTGCGGGCTGGTAGATCCAAATGTCCTGGAAAACTGCAATATAGATCCGGACATTTATTCCGGTTTCGCCTTCGGACTTGGCATAGAAAGGGTTGCTATGACTGTTTACGGTATCAAGGATATCCGCCAGTTTTATGAAAATGATTTGCGGCTGCTTTCACAGTTTGTCAAGTAGGAGGCATTATGAGAGTTACATATAACTGGTTGAGGGAGTTCGTTTCGATTGATTTGCCGCCAGATGATCTGGCTCAGAAGCTGACAGCTGTCGGCCCTGAGGTCACCGGCATAAGGAAAGTTGGAATAGGTCCTGACAATATAAATAATATTCTTCTGGGGAGGGTTACAGACCTGCAGGTCCATCCCCAGTCTGAAAGCCTGAAAATAGCATTGGTCAGCGCTGCCAGGAATTCATATAAAATTATCACAAACAGCGGGGCACTGGAAAAGGGTCATTTCGTGGTTATTGCAATTCCCGGTACAGTACTTCCAAACAGTCTTGTTATAGAGGAAGCTTTGATAAAGGGAGAAAAATCCGAAGGAATGATTCTTGCGAGGGAACACCTTACCCTTGAAGATAAAAGCCAGGATGTCTGGATTTTAGGAAAGGATGAAAAAAAGGCCAAGGCTCTTTTTGAAATCTATACGGAGGAAGATTATCTTTTTGATATTGATCTTACTTCGAACCGTTCGGATTGCCTTTCAGTTATAGGGATTGCAAGGGAAATAGCTGCAATGCTTGACAAGGAAATGATCATACCGAATCCTACCGCCCATGAAACAACTGAGGAATTACCGGATATTACGATAGAAGAAAAGAATCTCTGCCCTAGATATTCTGCCAGAATTCTGCGAGGGATAAAGGTTAAAGAGTCTCCGGAATGGCTGAAAAGGAAACTTGAGCTATGCGGCATCAGGGCAATCAATAATATAGTTGATGCTACAAATTATGTTCTTCTTGAAATCGGACACCCCATGCATGCTTTTGACATAAATAAACTTGAGGAGCATCAGATAATTGTAAGAAAAGCCGAAACCGGAGAGAAGATAAATACACTTGATGGAGTCCCTCGGGAAATCGATAATTCCATGCTTATTATTGCCGATGGGAAAAAACCGATTGCAATAGCGGGTATAATGGGCGGTGATAACAGCCTTGTTCTGCCTGAATCCACAGATATTCTTCTCGAAAGCGCATATTTTGATCCGGTTTCGATACGTATGACTGCTAAGAAATTGGGCCTCTGCACGGAGGCCTCATACCGATTTGAAAGAAATGCGGATTGGGGGATAACTGTTGGAGCTATAGAAAGGGCTACGGAAATAATTATGATGACCTGTAGTCCGGCGGTATCGAGGATAAGGGATGAATATGTGAATATCTTTAAGGACAAAATCATCAATGTAAAGGCTGATTTTATTTCTTCAAAGCTCGGAATAAAGATGACACTCAGGACAATAGAAGCTATACTGAAAAGACTTAGGTTTACTATACTTGCCAAAAGGGAAGACGCACTGGAAGTTAAAGTACCTACATTCCGTTCAGATATTTCAAGGGTCATTGATATTGTAGAAGAAGCCGCAAGGATCCATGGCTATAACAATATACCTCAGAATATGTTCAGACCGCCGATTGATATCGAAGGGCTCAAGTCTAACAAAGACGAGGAATATTTTTTAAGGGAGATTTTAAGAGGCCAGGGTTTTACAGAAGTCTATAATTTCAGTTTTACTAATGAAAATGAAACCGCTATTTTCAAAACAGGAGAAGAAAATCTGCTCAAGCTGCAAAATCCCCTTTCAGGGGATGCGAATTTAATGAGAAATTATCTCTTTCCCGGTCTTATGAAGACGGTGGAGTTTAATGCGAAAAGCGCATATATAGAGGATGCCCGATTTTATGAAATAGGAAGGACATTTCACAGGAAAAAAAATATTTTTACTGAGACAAAAAAAGCTGGATTTGTTCTTTTCGGTGAGAATTATGATTATTATAAAATATCAGGAATACTTGAATACATACTGATAAAAGCAGGAGCATCAAAAATCGATTTTAAAAATATAGCACTGCCCTTTCTTCATCCTGTTAATGCTGCGGAAGTATTAATCGGAGGTAAATCGATCGGGTTCGCAGGCGAAGTTCACCCTGATATTATCAAAAATTTAGGCCTGAGGTTTCCTGCCTTTATCGGCGAGATTGATACAGGCAGACTGAAAGAATTTCTGGATCTTGAAATTAATTTAGAAGAGGTAATTAAATTTCCGCCGATCGGACGCGATATTTCAATTATTGTCAATGATGATGTTCTTTCCCGCAGATTGATGCTGGAAATAGAAGATTTTCATGAATGGATCAGGGATGTGAAATTTTTTGATCTGTTTAAAGGCTCCCAGATTGGTGAGAATAAAAAGAGCGTTACATTTTCGTTAATCTTCCAGTGCCGGGACAGGACATTGACTGATGATGAAGTAAATGAGGTTATGACAAAACTTATCATAATGCTTAAAGGAAAGTATGGCGCCCTGATCAGGGAATAAAAGGGGTGTATGGAATGAGATACAGGCTTTTAGGTAAAACAGGGTTCAAGGTTTCGGAGATATCGCTTGGGACATGGCAGTTGGGAGGGAAATGGGGTGAACCTTTCAGTTACGATATTGCTGAAAAAACGGTAAATGCCGCTTTAGAAAGAGGAATAAATTTTATTGATACGGCGGATGTTTACAGTGACGGCCAAAGCGAAGCCGCAGTCGCAAGGATTGTAAAAAAAAGCCATGAAAGGGTATATGTAGCAACAAAATGCGGCAGAAGAATTTCTCCTCATATCATACAGAATTACAGCCCTGATATACTGTCGAAACATCTTGAGGACAGTCTGAAAAATATGGGAGTGGATACGATTGATCTTATCCAGCTTCATTGCCCGCCTACTGAAGTTTATTATAGACCCGAATATTTTGTCATGTTCGATAAATTAAAACAGCAGGGTAAGATTTTAAATCTCGGAGTAAGCGTTGAAAAGGTTGAAGAAGCCATTAAAGCCATTGAATATCCCAATGTATCTACTGTTCAGATTATTTTCAATATGTTCAGGCTCAGACCTTCTGAATTTTTTTTTAGAGAAGCATGGGAAAAGAAGGTAGGAATCCTTGCAAGAGTGCCTCTCGCCAGTGGCCTTTTATCCGGAAAATTGAAAAAAGATACTGTCTTCAGTCCG
>Ga0187770_10000340_pt1 | contig 22881 bp, 18 predicted proteins | sample 0116_SJ02_MP02_2_FD_133154 | JGI IMG/M metagenome (GOLD analysis project Ga0187770, IMG submission 133154) | Tropical peat soil microbial communities from peatlands in Department of Meta, Colombia - 0116_SJ02_MP02_20_MG | ecosystem: Environmental > Terrestrial > Soil > Wetlands > Peat | place...
GACTTCCCCGACGCTCCGGATCATCGTCAGGGGCGTCCTCAGCTCATGGGACGCGTCGGCCGTGAAGCGGCGCAGCCGCTCGAAGGAGTCCTCCAGGCGGGACAAGGTGCGGTTGAAGACGCCTGCCAGCTGCCCGAACTCGTCGCGCGGATTTTCCACCGGCAGCCGCGCCGACAGGTTCTCGGCCGAGATTTTGTCAGCCCGGGCGGCCAGGCCAGCGACGGGTTTCAGGAGGCGTCCGGCCATGACATATCCCCCGAAAGCCGCCAGAACGAGAGCGGCGGGGAGGACGAGCAAGAGGATGACGGCAAGCGTTTGGAGAGCCGTCCGCACGGGCCCAGCTTCGACGGCGACCGTGAGACGAACTTCCCCTGCGGCCGGCCCCGTCTTCAAGCGGAACCGGGCGCCGGCCGGGGACCGGAGCGTCCGGGTGCCGGAGGCGGACGACGGGCCGAAGACCGGCAGGCCGGACCTCCCGTAGGCCGGAGTCTCGAAGAAGAGCTTTCCGCCTTTGACGAGCTGAAAAAACTCCGTGGCACCCTGGGTTTCAAAGTCGGGGATCTTGCCCGGCTCCTCGGACGAGGCCTGGGAGATCTCCTGGAAATACGCGTCCAGCTGACGGTCAAGCTGACGGTAGAGGCTGGCCCTGACGAAGTAGAAGACGACGAGCGAAAAGACGACGACGATGCCCGCCAGGATTAGGGTATACCAGAGGGTCAGCCGGACGCGCACGCTCGAGGGACGGAAGCTCACGATGCTTTCTCCGAAAGGATGAACCCGACCCCCCGCACGGTGTGGAGCAGCCTCCGGGGGAACGGCTCGTCGATTTTCTTGCGCAGCCGGCCGATGTGGACATCGATCACGTTATCCAGCGGGGTCGCCCGCATTGTTTCCTTCCAGACGTCCCGGGCCAGCATCTCCCGCGTGACGACATGCCCCTGATTGCGGAGGAGGAACTCGAGCAGCTCGAATTCCTTGACCGTCAGCGAGATGACCTGCTTGGCGCGCAGGACCGTCCGCTCGAGGAGGTCCATTTCGAGGTCGGCGAGGCCCAGCTTCGTCGGCGGCTCGCCGCGGCCCCGCCTCAGCAGGGCCCGGATCCTGGCCGTCAGCTCGGGAAAGGCAAAAGGCTTGATGAGGTAATCGTCCGCCCCCAGGTCCAGGCCGAGGATCTTGTCACCGACGGCGTCTCTGGCCGTCAGGATCAGGACGGGCGTCCGAACGTTGTTCTGGCGGAGCGCCCGAAGGATTTCCATGCCGTCCCGGCCGGGCAACATGAGGTCCAGGATGATGAGGTCGAAGGTCTCTGAGCAGACCAGGAGAAAGCCCTCTTCGCCCGTTAGCGCGACTTCGACCTCGTAGCGCTCGGCCGTCAGCCCCTTCTTGAGGGCCTGAGCGACTTTCTTTTCGTCCTCTATAACCAGGATGTTCAAGGAGTCGGCCTTTCGCTCCTCCGCAGGATATCACCCCTTCCCGGCTTCCCCCACTGAACTTTTCCTAAAAATTCGTTCAAACCTCCCGCCGGGGCTGCTTTCTGCAGTGGAGCAGGAAACAGGGGAAGACGTTGCGCGGCTCGAAATGGACCCGGACGCCGGCAAACCTCTCTTTCAACTCCGAGCGCATCATGAGGGAGAACTGGTGGAAGATCACGAAGTCGCCGTCGTCGGCCAGGATCGAATAAACCGTGTCGAGCATCGCCCCCCGCTCGTCGCGGGATAAAAACGAGAACGGAATGCTGGCGATGACGGCATCGGCGGTCACGATCCCCAGCCCCGACAGGATGTCGCCGGCCGACCGGGCGTCCCCCTCGACGGCCAGGAGCCGGGGGTCCGTGATCTCCGACCTCAGCGCCGCCAGGAAGGCGGGGTTCTTCTCGATGGCGACGTAGCGGGCCGACTCGGGGATGACCTCCAGGATCGGGCGGGTCGAAACGCCTGGCCCCGGACCGAACTCGACCAGGGTCCCGATGGACCCGGGACGCAGGCACCGGATGAGCCGCCGGACGAGAAAGTGAGAGCTCGGATGCAGGGCGCCGACGTCCTTGTCGCCGATATACTGCCTGAGATAGCCCGGTTTCTTCATGACCGTCGGCGCCCGGGGCGGCCGGCCGCGGGGCTGCCCGAGTATACCACGACCCGCCGTTTCCTGCGACCCCCTTGCGGGCGCCAATGCCTCCCGGTCACTTCCCGCTGACCCGGAGCTCGTTGATGACGTTAAGCGCCCCCGTATTGCTGCGGACCATCTGTTCGTAACTGCTCCTGTCGCTCTCACTCCGGACGGTCCCCACCAGCGTGACCACGCTGTTGTTCACGATGATGTGGATCGGCCCGCTCATGCGGGCGAAAGAAGCGGCCAGCGGCCGCCTGTAGATCAGCCGGGCGACCTGAAAGCGCAGCGCCGTGTCGGAGCTCGTGCTCATCAGCCGCGTAATCTCGTTCTTGATCTTCGTGACGCCCGGCTGGTTCTCGGCGATCTTGACGAAGTCCTCGGCGCTCCAGGGATAATACGTCCAGCCCTTGAGAGTGGTCACACCCGCGTCGTCGATGCCGACGCCGACAGAATCGAAAATATAATACGAGGGATACTTATCGATAGCACTCATGATGCTCTCGGCGATCTGCCGAATGGGCCGGTCCGGCCCGGCCGCTTCGAGGCGGCTCATGACTTTGTACCCTTTGGCCTCGGACTCCGCGGCCTTCCGAGCCGTCTCGGCCTGGGCCAGGGTCCTGACATTGCCGGTCAGAGTCACGGTCCGGTTCTCGACCGTCACATGGATGTCGTTACCGACGAGGAGCCCCTCCTTCATGAACTTCTGTTCGACCCGGGCACGGACGCCCTCGTCGGATGCGGCGTTCTGCCCGCGGGCCGGGAACGGACCCCCGGCCAGCATCAGGAGAAGGGCCGTCGCCGCGAGCGCCAGGTTCCTCCGCATGGATAACTTTGCCATCGTCCCCTCCGTCGGCCCATGGATGAATCACGGCCCTGAACGGCCCACGGCCATTATAGGCCCCGGCCGGGGGCTTTTCAATCGGCTCCCGTCTCCCGGGAACGGTGCAGAGTGGGCGCGAACCGGCGGCCGGCTTCCGTCCCCTATTCAGGCAGAAGCTCATCAAGCGCTGAGAAGCGTCAAGGAACTTCTCGGTTACCAGATCGTGGCCACCGACGGCGACGTGGGCAAGGTCGGCGACTTCTTTTTCGACGATACGATGCGGGCCGTCCGGTACCTGGTGGCCGATACGGGGGGAGGGCTCGGAGAGCGCATGGTCCTGCTCATCAGGAAGATGGTCATGAACAGCCCGGAATACGTTCCCAGCGCGCCCGTCAACCGGAGGTATGAGGATTCCGTTCCATCCCCGAAGGGCGCGTTCAATGCGCCCTGGCTCCCGGCGGCAGGTTCTCGCCCAGAAACCATAGAAACAGATTGTAAAGGTGGCGCGTTGTGCCCTGGCCTTCGAAGATCCCGTGGGTGCGGTTAGGATAGGACATCATCGTGAACGGCTTGATATGGGCCACAAGCTCGTTGATCAGCCTCTCGAAGCCCTGGTAATGGACGTTGTCGTCGCCCGTGCCGTGAACGATCAGGAGCCGCCCCTCAAGCTGCTTCGCGAAAGTGATCGGCGAACCGTCGCGGTACCCCTCTTCGTTCTCCTGCGGGAGTCCCATATAGCGTTCCTGGTAGATCGTATCGTAGAGCCGCATGTCCGGCACGGCGGCGACGGAGATCCCCGTCTTGTAGAGGCCGGGGTAGCGGAACATGGCGTTGAGGGTCATCGAGCCGCCCCCGCTCCAGCCCCAGATCCCGACCCGATCGGGATCGACGAACGGCCAAGCGGCGATGGCCGCCCGGGCCGCCGCGGCCTGGTCCGCCGAGGCGAGGATGCCGACCTGCCGGTAGATGCTCTTGCGCCAAGCCCGGCCGCGCGGCGCCGGCGTCCCGTGGTTGTCGAAGCTGGCGATGATGTATCCCCGCTGGGCAAGCATCAGATGCCAGAGGTAGGTGTTCCCTCCCCAGCCGTCCTGGACGGTCTGGCCGGCCGGCTCCCCGTAGACATAGACGAACAGCGGGTACCTTTTGGCCGGATCGAAATCCGGCGGCAGGATGCGCCAGCCGTCCACCCGGACGCCGCCGCCGATCGCGAGCTTGAAGAACTCGACCCTGTTCCGCTTGAGCGCGTCCACCTTGGCCCGGAGCTCCTTATCGGCGGCGAGAACGCGGACGCTCTCCCCCCCGGGAAGGCGCACGAGTTCGGTCTCGGGAGGGGTATCCAGACTCGACCAGGTATGGAATGCCCAGCGGCCCGAAGGGGAGACGTCTATGCGGTGGACGCCCGTTTGGTTCGCCGGGCCGACGCGCTCCGGCTTTCCCCGGCCGTCCAGCCGGACGCAGTAGATGAAGCGCTTCGTGCCGTCATCGGGCGACGCCGTGATATAGAGCCGGCCCCCCCTTTCATCCAGGCCGTCGATGCTTACGACATCGTAGTCGCCCGGCGTCAGCAACTTGATGTCCCCTTCGGCGCGGGGCACGGCGTAAACGTGTCTCCAGCCGTCCCTCTCGCTCAACCAGAGAAGGCTTTCTCCGCCGGCCAGCCAGATGAACTCGGGCATGATGTCGACCCAGGCTTCGTCCCTGTCCGTGAAGATCGGCCGCACGTCGCCGGTCGCGGCCTCTCCGATGAAGACCCTGTCCGTGTTCTGCAGGCGGTTGAGCTGTTGGAAGATGACCTCCCGGGAGTTCCCGGCCCACTCGAGCCTCGGGATATAATTGTTCCGGGGGTCGCCGGGGGCCTTCATCCAGACGGGCGCGGACCCGCCGGCGGAGACGACGCCCACCCGGACCGCCGAGTTCGTGGTCCCGGCCTCGGGGTACGTGAAACTGATGATCTCGGGGTACGCGGCATCCGTGTTGTTGATCATCGAAAAGAGGCCGACGCCGCGCGTGTTGAACTGCCAGAAGGCGATGGACTGGCTGTCGGGGCTCCAGCGGAACCCGTCGCGGATGTCGAGCTCCTCCTCGTTGACCCAGTCGGACGTCCCGTTGACCGTGTCCGCGTCGCCGTCGAACGTGAGCTGCCGGACCAAGCCCGTCGCGAGCTCTTCGTCATAGATATTATGCTGGACGACGTAGGCCGCCAGCCGCCCGTCCGGCGAGAGCTTGGCGAACATGAGGGTCGACGCCTCGAACTCCGCTCCGAGCTTGTGGAGTCGGCCCGAGCGGAGGTCGAAGGTCCAGTAGTCGCCGCGCGTGTTCTGGCGCCAGACGCGCTTGGAGTTCGAGAAGATGATCAGGACCTTGCCGTCGGGAGACCAGTCATAGTTCTCGATGGACAGCGGCTCAGACGCGCCGGGGGGGACGAGCCGGGCGGCGGAGACAAGGACATCCCGCTTCCCGGTCTTGGCGTCGTGGAGGACGAGGTCCCGTCCGCCCTTCGCCGCCGCGCTCGGTTCGAGCGTCGTGTAGGATTCTCCGTCCTTCATCCAGCGGGCCGGGCCGAAGCGCTCGGGGATGAATTCCCGCGAGGCGAAGATGCGGTCGATCGTCAAGATCGGGTCCGCAGGCTTGTCCGGGGCCGCGCCGACGCGCGGCACGCCGAGTCCCGCCATCAATACGACGAGAAGGATCAGGACGAAACGTTTTCTCATCACGGCTGGCCTCCTCTTTTTTATCCGTCATCGTCCGCCCGGGGGCGGCTCCATCCGCCCGGCGTCCCGCCGGGACCGAGGACGCCCGAAATCGGCCTCATCCTCGGGCCTCCGGCCCCTGGCCGGCGGAGGAGACTCAACATATCGCTTCTCGCGCCGAACTTCAATGGCCGTGGGCCCCCCGGCGCGCTCAGGCGTCTCACCGGGCTCTCACGAGGAAGCTCTGGCCGGCCGGGTTTCGAACTCGGTCACGCCTACTTCCAGCGACATGAAGCGGACCGCCCGACCAGCAGGTCTCTTCGTTGAGCGAGATGTCTTCTTCGTCGGTCCTGCCGGGGACCATGGTCCCGAGCCGTCAGTTCCCGACCGGAAAGCCGTCCTCACACTTATCGGCGGGATGGGCATACCAGAGGCTGGTGCAGGGATCGGAAGGGGCCGCGGACGACGCTCTCCCGCCGCCGAGACGGGAGGGCTCCGATCCGTAGGCTTGTGCCTTTCCTGTCAGGATGATCGCTCCCGCCGCGGCGATGACCAGCCAAGAGACGGCAGCTCGTCTCGTCCTCATGTCGTCCTCCTAATGAACCCGGCCGCTCCCCCGGGTCATCCGCCGGAGGCCGAGGCGCCCGGGCTCCGGGGGACGGACTCAGCTCCAGCCGTTCTCATAGCCTGTTTCGTACACGGCCACGATGTTTTCGGGCGGGGTCAGGGCCTGGATATTGTGACAGGGCGCCAGGATGTAGCCGCCGTCCCGGCCCAGGATCCTCAGGTTGTCGAGCACCTCCCGCCGGACTTCGGACGCGCTCCCGAAGGGCAGCGTCTGCTGATTGTCGATGCCGCCGTGGAAAACGACCCGGGAGCCGAAATCCCTCTTCAGGACCTCCCTGTCCATGCCGCCGCACCGCCATTGGATCGGGTTGAGGAGGTCGATTCCGGCCTCGATCATGTCCGGGATGATGCGGCGGATCGCGCCGTCGTTGTGGTGGAAGACGTAGGCGCCGCCGTCGTGTGAGAGGTCGATGATCCGCTTCATCCGGGGGAGGAGGAAGCTGCGGATATGGGTGACGGAGAGCATCAGATCGTTCTGGCCGCCCATGTCCTCGGCCACATACGTGAACAGGACGCGGCCGGGAAGGGCCCCGAGCGTCCGCAGGGTGTCCTCATAGGCTAGGGCGAAGAGTTTGTCCAGGCAGTAATCGACCATCTCAGGGTTCTCGACGAGGTCGACAAAGGCCTGCTCCTGGCCGCGGAGGTCTTTGTAGATCAGGAAAGGTTCGGAGCCGCCCCCCTGGACGGGGTATCGCTCAAGCCCTTCGAGCCGGGCGGCCAGGGAGCCGTAATCCCACCAATCCGGGCTCGGCCAGGCGTAGCCCCGTTCGATCTCCTCGACAGAGCCGTAAGCCGCAAGAGGGCTGTTGACGCACTCGTCATAGACGCCGCCGCCGAAGGCTACTTTCCTGTACAGACGCCCGAAGGGGTCGGAGCCGGGCGCGAGAGGAGGGCCGACGTAAGAGGGGATCGCCTTGACCACGAAATCGACATGGAGCCTCTCAAGGGCCTCCCGCTTGCCGCCGCAGCCGAGATGCTTCGCCAGCGACGCGACCGCCTCGTCCGTGCCCCAGAAGTCCATGGGAACCCGGTCGGGCTTTTCCCTCCGGAGGACAGCCTGCCATCGCTCGCGCGGCGACATCGTTTCCCGGCGCATCTCTCCGCCTCGCTATCGGGGGGCAAGGGACGCCGGCGTCATGCCAGGCTCTTGGCGATGTGCGCGTAATACTTGTGAATGTAGGGTTCCTGGATCTTGAAGGACCAGTGCACGTCCCGGATGTGGTCGGCCGCGGCCTCGCGCTTCCCCTGGCGGATGAGGTCGACGAGGGTCTGGTGCTCGCCGATGCTGGCCTGCTCCCACTCCTTGACGAACCCCTTGGAACGGGGGAAATCATAGAGCCTTTTCTTGAGCGTCGTGACGATCTTGATCAGGCTCTCGTTGCCGCAGAGATGAAGGAACGTGTTGTGGAAGGCGAGGTTCTTTTCATAATAGAGATCGAAATTGTTGGCGTCGATGGCCTTCTCCATGGCTTCGTTCAGCGAGTGCATGGCGTCGATGTCGGACGGCCGGAGGCAGTCGAAGGCGTTGCGCAGGGCGATGCTCTCCAAGGCTCCGATGATGTCGTAGAAATTCCGGATGTCCCGCTCGGTCAGAACGTTGACCACGACCTTCCGCCGCGGCAGGATGGTGACGAAGTCCTCCATCTCGAGCTGGAGGAGAGCGTCCCGGAGGGGGGTTTTGCTCACGCCGAGCTTTGTGGAGGTTTCCTCCATATCGATGACCGACCCCGGCAGGATCGCCCCCGTGCGCATCTGCTCGCGGAGATATTCGTAGACTTGTTCTTTGAGCGACTTCAGGTTCAGGATGGGTTTTCGGTCCATGGGAATCCCTCCGCTCGCGCGTCCTTAAAAAATTAGAATATGCAACACCGCAACCGGAGTCAAGAGCATCCGGGACGTTCTCCGGGAGGCGCGGCGCCGGAAGAAAGACCGACGGTCTGCCCGGGCGGCGTCAGCGGAGGGGACGGGGGGCGAGGATCGCCTGGCTGAATTCCGGCTCGACGTTCTCGAAGAACAGGCCCATGAAGCGGCCGGGCGCGAGGGGCGGCAGGGCCACCTCGATCTCGTAGGCCCGGTCCGGCTGGAGAGCGGACAGGTCGACGTAGCTCCCCAGGAAGGTCCGCTCGGACGAATGCGGGTAAACGCTGTTGTATGCCCTCATGACCGTGACGGGCCGGCCGTCGATCCTCACGGCGACGTCCATGGATTCGGCCGGCTCGGCGACCGCAATAAACAGGAGAAGCCGCCAGGGGCCGAGCCAGGGCGCCCGGAGATCGTCTTCCGTATAGGTCACGGGCCATTCCTTTTTCCGCTCGGCAAGCTGCCTGAAAACCCTGCCGGGGACCGAGAATTTCGCCTTGAAGGTCCCGCCGGCGAAGGCCGGATCGGCCGTTCCCGCGCGCTCGAGCCGCCCGAAGGCCCGGCCGGCAAACCGCGTCGTGAAGGGGACGAGCGCTCCTTCCTGCCTGAACGGATAGGGCACGCCGTTTACGGACATGGCGCGGACCCTCGCGCCCGCCGGCAGAAGGATCAGGCCGTCACGGACGGTCCCGGTCTCGCCCGTGATGCTGAGTACAAGCCGCCCGTCCCTGAGCGCCGCCGAGCCGGCGACGTTGAAGAGCACGGCTTCACCGAGCTCGGCCGGGGCGGGGAAGATCTCGAAGACCCGGGCGTCCGCCCCGGACATCGGGACGGCGACCTCGCTGCCGGCTTTCCAGAAGCCCTCGGGCGAGCCGACGAACCGCCCCTCCTCGGGGTGGATCTCCCGGATGATGAATCGGTCGCCCTTCGTGAGACCGATCGAGCCGTCCAGCCGGAAACGGGCCTCGACCGGGCCGGGGTTGGGATTGAAGAGGAAAATAAAGCCGCGGTCCTCGACGATCGCCGCGGTGCCGTCGGCCCGGCCAATCATGGGAGGGCCGATAATGGGCCGCAGCGCATGCAGGAACCGCCGGTTCTCGTCGGTCCAGTCGAGCCAGCGGCGGAACCAAGCCTTATCCTCATCCGAGAAAGCCTTGAATTCCTCGGGGTCGCGGGCCGGGATGAAGTTGACGACGTGGTTGAACGGGGCCGTTCCGACCGAGGACAGGACCGAGTATTTCCAGCCCAGATAATCACAGTCGCGCGGCCGGAACCGGTCGCGGCGCATCACGCCCTTTTCGTCGGACCTCTCCGACTGGTGGGTGATGAAGCCCGGCACGATCTCCGGCGGGGCGAAGCGCTCCACCCGGTAGGTCCAGGCGGCGAACCTCTGCCGGTCGGCCGAGACCCTGTCCGTGTGGAGATCGGGAAAGGCGGTGAAGCTTTCCGGCTGTTCGTCGGTCAGCGTCGGGTGGGGATAGGAGCCCGCGAGCCAGGTCCAGGGGCCGAAGTTCTGATACTGCTGCCGTCCGTCGATGACGATATCCGGGAGCTCCCGACGCAGGGTTTCCAGGATGCGGCGGCAGCCGAACCATTGCGCGTACTTGCTGGAGGCGTTGTCGTAGGCGATCCACCAGTGATCGAAGGAAAACCCGCCCGCGCCGGTCTTGCGGGCGAAGGACAGGAGCTTCTCGAGCCACCAGTCCTGGAAGCTGCGGAGCCCGGTGTCGGCACCCGTGTATCCCCCAACCTTGGTCCCGGCCCATTTCGTCCACGCCGGGTTCTGGAGGAACGGCAGGGACGGATAGGCGTAGCCCATGAGCTTGAGCCCCCTGGTAGCCGCGTAGTCCAGCATCGCCTTGATTCCGTCGGGGACATCGTCCCGGTCAGGATCCCACTCGCCCAGACGGATCTTCTGGCCAAGCCCGAACCAAAGGACGTTCTCCCACCCCCAGGCGTCCGCGTTGTCCTCGACGCGGGAAAGCCCGCTGTTGGCCGGCGTATAAAGGACGTCTCGGCAGCCGAGCTCCGCCGCCCGGTCCATGATCCGCTTGTACTCCTCGACGCCTTCCGGGGTCCCGACGTCGATCTGGTAGTCGTTCTCGCACCAGGGGATATGGACGCGCGTCCGGCCGGGAAAATAGAGCAAGAAGGAGCGAACGCAGTCGGACAGCGCATCGACCTCGTTGAGGTCGATCGTCGGGACCTCGCGGAGGAGCCGGTCGTAGTCCGGGACGTACTTCCATTCGGGGACGGCCTTGGCCGGAAACCGGACCCCGCTGAGCTCGTACATCCCGACGCAGAGGCGGTCGGCGGCGAAAGGCCCGTCGTCCGGACTCCAGTCCATGTCCGGGGCATAGGAGGCGGAGATGTTCCGGCCGTCCCTCTTCCAGACCATGAACGGGTTCTGAAGGACAAAAAAAGCCCCCCAGACGGGGGGAGCCGCGGCCGACCCGCCGGCGTTGAAACGGCAGAAGGAGCCCCATTTCCCCTCGGCGATCCTGAGCTCGTCGAGGACCGGGACATCGAGCGAGGTCTCGAGCTCCGAGACCTCGCTGACATGGAAGGCCGCACCCGCGGCCGAGGACAGCACGATCTGCTTGCTCAGGAACCCCCAGCCCGGCCGGAGCTCATAGACGACTTCGATCGTATAGGGGTCCTTGACGTAGCGATAGGTCAGACGGGACGGTTTGATCTCCATTTCGGCCAGGCCGAGGCTCGAGATCTCCAGCCTCGCCCCGTCGACGGTCACGGCGGAGGGATCGCCGGAGAGAACGATTTTCCGGTTCGTCCTGACGCCCGTGAGGGAGACGAGGCCGTGGTCGTTGAAATCCGCCCTGAGGTTCTCGTTCACGAGCGCCGGGGCGTTCTCCTGCGGCGGGCGGGCGCCCGAAAGGACGGACACGGCCAGGATGCCGAACATCCCCAGAATCAGACGGACCAGTCCGCGCTGGCTCACCGGCGCCTCCTTCATCGTGCTTGCTTTCCGCGGGGCGGCCCCGCTAAAGGCCATAAGGAAGATTAGTCCGAAGGCCCCGGAAAAGCAACCGGCGGGAGGTCGAGCCCGGTTTTCCCTTGCGGGAATCCGCGATCCGGCACAAACCGGAATCCACAAAAGAGGCGGAAGCCCGCGCAGCACCGGGCCGGGGGAGAATCCTGCGGGCCTCGCCTGGCTTCGCTTGACGCTCCCGCTCCCGGGTGCTAGGTTATTCCCGATTTCATTGAACGAGGGAGAATCCATGAGAAAAAGAAGCCACATGCTCACAATCGCGGCGGCAGTTCTCTCCGTGCTGTCGCCGGTTGTGGCCGTCGGCGCGACGGGGCCGTCCCGGCACCGGGCGGCCCTGAACGACACGATGTTTCCGGAGATCTCGGTCGCGCCCAAGGCCGGGATCCGTGCCTACCCCTTCAACCTGAAGGATGTCCGGCTGCTCGAGGCCCGTTCCGGCAGGCCATGGAGCGTGACCTCAAATATATGATGAGCCTTGAATCAGACCGCCTCCTCCATATGTTCCGCGTCACGGCCGGTCTGCCGGCGCCGGCTGAGGCCTACGGGGGCTGGGAGAGGCCGGACGTCGAGCTGCGGGGCCATACGACCGGCCACTTCCTGTCCGCGTCCGCGCTCATGTACGCGGCGACGGGCGATGAAAAAGTCAGGGCCAAGGCGGACGCCGTCGTCGCCGAGCTCGCCAAGTGCCAGAAGGCCCTCGGCCCGAGCGGCTACCTGAGCGCCTTCCCGGAGACCTTCTTCGACCGCGTCGACTCGATCCGCACGGTCTGGGCGCCCTTCTATACGATCCACAAGATCATGGCCGGCCTCACCGACATGTACGAATACTGCGGGAACAGCCAGGCCCTGGAGATCGTCGAGGGCATGGCCCGCTGGGTCAAATCGTTCACGGCGAAGTCCGACGCGGTCCACATGGAGCGCGTGCTCGACTTCACCGAGCAGGGCGGAATGAACGAGGTCCTGTCGAATCTCTACTCGATCACCGGCAACCCCGAATACCTGGCCACGGCCCGCCGCTTCGACGAGAGGCATTACACCGAGCCGCTCGCGCACTCCGTGGACAAGCTCGAGGGCGAGCATGCCAACTCCTTCATTCCCAACGTGATCGGCGCGGCGCGCGAATACGAGATGACCGGCGACCCCGTCCTCCGCGGGAGCGCGGAGTTCTTCTGGAACGAGGTCGCGGGAGCCCGGAGCTTCGCCACGGGCGGGACGAGCAACAACGAGCATTGGGAAGCCGGCCCGTTTCAGATGTTCGGCGAGCTCGGCAAGGACAGCCACGAGTCCTGCTGCACATACAACATGCTGAAGCTCACCCGGCACCTTTTCAGCTGGGAGGCCTCCGCGAGGTACGCCGACTTCTACGAGCGGGCCCTGTGGAACGGGATTCTTTCCTCCCAAAATCCGGAGGACGGCATGATGATGTATTACGTCCCCATGATGCCGGGCATGTACAGGACCTTCATGAGCCCGTACGATTCGTTCTGGTGCTGCACGGGGACGGGCATGGAGAACCACGCCAAGTACGGCGACAGCATCTATTTTCACGACGCGGACGGGCTCTTCGTCAACCTCTTCATTGCCTCCGAGCTCAACTGGACGGAGAAGGGCCTCAAGGTCCGCCAAGAGACTCGGTTCCCCGAGGAGCCTGGGACGACGCTCGTGTTCTCAGCGGCGAAACCTGTCCGCTTGGCGCTCCGCATCCGGATCCCCGAATGGATCGCGGAGGGCGGCTTCGTGAAAGCCAACGGCCAGAGACTCGCCCAGTTCTCAAGCCCGTCGAGCTATCTTACCGTCGACCGCGTCTGGAAAAACGGAGACCGGGTCGAGGTCTCACTGCCCATGTCGCTCCACCTCGAGCGACTTCCCGACCGGCGGGACATCGCGGCCATCCTTTACGGGCCGATCGTCCTGGCGGGCGAGCTGGGCGGAGGCGAGGCGCTGACCCGGGACAAGGTTTACGGCCAGTACGGACCGGAGGGCAACCCCGTGCCCGTGCCTTCGTTCGAGAGGCATGACGAGGTCCCCCTGGAAAAATGGATCAAGCCCGTCCCCGGGAAGCCGCTGACCTTCCAAACCGTGAACGCCGGAAAGCCCTACGACGTCACTCTCATTCCTTTTTACAAGCTCTTCGGCCAGAGGTACTCGATCTACTGGGAGCTGGCCAAGCCGCCCCAGCATCGGGAAAGAGATTGACGAGCAACCCGGCGGGCCGACGGCGGGCCGGCCGCCGCCGTCAGTAAATGGGACCGATCCTTCCGCGGCCCTCGCGGGGCTTGATCGCGCCCTTGGTCCGGGCCAGCCAGACGGACATCTGGTCCGCGCCGCGGTTCGCCCACGCGTAGTAGGGCACGGCCTGGAATTTCACTGTCCTGTCCTGGACCGAGCCGTCTTTCCCCCTGACCGAACCTATGGCCTGCGCCGTGACAATGACGACGCCGTTGAGCAGGTCGGAGCGGAAAACGGACTGAAGCTCGGCCGCGTCGGGAAGCACGAGGTCGAAGACGTCGCCGCCGTTATCCACGGCCTCGGCGCAGAAAACGATGGGGCCCCGCTCGAGAGCCACCAGCCCGGAGTCGGCCTTGACGCGCTCGTCCGCCACGACCCGCCGCACGGGCATGGGGAGAGAAAGTTCGATGACATCGCCGGCTTTCCAGTCCCGCCGGATCCGGGCGTATCCGGACGAGGGAGCCAGGCCGACGGATTGGCCGTTGACGAGGAGCTTCGGCCTGGCATCGTTCCGGTCCAGGAACCGGTAGAGGGAGCCGGGAACCGCCTCGTTTCGCGCCCAGCCGGGAATGCGCACCGCGATCTCGAAACCGGCCCCGCCCCCTTCCGGGCTGACCGCGATCCTGACAGCCCCATTCCAGGGATAGCGGGTCTCTTGGGTCAACACGACTGTCCGCCCGTTGACATCGACCCGGGCCGTGCTCCCTGCGAAGAGGTTGACGAAGACCGTATCGCCTTTCGCCGCGTAGATGTACCCGGGCAGAGACGGCAGGAAGCGGTTGATGTTCGCAGGGCAGCAGGCGACCTCGAACCAGGAACTGCGGCCGTAGCCGCCCGCCGATTCGAGCGGATTCTGATAGAAGAACCGGTCGCCGCGGAGCGAGACGCCGGAGAGCAGGCCGTTGTAGATGACCCGCTCCATGACGTCGATGTATTTCGCTTCGCCGTGAAGCAGGAACAAGCGATGGTTCCAAAGGGCGTTGCCCACCGCCGCGCAGGTCTCGGCGTAACCGTTGTTCGGCAGGTCCCAGTCCGGACCGAAGCCCTCGATCTCGCCGCGCGAGCCCACGCCGCCGGTCAGGTACATCTTCCGGCCGACGACATTCTCCCAAAGCCGGTCGATGGCGGCGGCGTATTCGGGATATCCGCCGAGAGCGGCGACATCGGCCATGCCGGAATAGAGATACATCGCGCGGACGGCATGGCCCACAGCCTCGTCCTGCTCGAGCACCGGCTTGTGGTTCTGCAGATATTCGTCGGAATCGTAGACCGCGAAGGGGTCGTTCGGCCCGTGCTTCTCACCGCCGAAATAGTGGCCCCGCTCGTCGAGGAAGAATTTGGCCAGAGTGAGATAGGCCTCGTTGCCGGTGACCCGGTAGAGCTTGGACAGCCCGATTTCGACCTCCTCGTGGCCGGGGAAGCCCCGCCGCTGGCCCGGGCCGCGGCCGAAGGTCCTGACCAGGAGGTCGGCGTTCTTGAGGGCTATATCCAGGAACGAGCGCTCGCCGGTCGCGAGATAATGGGCGACGGCCGCCTCGTACATGTGGCCGACGTTATAGAGCTCGTGGCTGACCCGGAGGTTCGACCACCGTTCCAAGCCGGCGCCGGGCGCGGGATGCGCGGGATCGATCGTCCGCGTCGTGTAGAGATAGCCGTCCGGCTCCTGGGCCTTGGCGATGATGGCGACGAGATCATCCAGGGTCTTCTTGAGGGCCGGGTCGGGATGGAGCATAAGCGTGTACGCGGCGCCCTCCATCGCCTTATAGACGTCGGAGTCGTTGTAGCGCTTGCCCGTGTAGGGCCCGCTTATCAGGCGGGCGGCCTTGCGGAAATTGTCGACACGGCCCGTTTCCTCGTTCATCCGAAGGGCGTAAGGGACCGAAACGGTCCGGTCCGTCTCCAGCCGGGGCGCCCAGAAGGCGTCCGTGATCCCGACATCGGTGAAGGCCACCGGGCGGATGGGATAATCCCTGGGAAGCCGAGGCATCGAGCTCCGGGAGCGTCCGCCTCCGGCGAGCGCGAGAAGGGTCGCGGCGGCGACTCCGAGGCCGAGAGCGGCCGCCCCGGCCAGCTTATTGACGAGCGGCATGCCATTCCTCCGGTTCGACGATATAAGCCATTATACAATAAAGCCCGCGGCGGACGGCCGGGTTGCCGTCGGAAGCGTTTTTCTCCGGGTTTTAGGGACTTTGCCCGCGGGAGCGAAGCCGGGGCGGGAGCCGTCTGATAAACGATTGAGGCGCGGCCCCGTTTCGAGTACAATGGCTGCCATGACCGGCCCCTGGCTCATTTCCGTCGGCGCCGCGGCGGGAGTGTTCGCCGGGCTTTTCGGGATCGGCGGCGGCATCATCATCGTTCCCGCTCTCATCCTTTTCGCCGGTTTTCCGCTGGTGAAGGCGACGGGAACATCCCTGGCCGCCATCATGCTTCCCGTCGGCATCCTTGGCGTGATCGCCTATTACCGGGCGAAAATCATCGACGTCCGGGCCTCCCTCCTCATCGCCGCCGGGATCCTGGCTTCGGTGGCCCTCGGCGCCTGGCTCGCCAACTCGCTGCCGGTAGGGATCATAAGGAGGCTTTTCGCCGTCTTTTGCCTGTATGTCAGCTGGAACTTCATCGAACCCGTCCGCCTCCTCAGGCATCTCATGGGCCTGGACGTCCCGCCCAGGCCCGAACCCGAAGCTTCTCCCCATCCTCATACCCTGGCGCTCGTGGCCGTCGGTGTTCTGGCCGGGGTGATGGCCGGGATGTTCGGCATCGGCGGCGGCAACATCATCGTCCCCCTGCTCGCGCTCGTCCTCGGCTATCCGGCCAAGCGGGCTATTGCCACATCCCTCGGGGCGATCCTCCCCCCGTTCGGACTGCCGGGTGTCCTCGTCTACTACCACCAGGGAACGCTCGCCCTCGGCGCGGCGGCCTGGGTCGCCCTGGGCCTCTTTATAGGTACGGTCATCGGGGCCCTGATCACTATCCGGCTCCGCTCGGCCACGGTCAAGCTCCTCTACGGCCTGTTCCTCATTTTCGTCGCCGTCCGCTTCTTCCTATAGGCGGCGCCTTGACAACTTCCCCTTCGGGCGCTATTTTTAAAGTGACCGGCCGGGGGGAAAAATCGGTAAATCGGAGGAAAGCATTAAAAAAGCGGCGATCTCTGTCAGCATTGTCCTCCTTATCGCCTGTGCCTGCTGCCGGTCCCAATCCGGGCAGGCTCTGAGCGGCTCGCTGTATGTCCAGGGACTTCGACTTTACTTAGCCGTAGGAGAACAAGAGACGGACGGCCTGAGCTTTGAGATCACGCTCAAAAACACAGGCACGAGAGAGGTCACGGCGAATTTCTCCAGCTCGCAGACCTTCGATATCAAAGTCGCCGACAGCCTGGGCGCACGATCTGGGCCTGGTCGCATGACAAGGGCTTTCTCCAGGTTCTTACGTCCATGAGCCTGGCGCCTGGCGAGTCCCGCATCCTGCCGGCCTCCTGGGACCTCAAGGACAACGACGGGCGGCCCGCGGCCCCGGGGCCTTACATGGCCTGGGCTTGGATAACGAGCGAACCCCCCGACCCGGGCTTGACGGCCGTAACGAACATCACCGTTCAGTGATTCGAAAGACCCGCGAAGCGCCCGCGGTCCGGGTTCGGGTCAGGCGAGCTTGAAGAGCTTTCCCGTGGCCCTGGCCGCGATGACGCCCTTCACGTCCGCAACCTCGCTCTCGGCCATGACGATCCGGCCCTTGTCCCCGAGAAAGCGGCCTTTGACCGTGCCCGGGGCGCCGGTCCGGAAAGGCTTGACATAGCGGATGGTAATTTCTCCGGTCACACAGCGGAAGCCCCTCGCGCCGGCGGCGTAGATCATCGCCTCGTCGAGGACTGTGGCCAGGAGCCCGCCATGGACGGTTCTTTCCCACCCCTGGAAGCGCTCGGGAAACTCGACCTCCGCTTTCGCTTCGCCCCGCTCCCGGTCTATCCTAAAGCCGAGCCTCAGCCCGTCCGGGTTGTTCGCGCCACAAACGAAGCAACGCCCGTTATCCTCGAATTCCCAGTTCATGCCGTTTTCCTCTCCGCACCATGTTACTCTTTTCGGGGCCTGTTGGGTATGAGGGGCCTCCGGCGCCCCCCAAGCGGGGCCGCGCCCGGGGTCTTGTCCACGGCCCGCGATCCCGATATAATCGGGTCTGCCAATCCGGCTTTTCCGAAGGAGCGGTCCGATGCCCGAAACGCCCCGCGAGCAACTGGTCCTCAGCCTCTTCAAGGAATGCGACGCCCTTCTCCAGGGCCATTTCAGGCTGACCTCTGGGAAGCACTCGGAGTGGTACTTCGAAAAAATCCGCCTTATCGAGAAGCCGGCGTCCCTGGAAAAGATCGTGGACCTCCTCGTCGAGAAGATCGAGGCCGAAGTCTCCGAATTCGACTATGTCGTCTCGCCAGCCTATGGGGCCATCGCCATCGGCTTTCTGGCCGCCCTGAAGCTCGGCAAGAAGTTCGCCTTCAGCCAGCGCGTCGACGAGAAGATGTCCATCCGCCCGGGGTTTTCCGGACTCGACGGCTCCCGCACCGTCATCGTCGAGGACATCCTGACGACCGGAGGCTCGATCCAGGAGGTCGTCGCCTGCCTCAAGGAGCGGCATGCTTCAATCGAGGGGATCTATGTCCTGGTCGACCGGACCGGCGGGGCCGTGCCGATCGAAGGGAAGCCCGTCGGCAGCCTCCTCGCCCTCAAGGTCGAGGCCTTCGAGTCCGGCGCCTGCCCGTTCTGCAAGAAAGGCTTGCCCGTCACAAAGCCCGGCGCCTCGGACAAAGGGGCGGCCTGAGCGGGGGACGAAAGGGGCGGCCCGCGGCCGCAGCAAAGGGAATCAGCGCCGGCTGATCTTTTCTCCGACCCCACTCGCCCCGAACGCCCGAATATGATATGATGAAAAAAACGGGAAGGAGGTCTTTTGGCAAAAAGCAGCAGAGCCTATAAGAGTTCGAAAAGGATCCGCGAGTTGGCCCGCCTGAAGAAACAGGAAGAAAAAAGGCTGAAACGCCTGGCCCGTCACCACCAGCCGCCCGAGGGCGAACCGGGGCCGGATCAGGAACCGGGCGGTCAAACGCCCGAAAACGAGAACCCGGAAGCAGCCTAGGTTTTCTTCCGTCCCGCGGCCCCGGCCAGGTATCGCGATTTGCGTCGTCTGGCCCTCACGTTCTCCATTCTCCCATCTCCTCGGTTTCCGCGGCCATTCCGCCGTCCGGCAGGTCCTGAGTCCCGTCCGGCCCTCGGCGCGGGAGCCGCGACCCGGCCGCACGTTCGCCTCGGCGGCTTAAGAAAATCTCATACCCCCGGGGCCAAATATCCTTTGAATTTTCACCCTGAATGTGATGAAGTAGAGGTCCTTTCTCACACGCAAGGAGACGCCCATGAAAAAAATCCCGATCCTCGGCCTGGTCCTGGTTTTGGCCGCCAGCGGCTGCTCTTCGAAGAAGGAGGCCCCCATGAAGCTCGCGGCGGGTACCCCCGCCTACGCCCTGGCCAAGGACCTGGCGGCGGCCGTGCCGGCCCTCGCCCCCGATAAAGTCACACTGATAGCCACGTCCAAGAGGTTCGACGTGTCGGCCGGCGAAGTTCTCGAGGCCATCCTCGAGACGAGCGGCAACCAGGCCCAGCAGCTGAAGGGGCTTGACGCCAACCGCCTGAAAGCCGTCATCGAGCAGTTCGGAATCCAGCTCGGCGAGCGGAAGCTCCTCCTTGCCGCCGCCGTCGAGGCGAAAAAAGAGGCCACGCCGGAGGAGATCAAGGCGACTCTCGAAGCCCAGTACGCCCAGGCGGGGGGCGAGGCTAAGGTCGAGGAAAGTCTAAAGGAAAACGGGATCAGCGTCGAGGCCTTCAGGAAGGGGGCGGCGGAGGCGATGACTATCCGCAAATACCTCGATGGAGCGCTGGCCTCAAACGCTCGGGTGACGGACGCGGAGATCCGGAAGGTCTACGGAGAGGACAAGACCGCCTCCGTCCGCCACATCCTTCTTCTGACCCAGGGAAAATCCGCTCAGGAGAAGGCAGAGATCCGGAAGAAGATGGAAGGCATCCTGGCCCGGGCAAAACAGGGCGAGGACTTCGCCGCGCTGGCCAAGGAATACTCCGAGGACCCCGGCTCTAAGGCCACCGGCGGCCTCTACGAGGATTTTGCCCGGGGCACGATGGTTAAGCCGTTCGAGGACGCCGCCTTCAGCATCCCCGTCGGCGGGATCAGCGGCATCGTCGAGACCGCCTACGGCTACCATATCATCAAAGTCGAGAACCGGAAGAAGGAGACGAAGCCCCTCGACGAGGTCAAGGCCCAGATCGCGGCGCAGATCAAGGAACAGAAAGAGGCCGTCGCCTTCGACGCCCTCCTGACCCGGCTGAAAGAGAAGGCTGGATTCCGGCCGATCCCCCTCAAATGATCTGAAGCGGTCAGAAAGCGCGGCCGGACTAAAGATGATAGACGCGGCGGGCGTTCCCGCCGAGGATGAGGCGCTTGTCCGCCTCCGGGATATCCAGGCCGCGGACGAGAGCCAGGGCTTCTTTCAGGTTGTCTTTTCCGTACGGGGTGTCGGAGCCCATCAGAAGACGGCCGGCCCCGAACGCGGCGACGGCCCTCATGACCAGCTGCCGGGGAGTCATGCTCGGCGGGGAGATGTCGAAAGAGATGTTGCCCGGCGTCTCCCGCCCGGCCGCGGCGAAGACTTCGAACCCGAGCAGGTGGGCGACGACGAAGGACGTTTCCGGGTGCTCGGCGGCCAGAGTCATGAGACCCGCGGCCTCCCTTCTCGAATACAGGTGGATGAAGATCGCGAGGCCCCGTCGACCGGCGAAGCGGGCCAGCTCGCGCATGGGGACGGAATCCGAAGGAACGCGCTGGAAGCACTGGTGCACCTTGAGCGCCCGGAATTTCCATTCTTTGTGACGCGCTCCGAGATCCCGCATCGTCTCCGCGTCCGCTGGGTCGACCCAGCAGGCCTGGATGACGCGGCTGGGGAAGCGCCGGGCGAGCCCGGCCACGTAAGCGTTGCTGTCGGCGAAGTCAAAGCGCTTGGCGACATATCCGGCAGTCAGACGGAGCGCCCGGCTGCCGGCGAGGCCGGGGCCTCGGGACTTGAAGACGCTGGCCAGATTGGGGACCGGCCACTTGATCGGCTCATTAACGGGACCTGGACAGAGGACGACCTTTTCGACCCCGAGCTCGTCCAGCCTCCGCACGATCTCCTCGCCGAAGCAGAACTCTCCGGCGGAATGGGCGTGGCCGTCGATGACGGGCGATCTCTCCCCGGCGGTCATTTTCGGGCTTCTTTCGCCTCCTGGCCGGCCCCGACGGTTATCTTGCGGCCACCTCGTACAACGAAACGCTGATCGGCGGGACCGTCAATTTCGTGCCGAAGGGCGCGCCGTCGTTTTCCCGGATGACCACGGCCGGAGGTTTGCCGGGCTCGTTGTAAAGCCCCGGGTCGTCGCCGGCGATGAGGTAGAGGGTCGCCGTCCTCGAGAGGCCGAGTTTACCGAAATCGAGCCGGATCGTCTGCCGGGCCTTTGTCGGGTTGATGATCGAGACGGTCATCACCTTCTTCGCGGCGTCTTTCCAGCAGGCCATGACATCCAGCGGCTCAGGCGCACCCGTGACCTCGACGGGAATCGTCCCGAAGTGGTGCCGGTAGAGATCGAGGGCCAGGCCTGTCGTCTCGAACGCGGCCGCCGTCTTGGTCGTCTTGATCGCGCCGATGACGTTGACGGTCTGGGCGTAGTTGGCCATGGCGAACATGTCGCTCTCCCGCGCGTACTCGTTGAACCCGGCCGCGATGCCCAGGGCGTCCTTCAGAAAATAGCGCACCCCGATCTCGCCGTAGAGGTCCGGCCCGTACCAGTAGTTCCACTCGTCGAGGGCGATCGGGATCACGCGATTTGCGAGCGTCGGGATCGTCCGGCGGTATTCCCTGTGGGCTTCGGCGATGCGCCGGATCTCGGCCGGGACCTGGCTGACGTGGCTGAGAAGCCCCGGCTTTTCGCCGACGTAGAAGTGTTCGCTGATGAAGTCCATGTGATTCGAGGCCTCGGCAAGCATCCTCTCGTCCCATCTCCCCAAGGCCCCCACGGCGGTGATTTTGATCGAGGGGTCCATGGCTTTCATAGCCACGTCGAACTGGATGTGCTTCCGGACGTACATCGCGAGCGGTATGTGGCCGAGCTGCCAGTCCCCGTACATCTCGTTGCCGACGGACCAGAACTCGACGCCCCAGGGCTCGGGGTGCCCGTTTTTGGCCCGGAGGCGCCCCATGGAGGTGTCCGCCGCGCCGTTCACGTACTGGAGTTCCTCAACGGCCATCTTGACATCGCCCAGGCCGCTGTTGACCGTGATGTACGCCTCGGCGCCGAGGAGCCGCATGAGATCGAGGAACTCGTGGAGGCCGACGTCATTGTGCTCGACGCCCTGCCATGCGGGGTTTTTGCGCGGCGGCCGCCTGTCACGGTCGCCGATTCCGTCGCGCCAGTTATAGCCGCTGGCGAAGTTCCCCCCCGGCCAGCGGTAGACGGGCGCGTCAAGCTCCTTGAGGAGAGCCAGGACATCGGGGCGGAAGCCGTCAACGTTGTCCGCGGGCATGATCGAGGCCGTGCCGACCGCGAAGGAACCGCGGCCGGAGGAGACGATCTCGAGCCTGGCGTCGGTGGTCGAGGCTCCGGCCCGGAACGAGAAGGGGAAGGTCCTGTAGCCGGAGGCGAGACCCTTGACCTCGATGGTTTGCCTCTGGTCCGCGCCGGGCCCCCAGACGAGGCTGACCCGGACGGGCGCGGCGCTCCGGTCGCCGGCGAGGATCACGCGCCCGACATAGTCCTTGCCTTCGACGAGGGCCAGGGAGCCTTGAAAGATCCCGCCCTCGGCTTTCCCCGTGAGCCGGATCCGCGGCGAATGCTCCCCCGTAAACGGGGCGGCGCTGTCCATCCTGACCAGAGCCGGATCCCCCACCGCCTTCCAGGGCGACTCTCCCTGTCCGACGGACCAGAAGAACTTGCGGTCCTCAAGCATTTCCGCCCAGATCCCCTGGTAGATGCAGCGGCCGAGATGCTCGATGAACTGGCCGTAGATATATTTCGACAGGAGCGCGCCGATCTTGCCGGAGTCGATCCTGACAGACGGATGGCTGAGGTCCTTCCCGGAGAGCCGGGTGAGCGCGAGGTCGTCGAACCAGGCCTTGCCCGTTGCCTTGCCCCAGCCGCCGAACAGGCAGGTGACCTCGAGGGCGTCGTTCGCGCCGGCGTCAAACTCGACCTCGACCTTCGTCCAGTCCTTGGTGCCGGTGACGGCGGGAGTTCGCCAGGCCTCGACGCCGTGCACATTGAGCAGGGCCCCGCGGCCCGAGCCCGCGACGAGGTTCTCGGTCCTGATCCAGCCGCTGAGACGGTAGCGGGAATAGGGCAGGATGGGAACGACCTCGACCCACGACGCATCGGCTCCCTTCGCGGAGGCGATCATGACGGAACGCGCGCCCGTGTGAGCGAGCGAATCGACTTTGAATTCGGCGTCCGGTTGCCCCTGCC
>Ga0187770_10000341_pt1 | contig 22803 bp, 19 predicted proteins | sample 0116_SJ02_MP02_2_FD_133154 | JGI IMG/M metagenome (GOLD analysis project Ga0187770, IMG submission 133154) | Tropical peat soil microbial communities from peatlands in Department of Meta, Colombia - 0116_SJ02_MP02_20_MG | ecosystem: Environmental > Terrestrial > Soil > Wetlands > Peat | place...
ATCACCTGCGATGGCCCACGCACCGAGCGCGATTCGATCACATCCGGGTACAGCGTGCCCTGCACCAGCCACTTGACCTTGCCTTCGATTTTTTCGATGCGGTGCGCTTCTCGTTCGAAGACCTTGATGAATTCGTTGCCGATGATCTTGCGCTTTTTCTCGGGGTCACTCACGCCCGCGAGCTTGCCGAGAAACCGATCCGTCGCATCGACCGCATCAAGGTGTAGTCCCAGCTTGTCCCGGAGCGTCTTCTGAACCTTCTCGAATTCGTTCTTGCGCAGGACGCCATTGTTCACGAACACGCAGGTCAGGCTCGATTTCGCTCCCTGCTCACGCAAAGCGCGGTCGACGAGCACCGCTGCCACTGACGAATCTACTCCGCCCGAGAGTGCGCAAATGGCCCGTCCCGCGCCGACTTGCTGCCGGATCTGCTCGACCGTCGAATCAATAAAGTGCTGCGCGGTCCAGGTGGGTTTGGCGCCGCAGATTTCGAAGACAAAGTTCCTCAGAATCTGTGTGCCCTGCGGCGTATGGTGCACCTCAGGATGAAACTGCACGGCGAACCATTTTTTCGCCACGTTTTGGATGGCGGCCACAGCGTTCGCAGTCTTCGCGGTCAGCTCAAAGCCGGGGGGCAATTCCAGCGCCTCGTCGCCGTGCGACATCCAGACCGCAAGTTTTCGCGCCATGCCCTGAAACAGTACGGACGCCGAAATCACATCGATTTCCGCGTGTCCATACTCGCGCTTCGCCGCCGGCCGCACTTTTCCGCCCAGTGTATGCACCATGAACTGCAGCCCGTAGCAGATGCCGAGCACCGGCAGTCCCATCTCGAAAAGGTGCGCATCGGCCGGTGGCGCATCCTTGTCGTAAACCGACCACGGCGCGCCTGACAGCACGAGGCCGACCGGAGCGTAGCTCTTGACCTCGTCGAGCGAGGCCGTGCACGGCAGCACAACGGAGAACACATTTTGTTCGCGGATGCGGCGCGCGATCAGCTGCGTGTATTGCGCGCCGAAGTCGAGGATGACGATGCTCTGGTCGTGGAAAGTCTGGACGGGTGCAGGCTTTTTACTGCGCGCTTGGGTCGCCACGGATGAGTCTCTCAGATTCAGGCCAAGAGTGTAAAGCTAGTGGAATTCGGGGTAGTGTATCACTGATACACTACCGAATTCGGTAGTGGGACGAAGACGTCGGGGTCTAGGACTCCGGAGACGAGCTTGGTCCATCGCTCAGGATCAACTCGTCGCGGTCGATTGTCGTCTGCAGCGCGGTTGTCTCAACCGGCGACGCAGGCGCGGCCTCTAAGATCGCGGGCGCAGGAAACGGCATGGGCATGGGTGGCGGCAACGGCTTGAGCAACGCTTCCGGCGTTTCTGCGATGCAGACGTATCCCGCAAGTCGCGCCATATAGAGCCAGTCGGCGACGGCGAAGTACGCGACGGTCGCGACCAACATGGCGAGTACGATCAGCCGCCACGGTAGCACTCCGGAAAATCCCAGCGGCATAGAGACCGCCGTGGTCGCGGCCACGAAGGCAGCCACGTGCGCCAGACCGGTCCATGTGCTGACAGCAAACACCGGGCCCGCGCGCTCGCGGCAGAAGTTTGCCGCCAGCGAGATCGCGGTCATCGTGTCCGCTCCGTCACGCACCGCAAACATCCCCGCCAGCGACAACAGCCAGTTCAACGCAGACGCCGCCAGGCAGACGAGTACCGCGAGCGGCAGAAACAGCAGGAATGCCAGTCCCGGCCGGGGATCGGAATCAGGGGAAGCGAAACCGGCAAGGATGGCCGCACCGACGAATCCGAACAGAGCAGCCAGCGCCACGCCCGCCCGCAGGAAGTTCAGCCGGACCAGAGCCGGGAAGGAATGCGATTGAGTCTGCCCCGCGGCTGCGCCTTCCGCCGCGTTCTCGCGGCGAAAATAATCCAATAGAAAACGAACTGTAGCGATGCGTCCCAGCGAAGCGGCAACAATCCACAGCAGGCCGAGCATGAGAGCCGCCACAAGAAAGGCCATCACCGCCCGGCCCAGACTGCCACGGAAGATGTGTGCGATCGCTTGCGCGACGAAATAAGGTTGGCGCGTCCGCAGAAACAGCAACTCACCGTTGGTGACGGGCAGCATGTTGAGGAACTCGACGATGCCGAAGAAAAGCACTGCCGTCGCCGTCGCCCCAGTGACCCAGCGCCACGCGATTTCTCCCAGCGTCAGTGACGGTCGGCGAAACGCGGCACGAAAGCCTTCGGCGGTGGGAGAGATAGGCACAAAAAGTGGTAGCGCTGACTCGCCACTCTATGCAACATCATATACCGCAGCGGGAAGCCGTTCTGAGCGGAGCATCCATTCACGAAGTGAAGGGATGCGGAGTCGAAGAATCCCTACCCTGTTTGGTGGGCAAGAACGAGACTTGACACGGGCAGGCGCAGAGGCTGGGTAGAAATCCTTCGACTACCTGTCCGCTTCGCATTCGCGAAGCCGACACTCCGCTCAGGATGACACCGTAGTGAGGATCGCCACGGCACAGGCGAATTACTTCACCACCAGATTCACCATCTTGCCCGGCACGTAGATCTTCTTGACTACCTGCTTGCCGGCGATTGCGGCGCGCACCTTCTCATCGGCGAGCGCGCGCTCGATCACAAACTCTTCCGTCGAATCCGCCGGAACGACTACCCGGCTGCGCAGCTTGCCGTTGATCTGCACTGGAATTTCGATTTCTTCTTCTTTCGCCAAAGCCGCATCGTATTTCGGCCACGGCGCGCGGAGCAGGCTCTCCTTTTCTCCCAGCATCTCCCACAACTCATGCGCGAGATAAGGCGCGAACGGCGCGAGGAGCAAAACCATGCTGCGCTGGACTTCCGCCATGAGCGCTACGGGGACGGCGTTCCGCGCGATCGCGTCCTCCGTTCCGTAAAGAACGTTCACCAATTCCATGATCGCCGAAATGCAGGTGTTGAAGTGCCAGCGCCCTTGGAAGTCGTCGGTGACCCGCTTGATTGTCTGGTGCAACTTACGCTGGATGGCGCGCGCTTCGGGCGCCAATCCCTGCGGCACCGGCTTCCGCCAATCCGGCCGATCCGGGCGCGCGTTGCGCACCACGAACCTGTACACGCGCCCCAGAAATCTCTGAATGCCTTCAATGCCCGAGTCCTGCCAGTCGAGATCGCGGTCGGGCGGTGCGGCGAACAGACTATAGAGCCGCGCGGCATCAGCGCCGTAACGCGCGACCATTTCGTCGGGCGAGACGACGTTGCCCAGGCTCTTCGACATCTTCGCGCCGTCTTTGATCACCATGCCTTGCGTGAACAGGCGCTCCGCCGGTTCGTCGTTGGTGATCATGCCCAGGTCTCGCATGAACTTGGTCCAGAAGCGCGAGTAAATCAGGTGCAGGATGGCGTGCTCGACCCCGCCAATGTACTGATCGATCGGAAACCAATATTGCGCAATCTTCCCGTCAAATGGAGCGCGGTCGTTGCGCGCGTCAGTGTAGCGATAGAAATACCAGGACGAATCCACGAACGTGTCCATCGTGTCGGTTTCGCGGCGCGCTGGGCCACCGCACTTCGGACACGTGACATTCGCAAACTCCGGCACTCGCCCCAACGGCGAACCGCCGGTCAGAGTGATCTCGACTTTGTCCGGCAAAATTACGGGCAAATCTCTCTCGGGCACCGGGACAATGCCGTCTCTCTCGCAATACAGCATCGGGATCGGCGTGCCCCAATAGCGCTGGCGCGAGATGCCCCAGTCCTTCAGGCGATAAGTAACGGCGGCCTTGCCGAACCCTTTTTTCTCGGCGTACTCCGACATCATCTTGATCGCTGCATCGCAACTCAAGCCGCTATACGGGCCCGAGTTGATCAACATGCCGCGTTCGGCAGTGAACGGTAGCGCCGGCTCGGTCATGGTTTCTTCCGGATCGTCTGACACCGGAAGAATGACCAGCCGAATCTCGAGTTTGTATTTCGTGGCGAACTCGTAGTCGCGCTCATCGTGCGCGGGCACGCTCATGATCGCGCCTGTACCGTAGTCCATCAGGATGTAGTTCGCCACCCAGACCGGCACTCGCTCGTTGTTGTACGGATTGATGGCGTAGCGGCCGGTGGGCACGCCGTGCTTTTCGATCTCGCCGATGTCGCCGGTTTCCTTCGCCTTGCGCTGCTCCGCGATCAGTTGCTCCACCTTTGCTCGTAAGGCCGGATTTGCGGCCGCCAGATCGTTCACGATCGGGTGTTCGGGCGCGAGCTGTACCGACGTCGCTCCGAAAATAGTGTCCACGCGCGTGGTGAAAACGGTAATCGTCGAACCTGCGGGCCCGAAGCCTTTGTGGTTCTCGCCGTAGTCGAGTTTGAAGTCCACCAGCGTGCCTTCGCTGCGGCCGATCCAGTTGCGCTGCATGGTGCGGACTTTTTCCGGCCAGCCTTCGAGCTGGTCCAGATCGCGGAGCAATTCGTCCGCGTATTTCGTGATGCGCAGGAACCACTGCTCCAGTTCGCGCTGCTCGACCGGAGTATCTTCATGGCGCCAGCAGCAGCCGTTCGAAAGCACCTGCTCGTTCGCGAGAACCGTGCAGCACTTGGGGCACCAGTTCACTTTGCTCTTCTTGCGATACGCCAAGCCGCGCTCGTAGAGCTTGAGGAAGAACCACTGGTTCCAACGGTAGAACTCGGGAAAGCAGGTAGTAACTTCGCGCGACCAGTCATAGGCGAAGCCGAGGCGCTTCATCTGCGCCTTCATATTGGCGATGTTGCGCAGAGTCCATTCGCGCGGCGGCACGTTGGCCGAGATGGCCGCATTCTCCGCGGGCAAGCCGAACGAATCCCAGCCCATGGGGTGCAGCACGTTGTATCCGTTCATCCACATGTAGCGGGCGAGCGCGTCGCCGATCGAATAGTTCCGCACATGGCCCATGTGCAGCGCGCCGGAGGGATAGGGCAGCATCTCGAGCACATAAAATTTCTTCTTGGACGAGTCGCGTTCGGCGGCGTAGAGCTCGGCGTCCTGTTGCCAGCGCTGGGACCATTTCATTTCGACACGCTGGGCGTCATAGCGCTCGTCGTCGGGACGAGCGTTCTCGGCTTGACCGAGGCGGGTCATGGTGGCTTCTGATTTTTCTTCGGGCGGCATAGTAGGGCACGACGGCTACAGAATAATTCTTGATTCTACAACGAGTGCGGCGTGTTTCAAGCGTGGAGACCGAACCCAGCTGCTCCATTTGCGGTGCAGGCGCGGAGAACGATAGACTTGAGCGGCGGATTCGGCTTTGACGTTCTCCTGCAGCCGGGCGCAGTTTGATTGTCATCCTGAGCAAGCTTCTTTTTGCGCAGCGAAGAGCTTGTCCTGAGCGAAGTCGAAGGAATCTGGGCGAGCCGCGCGAACCGGGTACCCAGCACGCCCGGTCCCGGCGTGATGGGGTGGGCGATGCGTCGTGCTGCTTTTGAAAGAAGAAGCCGCGACGCAACAATCGCGCGCTTGGCTCGCTTCCTTATAAGGTGAACCTATGCTGGTCGTCATGAAAGCGCACGCCACTGAAGAACAGGTGCGCGACGTTTGCCAGAAAATCGAGAAGATGGGCTATCGCGCCCACGCCATGCCCGGCGCCACCCGCACCGCCATCGGCATCACCGGCAATAAGGGCGAAGTGGAGCAGGGCGCGCTGGAAGAAATGCCGGGCGTGCAGGAAGTCATCCACGTCTCCAAGCCCTACAAACTGGTCAGCCGCGACGTGAAGGAAGACAACACCGTCATCCGCTTCCTCGGAACCAACGCCACCATCGGCGGGCCGGGTCTGGCCATCGTTGCCGGGCCGTGCGCCATCGAGAGCCGCGAGCAAGCCTTTACCGTGGCCGAGCGCGTGCATCGCGCGGGCGCGCAGTTTTTCCGCGGGGGCGCCTATAAACCGCGCACCTCGCCCTACTCGTTTCAGGGACTCGGCGAGGAAGGCCTCCGAATCATGTCCGACATTCGCGACAAATACGGCATGAAGATCATCACCGAGGCCATCGATCATGAGTCGCTCGATCTGGTCGAGGAGTACGCCGACGTGATCCAGATCGGCGCCCGCAACATGCAGAACTTTTCTCTGCTCAAGCGCGCCGGCCGCGCGAAGAAGCCGGTGCTGCTCAAGCGCGGCATGTCCGCCACGCTCGAAGAATTCCTGATGGCCGCGGAATACATTCTGAGCGAGGGCAACTACAACGTCGCGCTGTGCGAGCGCGGCGTGCGCACCTTCGCCGACCACACCCGCAATACGCTCGACCTCAGCATCGTGCCCGCGATTCAGCGTCTCAGCCATCTGCCGATCCTGGTCGATCCCAGCCACGGCACGGGCAAGCGCAACAAAGTCACGCCGCTGTCGCGTGCCGCCGTCGCAGTGGGGGCTGACGGATTGCTCGTGGAAGTGCATCACCAGCCCGACGAGGCGCTCTCCGACGGCCCGCAGTCGCTCTTCCCGGATCAGTTCGACGAGTTGATGGTCCAGGTCCGCCAGATCGCCGCGGTGGTGGGAAGAACCGTGCCGGCGATTGGAGTGAGGGAGACGGCAGCCGTGAGCAAGTAGGCTGAGGTCATTCCAACAGGTGCTTTCTTTCGCATCGTACCCATCGTCTATCCACGTTTGTTAAGCTCTCTACTTCGGTTGCCACATCACCGTGCGAAAGCTCCTCTTCATCGTTGTGCTGGTTCCCATCGTCGCCGGGATTGGCTGGTGGTATTTCCGCGAGCGGTCGCTGCCCGACTATGGCCCCGCCTACCGCGAGTACGCATACGTCACCAACGGCAAAGGCAACACGGTTAGTGTGATTGACCTGCGCACCTTCGCGCTCGCGAAGACAATTCCCGTGGGCAGCGAGCCGACCGGCCTTGCCGCCAACAGTAAGAAAAACGAAATTTACGTCGTCAATACCAATTCAAACAACGTGAGCGTGATCGATGCCGAGACTAACACGGTCGTCGCCACCATCGGCGTCCACGGCCGCCCTTACTTCATCGACATTTCCGCCGACGGCAGGCGCGCCTACGTGGCTAACTCCGGTTCGTCCAACGTGAGCGTGATCGACCTCGACAAGCGGCTCGTACTCGGCAACATTCGCGTCGGCTCTGCGCCAGGACTGGCGCGCGTTTCGCCCGATGGCTCGACCGTCGTGGTCTCGAATCGCGGTGACAACACGGTTTCGATCCTCGATGCCGTAAATCTGCGCGCGCGCGCGACCCTGCCGGTATGCCAGCAGCCGGAAGACATCGCCATTCTTCCCGACTCATCAAAGGCTTTCGTTTCATGCTCGGGATCCTCCCAGGTCGCCTCCATTCAGTTGGCGTCCGAAGACAAAGACATTGGCGAGGCTGCCGCAAACCAGACAAAAGAGGCGGGTCGGAGCGGTGTTCAAAAAAATGACCGCGTGCTGGCGCTACTCGACGTTGGCCGCACGCCCGTCAGTCTTGCGCTCAAGCCCGACGGCGGCGAGATGATCGTCTGCAACTTCGACTCCGACAGCATTTCCATCGTAGAAACCGGGAACGACGAAGTAGGCAGCAGCACGGAAATCGGCCAACATCCCTCCCATGGCGTGGTCACGCTCGACAATTCGCGGCTCTATGTGTCGAATTTCGGATCGAACAGCATCGCCGTCTACGACATCGACATGGGCCGCCGCGTCGCCACTCTGACCGTGGGCAGCCGCCCCGACGCGCTCGCGCTCACGCCCGACCAGAACTATCTCCTCGTGCTCGACACGCAATCGGGCGACGTCACCGTAATCCAAAAGCGTACGCCGCGAAAACTCGAGCCGGGCGAATACTCGCTGCTCACGCTGATTCCGGTCGGCATGCAGCCCAATGCCATCGTGGTGAAGGCATTCACGGCGAGCAAGGCAAGGCAGAAATAGCGGGAAAAGACGCTGCGAAGAACAACTTTGTAAGATCTAGCCGTGCCCGCCCCGTCCCCCCAACCAAGAACAGGGCGGCACAGCTCAAATGGATTCAACCGATAGTTACTGTTTATTCTTATTGCTCATCTTGCCGGTCTCTGCCGCATTCACTGCAGGGTGTTTGGCACTCTTGGCAGCGTTAGCAACAGCCGTCTTCGGCTTCCAGAAATCCGGCGCCAGCGACACGATCTGCTCGGGCGGATTACTGAGTTCTGGGAGGAAATGGTTAATCACCACCTCCATCTCTGAGGTTGTTTCCGCACTCGTCTTCAGCAGGCGAGCGTAGCCTTCGTCACCTAACAATTGTTGTGTCGAAGGCAGGGTGTCGAACGCGGCCAGAGAATTGGCCAGCGTGGTCACGTAGTAGACGGTTCCATCCTGTCCCGCAACGGCTTGGGAAACAAACACGGTCTGTGGCGGATTGGCTTTCTCACGCGCCACTTTCAGTTCCTTCTCCAGAGCCTCGAAAGCGAGCGCCTGGCCCGGCTTCACATGGATCGCGGCTGTTCGCAGGTACCGTGACGACGCAATGAGCCTGGCATACGCGGCTGGATCGGTCGGAGCGTTGCTGCTCAGGTCCCAGCGCCGGCGGCGAATCTCCGTGCGCCAACTTACCAGGCACTGGTTCATGTCCTGCGCCATCTTGTCCGCGGCCGCTTTGCCGAACGCCTTGCTCATGGCCTGATCGAACATGGCACTTCCAGTCTCGGCATCCGCGTAGCTGTTGCGCGAACTGACAAAGGTAACCCGATTCCCGGGGCCGTACATCGTCTCCATCGCCAGCCAGATGTCGCCATGATTCTGGCGGTTGGCCGCGACCATCTTGGTATTGATGGCGTCGAACTCGGCGCGTTTTTCCGGTTTCACCTGCGCGATGTAAACATCGAGGTAATCGCCCACGGCCTGCTGCGCCTGGGCGGCGAGCACTCCGAGCACCACGACAAACAGCATCGTCCCCAATGCTCTTCTTGGCATGACAACCTCCTTCGTCGGTGTGAACTTACCGGCAACCGGACGCTATACCCCGGAGGAACCGCCGTCAAGCACTAACCCCTTTACTCGTTCAGGCCGGCGTTTCGGATTGGGACAACAACGGATCTTCACCGCCTCTCAGGGCAGGTTCACTCGCGTGTATATTGAAGACCGCTGATGCAAATGTCCGAGAACATTCCGCTCGCGCCTCTTACAACCTTCGGCATTGGCGGCCCGGCACGCCTCTTCGTCGAGGCCAAATCGCACAACGAAGTCGCAGAGGCTGTAGCACTCGCGCATACCAGGAATCTTCCTCTCTTTGTTCTCGGTGGCGGCAGCAATCTTCTCGTTGCCGACTCCGGCTGGCCCGGCCTTGTGCTGAAAGTTGCGATTACAGGTATCGCGCAGCGTCCCGGCCACGACGATGAGGGCAAAGTTCTATTCGACGTAGGCGCTGGCGAAATCTGGGACCGCTTTGTCTCGCACGCCGTCGTCGCGAAATGCGCTGGCGTTGAGTGCCTCAGTGGCATTCCAGGCAGTGTGGGGGGCACGCCGGTGCAGAACGTGGGCGCTTACGGGCAGGAGGTTTCCCAGACGATTGAGTCCGTCCAAGTCTTTGACCGCCGCGACCGCCAGGTCCGCGAGCTGTGCAAGGAGGCCTGCGGCTTCTCCTATCGCGCCAGCCTCTTCAATAGCACCGAGCGCGAACGCTTCATCATTCTGCGCGTCACCTATGCCCTCGCGCCCGGCGGCGAGCCACACATTGCATACGCCGATCTGCAACGGCACTTCGAAGGGCGCGAATCGCGGCCCAACCTCGCCGAAACGCGTGAGGCCGTTCGGTACATCCGCGGGCGCAAGGGCATGTTAATCACGCCCGGCGACCCCGACAGCCAGAGTGCGGGATCGTTTTTCAAGAACCCTGTGCTTTCCGAAGCGCAGCACGACGACCTGAGAAAGCGGGCCGCTGCCAGGGGATTGAGCGTTCCCGCGTATCCCGCACTCGAGAAGAGTAAGAAGGTCTCCGCCGCCTGGCTGGTCGAGCACTCGGGCTTTGCCCGCGGGTACGGATTTGGCCATGCTGGCCTCTCCCCCAAGCACGCTCTTGCCATCGTCAACCGCGGCGGCGCCACGGCGTCTGAGATCCTCGCCCTCAAAGATCAAATCCAGCATCGCGTTGAGGAACTCTGGGCCATCCGCCTGGAGGCAGAGCCAGTGATGATCGGCTTCTGAGACTGCATTCTCTCTTCGCGGCCGATTGGACCTTGGCTCCAACCATTTTTGTCATTCCGACCCTGAGCGAAGCCGAAGGGGAGCAACCTGCTTTGCCCTTCTTTTCGCCAGAGGAGTAACCAAGAAGTCTTCTGCTGCAAGGCACCCCTTCTCCCATCGTTCTCCTAAAGATTCCACGAAATTCCTGAACACATCCGGTGCGGGGGCGGTCTTCATGGGTGAGGGCAAACAAGTGGTGGCAGGAGAGGCGATCCTGAACGGATTGGCGCCGGTTGGACCCAGCAAGGCCGAGAGCAGTCCTATTGAGCGCAGCCGCGGCGAGCTCAAAGACGAGGCAATCGAAACCCTCGTGCGCGAACACGCCCGCATGGTCTACCGGATTGCCTACGTGGTGCTCCGCCGCCATCACGACGCCGAAGATGCCACGCAGGAGACGTTTGTGCGGGTACTACGTTACAGCTCGAAACTGGCGGGCGTGCAGGACCCGAAAACCTGGTTGGCGCGGATCGCGTGGCGGGTCGCGGTGGATCGCAGCAAGCGCCGGACATGGTCGCGCGAGACTCCGCTTGACGATCCCGAAAGACCGGCACTCGAAATCGCCTCTTCTGACCCGCCGGCGCACGAGGCAGTCCACAGCGTCCAGGTCGCTGCGACAATCGAGAAATTGATTGCAGCACTGCCCGCCAAATTGCGCGAACCGCTGATCCTTTCCACGATCGAAGAAATGTCGCCGCGGGAAGTCGCCGCAACGCTCGGCATCAACGAAGCCGCCGTGCGCTCGCGAGTGTTCCGCGCGCGGCAGATTCTGCGCGAGAAGCTGGCGGGACAGATCGCCAGAACACAGCGGCAATGGTAAGAGGGTTTTGGGCAGGGCACGGCCTTAGCCGTGCCCTTAGCGACAGAAGAGGATTCGGGCTTTAGCCCCTGAGGGCACATCCGGCCGGTAGAGGCGCAGGTACAGGCTATGACAGACAAGAATCAGGAGACCGGAACGCGTTGGGGAAGCGCCGAAAGAGATCCGCTCGACCGCATCCTCGATGCCGCCCTGGCAAAATATGCAACCGTTGAACCGCGGATCGGACTGGAAGATCGAGTTCTGGCCAACTTGCGGGCCGAAGGGGCACAGGCTTCGCGCAATGCCGGGTGGCGCTGGTGGCAGTGGACCGCGGCGGCCGTTGCTGCCGCAATCGTTGTGGCTATGTTCGCGTGGAGGTCGGGCATGCCAACTCATCCAGCGATTGCGCATCGTCCAGCGATCTCAACGCCGGGCGCAAAGGAAACAGAAGCGCAATCCGCGCTTAATGGCAATGGAAAGCCAACGCATGTCCGCACACGTCGGACGCCAACAGACGAGCGGCCGGCCCATCCGAACCCAGCCGTCGCAGCGGCCGCGCCCAAGCTCGATGTATTTCCCTCGCCGCAGCCGCTCAGCGAGCAGGAAAAGATTCTGGCGAATTACGTCGCACAATTTCACGATCAGGCCATCCTGATCGCGCGCGTCACCAATGAGGAATTAAAACGCGACCGGCTCGAGGTCTTCGGCAGCTCTGAAAACCCGGACGAAGTCGCAGATCAGCAAACTACGAACCGATAGGAGAAAGCCATGTTGACTAATATGTTGAACAAAAAGACGCTTTATCTGGCCGCCATTCTGGTCTGCGCCTTGTTTTGCCCCGACAGCGCGGCAGCACAGGACACTCCCACTTCAGCCAAGGCGCAACCCGAGAAAGTCGCAGAGGAGAAGGCAAAAGCCCGCCCTCCCATCGAGCAGTATCATCTCGAATTCTCTATCAATGAACTCGAGGATGGAAAGAAGATCAACTCCCGGCAATACTCCATGAACCTCAACACCAACGGGAGCGACGAAATCAAGATCGGAACCAGAGTTCCAGTGGAAGTCAAGGAAGGCGAATTTCAATACATGGACGTGGGCACGAACATCATGGCACGCATCGGCGAGAGCCGCGACCAGACCCCCGAGCTCACGGTGCGCGCCGAAAGCAGCAGCTTCGCGGCGGAGCCAAACGCGGGCGAAAAGCGCGATTTACACCCACCGGTTCGCCAATTAAAGATGGGCGGCACAGTCCTGCTGCCGGTCTCGAAGCCCGTCGTAATCAGCAGCGCCGACGACCCCAACTCCCGGCGCCAGTTCCAGCTCGAAGTTACGGTGACGAAGATTCGCTAGCCGAAACTTTTGCTAGCCCGCGCATAGTTCGCAGGCGCCGCCCCGGTTCGTGACCCTGCATTGTCGGCTGTGACCCCGTTTGAGGGGAGAGTCGAATCGATCCGGCTCGAGCGGCGCCTCTGCTTATCCATCGGCAAGTTTTGCCGCCCGCTTGAATATCTCTACAAACATTTTTCGCGTCAGCTTGCCGGTCTGCGTGTTCTGATTCGACGGATGGTATGACGCCAGTAGCACTCGACCGTCCGGCAACCGGTAACTGGCGCCATGTTTGAAGACGTAGGCCTTTTTGCTGAAGGGAGAACCGAACTGGGTGCCCCATCCTAACGTCGCGTTTTGTGCGACGTTAGGATGGGATATCTGGCGCTTCACATAATTCAGATAAGCATCGAATCCAATCTTGCCTAGCGCCACCACAACTTTCACTCGCTTTAGCCCCGCCAGCTCGCGATCGAGAAAGTGCGAGCAGTTTGCCAGTTCCTGCGGCAACGGCTTGTTGTCCGGCGGCGCGCAGCGCACCGCGGCCGTGATGTAGAGATCGTCGAGCTTTAAACCGTCGTTGCGATCGGTCGCCGTCGGCTGATTGGCAAAGCCGGTTTCGTACAACACGGGATACATGAAGTTGCCGCTGGCGTCGCCGGTAAACGGACGCCCGGTGCGGTTCGATCCATGTGCTCCCGGAGCCAGCCCCATGACGAGCACGCGTGCCTCGGGATCGCCGAAGCCGGGCACCGGCTTGCCCCAGTAGTCCCAATCGCGATACGCACGTCTCTTCTCGTGCGCGACTTGCTCGCGATATGCGACCAGCCGCGGGCAGCGCGTGCACGCGACCACTTCGCGGTTCAGAATGGTCAGCCAGGACACGGCAGCAATTACACCACACGACCACTCCTCCACGCCTTTGAAGAAGTGACTGTTACCCCCGTAACTACCGCAATCCATTGAAAGCACGCAAAAATCCTATGGGGTCCAGCGTCGTCGAGATCGACCACTGAACCACGGGTCATCGCGACGTGAACACGGGGGCGATCAGAAATGACACGCAGAAATCTATTGCTTGCGTTTATCGGTGTGACTGGCACGGTCGTAGGGAATTCGCTGGCGCAAAAAGCGTCCACTTCCAAACCGCCAGATAAGCTCGCCATCGCCAGCAACGACGTCAAAGAACTGTTGCTGCTCATGGACGCGGACAACAACGGCAAGATCTCCAAGAAGGAATGGATGAGCTTCATGGAAGCCGAGTTCAACCAGCTCGATAGAGAGGGAAAGGGCGAACTCGATCTGAAACAGCTGGCGCAATCCAGACTCATAATCCGGCACGATAACTCCGCGATCGCACGGTAAAACTCAGGTTCCTGGTTCGAGGGCCGTGTGATTCAGTCCACTTTGGAACGGTCCCGCCCCATTTCCAGACCCATCGTTTGACGCTGCTCTCCCTTCCTCTTTACACTCAAAGATTACGGGAGTGTTAAGAAGAATCGTGAGTCCCACTGAAACAGCCGACACCAAGAACTCCGAGACGAAGAAAGACGGCGTCAAGCGCGAGATTTCTGTCGAGATTCCGGCCGAGGAAGTCGCCCGCGAAACCGAAGTGATCATCCAGAAATACCAGAAGATGGCGCGCCTGCCCGGCTTCCGCCGCGGGCATGTGCCGGCGTCGATCATCCGCCAGCGGTTCAAAGAAGATCTGAAGAGCGATGTGGTCGAGGCCCTCGTGCCGCGCTACTTCAACCAGGAAGCCGAACGGCAGGGCATGGTGCCCGTCTCGCAGCCGCGCGTCACCGACCTGCACATTCACGAGGGCGAACCTCTGCGCTTCAAGGCGAGCTTCGAGGTCATGCCCGAGATCAAGGTCGAAGGCTATAAGGAGCTGCGCGCCGACCATCCACAGATCGAAGTGAAAGACGAAGAAGTCGGGGAAGCGCTGAACAACGTGCGCGAGCAGCACGCCACCTTCACCTCCGTCGAAGGCCGTCCGCTCGCCGACGGCGATTTTGCGCAAGCCTCGATGGACGGCAAGCCAAAAGAAGGGGAGGGCCGACCAAAGGACGCCGCTGGCAAGGATAACGACAAGACCAAGCCAGTTCACATGGATGAAGTCCTGATCGAGATCGGCGGCAAGAACACGGTCGCCGAGTTCAGCGAGAACCTGCGCGGCGCGAGTGCCGGCGACACGCGCGAATTCGACGTCGTGTATCCGGAAGATGCGCAGGATAAGCGGCTTGCCGGTAAGACATTCGTCTACACCGTGAACATCCATGCCATCAAGCAAAAGACTCTTCCCGAGCTGAATGACGATTTTGGGAAAGAACTGGGGGAGTTCACCAGCCTTGATCAGGTGCGCAAGCAGATTCGCGAAAACATGCTGGCCGAGCGCAAGCATACCGCCGAGCGCGAAGCCAAGGACAAGCTCGTTGCCGATCTGGTGAAGCGCAACGACTTCGAAGTCCCGGAGTCGCTCATCGACCGGCAGATCGATTTGCGCCTGGAGCGCGGTTTGCGCGCTCTGGCGGCGCAGGGCATGAAGATGGAGGACATGAAGAAGATGGACCTGCCCCGCCTGCGAGCCGGCCAGCGCGAACAGGCAGTGCAGGATGTGAAGTCGTCGTTGTTACTGGAACGCATTGCGGAACTGGAAGGAATTGCCGTTAGCGACGAGGAATTCAATCACGAGATTGAATCTCTCGCCCGGCAATCCAAACAGTCGGCTGAAGCGGTCCGCACCCGTTTGACAGAGGATGGGGGCCTCGCTAGAATTCGCAACAGAATCCGCAGCGAAAAGACCCTCGACTTTTTGTACCATCAGTCCACGTAGCCCGACGTACATCAGGACGTACATCAGAAAGAACGCGGACTTTTTCGATCCTCCCCCGCAAGCTAGAGCGTTGTGCCGGGGCGGAGTGTGGAAGGTGAACGTGAAAAATAATAACGATTCCCGAAATGATCCTCACATGATGCTGGTTCCTATGGTCATCGAGCAGACCGGGCGCGGCGAGCGCGCCTACGACATCTACTCGCGCCTTCTCAGGGATAACATCATTTTCATAGGGACGCCGATTGACGACAACATCGCCAACCTGGTGATCGCCCAGATGTTGTTTCTGGCTCAGGAAGATCCGGAGAAAGACATCCAGCTTTACATCAACTCTCCCGGCGGCTCGATCACCGCGGGCATGGCGATCTACGACACCATGCAGTACGTGAAAAACGACGTCATGACGCTGTGCGTGGGCCAGGCGGCATCGATGGCCGCGTTACTTTTGGCATCAGGCGAACCCAAAAAGAGGTTGGCACTGCCGAATTCACGAATTCTAATACATCAGCCGTCTATGGGTGGATTGTCGGGTCAAGCCACCGACATTGACATTCACGCGCGAGAGATTCTGCGTATGCGCGAGATAACCAACCAGTTACTGTCGAAGCACAGCGGGCAGAAATTGGACAAGGTGGAGAAAGATGTCGAGCGCGACTTCATCATGAACGCGCAGCAGGCTAAGGAATACGGAATCATAGACGATATCATCTATAAGACGGCAAAAGCGGTATGATCGGCCTTCGCACCTGACAATCTTGACAAGGGCAGCGGGCGCGGGGGCGGTCAGGCCAAAAACTTAAGGAGTAACGCCGAGTGAAAAACAAGTCGGGAAGCGACGAGATTTTGCGCTGTTCGTTCTGTCACAAGTCGCAGGACGCAGTAGCCAAGCTGATCTCCTCGCCCAGCGATTATCCGCGCGCCTATATTTGCGACGAGTGCGTGGCGGTTTGCAATTCCATCCTTGAAGACGACCGCAGCACAACCCCCCAAACCAGCACTCCCAACCAGCTGCCCAAACCGCAGGAAGTGAAAACCTTCCTTGATGAATATGTGATCGGGCAGGAGCAGACCAAGAAGAAGCTGGCGGTCGCGGTTTACAACCACTACAAGCGCATCTTCATGAACCGGCAGAAGAGCGGCGACGGAATCGAGCTGACCAAGTCGAACATCCTGCTGATCGGCCCCACCGGAACCGGCAAGACGCTGCTGGCCCAGACGCTGGCCCGCATGCTGGATGTGCCCTTTGCCATCGTCGACGCGACCACGCTTACCGAAGCCGGATACGTCGGCGAAGACGTCGAGAACATCATTCTGAAGCTGCTGCAGGCCGCCGACGGAGACGTGAGCCGTACGCAGACCGGCATCATTTACATCGACGAAGTCGACAAGATCGGGCGCAAAGACGAAAATCCCTCCATCACGCGCGACGTTTCCGGCGAAGGCGTGCAGCAGGCGCTCCTGAAAATTCTGGAAGGCACCATCGCCAATGTGCCACCCCAAGGCGGGCGCAAGCACCCGCACCAGGAATTCACGCCGGTGGACACCACGAACATTTTGTTCATCTGCGGCGGCGCCTTCGTCGGCCTCGACAAGATCATCTCCCGTAGAATGGGCAAGAAATCGCTCGGCTTCCGCGCCGGCGAAGAGGCCGAGAAGGAAGACACTGCGATTTCGCGCAAGCGCAACTATGAACTGCTGGCCGAAATCCAGCCCGAAGACCTCATCAAGTTTGGGCTGATTCCGGAATTCGTCGGCCGCCTCCCGGTGGTGGGAATGCTCGAAGACCTCGATGAGTTCGCGCTGATCGAAATCCTGACGCGGCCGAAAAACGCCATCGTCAAGCAATATCAGCGGCTGTTTGAGTTCGAAAACGTGCGGCTGAAGTTTGCCGAAGAGGCCCTGCGCGCAATTGCACGCCAGGCCATGGCGCGCAAAGTGGGAGCGCGCGGGCTGCGCATGATTCTGGAAGAGCTCATGCTCGACCTGATGTTCAACCTGCCTAGCCAGAAGAAAGTCAAAGAGTTCGAAGTCACGCGCGAGATGGTGGAGAAGCGCAGCGCTTCGTTTGCCACGGTCATGGAAAAGGCGGGATAGGCCGGGTAGGGTTACCGGGCAGTTACCGGTGTGGGGAAATACTTTGGACATGGCCGCTAAGAGCCATGCCGTTGGGCGTTCTGGCAAGGTAGAATTCTAGTTGGCGCGTCTGTTCTTTCATCCCAGGGAGACTCTGTGACCACATCCAAGGAAAAGTTCGAATCGAGAAAGCTGCCCATGATGCCCATCCGGGACGTGGTCATCTTTCCCTTCATGATGACGCCGTTTGTGGTGGGCCGCGAATCGAGTGTGCGCGCCCTGGAAGACGCGCTGGCGGCGGACAAGAAGATTTTCCTCGCGACGCAGCACGACGCCTCCATCGACGAACCCAAGGCCAATGAGATCTACCAGGTGGGCACGATCGTCAACATCGTGCAGAGCCTCAAGCTGCCCGACGGCAATATTAAAGTTCTGGTCGAAGGCATTGAGCGCGGCAAGATTCTGCAGGTCACCGATAGCGAAGGCTTCATGCAGGCCACCGTGCGTGTGGCCCGCTACTCAACCGAGGCGAACCCCGCGATCGAAGCCAGCATGCAGCGTGTCACATCGCTGTTCGAGCAATACGTCAAGCTGTGCCAGGCACTGAATTACGAGACCATGATTTCGGCCGTCCGCATGGAAGATCCGGCCAAGCTGACCGACGTCATCGCCGCCAATCTGCAGCTCTCGATTGAAGAGAAGCAGGAACTGCTGGAGATTTTCGATCCCGCCGAACGTCTGACGCGCATCGCCGACGTGCTCGACATTGAAATCGAAAAGCTGAATGTCGATCGCACCATCCAGTCGCGGGTCAAGCGCCAGATGGAGAAAGCGCAAAAAGAGTATTACCTCAACGAAAAGATCAAGGCCATCCAGAAAGAACTGGGCCGCGGCGAGAAGAGCGAGTTCGACGAACTGAAGAAGAAAATCGAATCCGCCGGCATGCCGAAGGAAGTCAAAGACAAGGCCGTGCAGGAATTGAAAAAGCTGGAAGCCATGCCGCCCATGTCGGCCGAGTCCACGGTTTCACGAAACTATCTAGACTGGCTCCTAGCTGTGCCCTGGAAGAAGCGTTCCAAGGAAATCCGCAACATTTCCCGCGCCGAAAAGGTTCTGAACGAAGATCATTACGGGCTGGAGAAGATCAAGGAGCGCATCCTTGAATTCCTCGCCGTGCGCCAACTCGTGAAGAATCCCAAGGGCTCGATTCTCTGTTTCGTCGGCCCTCCGGGCGTCGGCAAAACATCTCTCGGCATGTCGATCGCCAAGGCTACCGGGCGCAAGTTCGTCCGCATGTCGCTGGGCGGGGTGCGCGACGAAGCCGAAATCCGCGGCCACCGCCGCACCTACATCGGTGCGCTGCCGGGGCAGATTATCCAGATGATGAAGAAGGCGGGCACGAAGAACCCGGTCTTCATGCTGGATGAAGTCGACAAGATGTCGATGGATTTCCGCGGCGATCCTTCGGCGGCACTGCTCGAGGTGCTCGACCCGGAGCAGAATTACATGTTCGTCGACCACTACCTCGACGTCGAGTACGACCTGTCGCAGGTCTTCTTTATCGCGACCGCGAACGTGATGCACACCATTCCGCCCGCGCTGCAGGACCGCATGGAGGTGCTGCGGCTGCATGGTTACACCGAGCAGGAGAAGATCGAAATCGCCAAGCTGTTCCTGGTGAAAAAGCAGATGGTGGCGGCGGGGCTCTCGGAGAAGAACATTCAGTTCAGCGATGAAGCCATCACCACCATGATTCGCTCGTACACGCGCGAAGCGGGCGTACGCAACCTGGAGCGCGAAATCGGCAACGTTTGCCGCAAGGTGGCGCGGAAGGTCGTGAAGGAAGGCACGGACTACACAATCACCATCACGGCTGAAAACGTGAACGACTTCCTGGGGGTGATCAAGTTCCGCGACACGCTGGCGCACGAAAAATCTGAGGTCGGCCTGGTGACCGGCCTGGCTTGGACCGAAGTGGGTGGTTCGATTCTGAGCACCGAGGCGACGGTCGTAGATGGCAAAGGCAAGCTGACGCTGACCGGCAAACTCGGCGACGTGATGCAGGAGTCAGCTCAGGCTGCAATGTCCTATGTGCGCTCGCGCGCACACCGCCTCGGCCTGAACCGCGACTTCTATCGCAATCTCGATCTACACGTGCATGTACCCGAAGGCGCGATTCCGAAAGACGGGCCTTCGGCGGGCATTACGATCGCGACGGCCATTTCGAGTGCGCTCAGCAAGATTCCAGTGCGCCGCGATCTGGCGATGACCGGCGAAATCACGCTGCGGGGCAAGGTGCTGCCAATCGGCGGCCTGAAAGAGAAATTGCTGGCCGCGCACCGGGCTGGGCTCTTCGAGGTGATCCTGCCCAAGGACAACGAGAAGGATCTGGCGGAAGTCCCCGAGAACCTGCGGAACGCGATGAAGCTGCATTTTGTGGATACGATGGATCAGGTGCTGCAGCTCGCATTTGAATCGCCGCTACCCGCCGGCTTGGAAGAGGCGACGCAGGCTATTGCTCCTCCACTAACCACTGGTGGCGCGGAAGTTCCAACGGCACATCAATAAAGCCAACCCGGTTCGCGGTTGACAAACAGGCCCGCCAGCGCGGGCTTTTTCTTGCGGACAGTTCAATCACGCGCACACCGACCGCATTCGTTCGCAGGCCTCGGCGAGCGAGCGTTCGATGCATCCGGTGAGCCAGTGCTCCAGCAGAGCACGCTCGGACTCCGGGATTTGAGTGAAGCGGATGCCGGCATGATCAGAGGTTGCCCAGACGACCGTGCCCGTGGGATGGAGCCGGTCCGTGCTGCCGGGCAGATCGAAGCGCAGGTCGACTTCTTCCCCGGGATTCAAGTACGCGGCGACTGCGCCGTTGTTGGCGTGCAGGCGTAGGCCGGCGCCGCCTTCGGTCAGATTCACGACCATCACTTCGGCAAAGGGCTGGGTCCGGCTGCTGAGAGTGGCCACGAGGTTGACGGGTTCGCGGTGTTGCTTGCGCCGCCGCGCCACCGTGGCGCAGTAAGCGGCGCGCAGGCAGCGTTCAATCTGAACCTCGGACGCGGGCTTGTGAATCAGGAAATGCACTCCGGCGGCGAAGGCCTGGCGCAGATCGAGCAGATCGCGCACGATCGCCACCAGAACGCAGTCCGGATTCAGCGCCGAGCGCCGAATGCAGTTCAAGAAGTCTGCGAGGTTGTCAACCTGGCGCCAATCGAGGATGATCACGTCGAATTCGTTGGTGTCAATCAGGGCCCGCGCCTCTTCACAGCCACCCACAATCTTCGGGGTGATCTGGATCTGCCCGAGAACGTTCCTGGTGATGCCAAGAAACTGCACGTCGGAGCAGAGCAGCAGTGTATGCATGGGCAACGTCGTTTTCCGCGCGATTTCCATAATTGCTTCCTAACGAGCTAGTCGGACTTGTCTGGCCGCCTAGAACTCTCCGGCGGCCGGCCGCGATCTTCTGTGTCACACAATCAATCGGCGATCGCGGAGGGAAGTTGAATCGGCCATAGAAGCCAGCCGGAGCGGGAGTGGTTACTTCTGTTCTGCGGACTGCTCAAGTAATCCGCCACTCCCGTCGCTGAGGCGCTGCTTGCAAACCGCCTGCCCCAGATGCAAACTGTGATCAAGAATTCGGGTCAAACCCCGGGCGTCGAGGCAGGTCATGGTCAAGATCCCCATTCGCGGCACGGCAGCGCTGGCAACCGCGGCAGTCATCGTGGCGGTAACCCTAATCCGGCTGCCGGCCTACCGGCTTTTCTTCGTCATCAGCGTGGGTATCGGCATCGTGATCGCCGGCGGAATTCATCTCTGGCACAAGCTGTTTCCCGTCCGCGAGGAAGATGCCGAGAACAAGCGGCCGTTGGGATTGAGCTAGCGCCCTACTGGATTCTGATGGAGTCCGCGCAGGCCTGATCCTTTCTGATCGAGCCTCCGGGGCCTTGCCAATTTCGTTCAACCCATTGCACACTTGAGCATGAGGGTTCTGGCACGATTTCTGGCGGCGGCAACGAACGTCGCCCACTTCCCTGCCCCAGGCTTGCCGGAGATCGCCTTTCTCGGCCGCTCCAACGTCGGCAAGTCGAGCGTGATCAACTCCCTGGTCGGCACCAAGCTGGCGCGCACGAGTTCAACGCCGGGACGCACGCGCAGCATCAATTTCTTCGAAGTGCGCTGGCCCGGGAAGCCGCGTCCGGAGCTGATTTTTGCCGACCTTCCGGGCTACGGCTACGCCAAGATATCCCGCGAAATTTCCAAGGAATGGCCGACGTTTATCGAACCGTACCTGAGAGAACGGCCGACGCTGGCCCTGTGCGTGGCAGTGGTGGACGCCAACGTCCCGCCACAGCAGAGCGACCGCCAGTTACTCGATTTTCTGAGCGCCACCAGCCGCGATTTCCTTCTCGTGGCGACCAAGAGCGACCGGCTGTCGAACCAGCAACTGACCAGCGCCCTGCGCACTCTGGCGCAGGAGTACCCAGCGGCGCGCCTGCTGCCCTATTCGGCCAAGGCCGGCGCGGGCCGCGACGAACTATGGAAGCAAATCCGGCAGGCGGCTTTGCAGATGCCGGTGGCGGAGGCATCTCCAGCCCCGCCGCATTAGAGAGTTCCTATCTCGAGAAAATTTTGGCTTCGCCTTCTGCCGCCGCAGTAATCCTGCATGCATTTTCGTCCGATAGGTCAAACAGGACGCCGTGGCTCGGGATCGCTCGCGCTAAACACGACGGGAGTGAGTTTCGCAGCAAGCGAAACTGGCTTGTCGGCAAAGGACACCAATGGCACAGGAAAACAATGAAGGCAGCGCGTATCTGACGGCGTTAAAGAGATCGGCCATCGCCGATCTGGCGACAGTCCCCGTGGGTGTGGCGACGCCGAATGCTTCTGCAAGTGGGAACACTAAGGCAGACTCGGGCACCGAGCAGCCCTATTGTGGGCCAGAAAAGCGGTGCAGCCCGCGCTATCGCTGCGAGGGCAGCGTGGAGATGTGCGAAGAAGGGTGTGAGGTACACACCTGGGCCAGCTTCAAAGACATCGGCCTGCACGGATGCTACGTTGAGACGCAAGCCACTTTTTCCGTGGGAACGAACTTGTTCCTCAAGCTGGAAGTCAACGGAATCAGGGTGCAGACCAAAGGAACGGTCAGGGTCAACTATCCCCACCTCGGCATGGGGATTGCGTTCACAGAGATGCCGGACCAGGAACGAGCCCGGTTGCGAGTCCTGGTGTCCTCCATCGCGCGGCCCGTCGTGATTATGGGCCCGGCGTTGACGTCTGCTTCTGCCGCGAGCGAACCGTTGCCGATTCCTTTGATTACGCAGCCTGAGGCGGCAATTCGCGCATTGGCGCAGTTCTTGGAAACCCGCCCGACGCTCATGCGGGCCGATTTTCTGCGTATTCTGCGGACGAGCCAGACTGCCACGCCGTAACCCACGCTCCTTAAGCCGCGGTCGTGCAGCGCAACTGAACCCCGCATCGTTCCGGCAGGAAACCAGCATCTCAGACCCGATCCACGCCGCACTGAATCTCGCCCATCCGCTATGATCAACAGGATATGGCTCTTTACCTCATCACAGGAATTGGCGGTTTCATTG
>Ga0187770_10000342_pt1 | contig 22782 bp, 20 predicted proteins | sample 0116_SJ02_MP02_2_FD_133154 | JGI IMG/M metagenome (GOLD analysis project Ga0187770, IMG submission 133154) | Tropical peat soil microbial communities from peatlands in Department of Meta, Colombia - 0116_SJ02_MP02_20_MG | ecosystem: Environmental > Terrestrial > Soil > Wetlands > Peat | place...
ATCTTCTCCATCATTCGAACAAATGACTTCATAATCCTCATCGCTTAGAATATCGGAAATAGTCTCCCGTATTTTTTCTTCATCATCAACAACTAATACTTTATATTTCATCATTGGCCTCTTTGTTTATTTTGTTTTCAGTCTGCTTGATATCTGCTTTGTTTTCCAGCGGGATCTGGATAAAGAAAGTTGTTCCGGTATCCCCGCTTTCAAACCATATATCGCCATTGTGCTCTGAAATTATTCTCTCCGCTATAGCAAGACCGATACCAATACCCTGCTTTTTTGTTGTAAAATAAGGCTCAAATATTTTATTTCGAATATCCGGACTGATGCCTGTCCCTTTATCGTATACCGCTATTGTCAGAAATTCTTCGTTTATCTTTGCCTTTATTTCAACGTATTTTTCAGTGTTTTCGCAAGCATCGATGGAATTATTAACAAGATTTATAATTACCTGTTTCAGCTGGCTTTCGTCGTATAAAATATACAATTCATTGAAAGATATATTTTTTACTATATTGTAGAGCGGATAAGCACCCTGGAAAAAGTCTGTCAGCTCGTTAAGAGTTACTGCAATATTTTTCTTTTCAAGCTTTAAATTCGGAAGTTTTGCAAATTTTGAAAACTCGTTAACAAGTTTTTCCAATCTTTTTGTTTCACTGATAATCGTGGCTGTTGTTTTATCTAAAATTTCTTTAAATTCATGTGGTTTGAACTCGTATGAATAAAGAAGCCTTTCGGTTGAAAGCTTGATTGGGGTAAGAGGATTTTTCACTTCATGTGCGAGCCTTCTGGCCATTTCCTGCCAGGCTTCTATCCTTTCCATGCTCTTTATCTGCTGATATGCAAATTTTAATCTTGTGGCCATTGAATTGAAGTGATATGCAAGATCGCCTATTTCATCCTGTGATTTAATTTTAACCCTGTAATCAAGATTTTTTTCGGAAATTATCTTGATACCCTTGGCAATTTCTTCAATAGGTACAGTGATGTTTTTTGCTACTGTCAGACTAACAAAAAATACTCCGATCAGAATCGGGATTGCCAGGATAAATATGGCTGATATTGATACAGGCAGAATATATTTCTTTGTTTGTCTCAGCTTGGATATCGAGTCCAGGTTGTAATTGAGTGTTTGAATAGCTTCGGTCAGAACCTTTTCGGTATATGTGGCATAATATAAATTGTTATTTCTGACAATGCTGATATTGTAAGATTCGCCTGCATAATATATATTTGACTGACTGACAGAATAAAACTTTATTATGTCATTAATAAAAGATTCCAGATATCCTGTGAGCTGTTGATTGTTATTTTTTAAAATGATAATATGGTCGCGCTTAATCCTGAATATGACAGGAAAATATGAGGGATCCCCAGCAGCAAAAGAGAGAATTTCGGATTCATAATTGTTTTTATGTGCCCAGATCATATTTTTATAATTGTTGAGAAGATTGTCAACTATATTGCTTTCTCTGTCTATAAAAGTGTTTTCAATTAAAAATATCAGTGAAAACATGAGGCATCCAAAAACAGCAATAAAACTAAGGGTCGATAGCAGGAAATATGATGTTATTTTTCCTCTGAGTTTATAACCCCTGACACCCTTTCTCTGGAAGAAAAACAGCATTATTAAATTATTAAGCAGCCATAGGCCGGAAAATAGTGATACAAAAACTACTGATGGAACAAATATCTTCAATGTTAAATTAGCATGAATTGAAACAAGCCATCGGAATATCAAATAAGAGATGAACCAAGCGATGATAATCACCACTGAAAGGACAAGATAGTTCCTTTTATTTTTCATTTAATATTCCATCGCAGCATCGCTTGAGAAAGGTTGGTTTTAAATTTATTTAATCCTCATCGAATTTTCTTATCTCAACTAGATCTCTCAGTGCTTCAAGCGCCTTTTCTTCATCTTCTCCGACTGCAATTATACTCAGTACAACCCCCTTACCCGCAGCTAATAATAAAAGGTTCATGATACTTTTGCAATTGACTTCACTGTCTTCTTTTACTACAGTAATTTCACTCTTGAACTGACTGGCAAGATTTGCCATCAGTGAAGAAGGCCGGGCATGGAGGCCATATTCATTTTTGATTTCAACTTTTATTTCTTTCATTGTTAAACAATCCCTTGGAGAATGCTAATTAATTCTATCTTATTTTAACGATTTATACAACTTCTTTTTCCTTTTTCATAAAACTCCTAATTTTATTATCCAGCTCCTCTGCTGAATTATAACCAAGTTTTCTCATAACATCCCTGTATGCTGCAACTTCAATTAACAATGGAATATTGCGTCCGGGACTGACCGGAATTTCTTTTTTTGGTATCTGCGTACCGAGAATGGTGTCATATTTTTCCTCGAAACCAAGTCTGTCATATCCATAAGTTCCATCCCATTCATGCAGATCTACGATCAAACCGAGTTTTTCAGATTTGAGTATACGTCCTTCTCCAAAATACTGTGATACATTTATAATGCCTATTCCCCTGATTTCAAGATAAGGGCCGTAATTCATGTTTGGTTCGCCCTTCAGTTCAAAACCATGGGCTGTACGTATTTTTTTTATCTTGACGATATCGTCACAAATAAACTTATGGCCCCTTTCAATAAGTCCGAGGACGCTTTCGCTTTTACCGATGCCGCTTTTGCCGGTAATAAGAACACCAATGTTATAGATCGACATAAAATTTCCATGCACTGTTACAAAGGGTGCGAATACATCGTCAAGTATAGTAGAAATGAGAGCGATCAGCCGTCTTGAAGATAATTTTGATTTTAATATGGGAACCGCTTTTTCGTTGCTTTTGTTAATGAGGTAGCGCGGAAGCGCGGAATTATGCGTTACGATGCAGACCGGCATTTCATACTCAAAAAATTTGTCCAGGTTTTCAGTGCTCTTTTCATTAACTAGTTTTACAATGAAAGCTACTTCGCCCCTGCCCAGTATCTGTATCCTGTGACTGGCAAAACAATCGAAAAATCCTGCCAGCGGCAGACCGGGTCTGTTAAACTCTTCGCTGATGATTTTTTTATCCAAGCCCTCTTTGCCGCTTACAACCGTTAATCCGAGTAAATGATCCTGTTCCCTGTCTATTTCCAGCAATCTTGAGACAGGTATACTCGATATTCTGGACTTTCCATCCATATAATTTATTTCCGCACAACATTAGCCATGATGATCAGTCAATTTATCCTTTTTTTTCTTTATCTCTTTCTCAATCTTATCAGTTACTATATCAAAAGATTCCTGCCATGTTGATCCGATATCTTTTGCGAAATAAAGATCCCTGTTTGCAGAAACCTTTAGCTCTGTCAGAAATTTCCCTCTCTGAAGAGTAACAACAGCTGTAATATTCATTATCTGCTGGTAATAGAACTTGAATTTTTGCAATCTTTTTTCTAAATAATCCTTCATTTCATCATTGATATCAAAATTTTTTCCGGTATAAGTCACGATCATATGTTCCTCGCTGATTATTTGTTGAGAAAGCCCTCTTTGATCTTTTCAAGTTTAACCCTTAGTATCATAATAGCCTTAGTATGTAATTGTGATACCCTGGACTCAGTTACATTCAATATAGTTCCTATTTCCTTTAGAGTTAAACCCTCGTAGTAATATAAGATTAGAACCTGTTTTTCCCTTTCAGGCAAATCCATGAGACAGCGGGCTATCATTTTTTTTATTTCTTCTTTTTCCGCTGCGGCATCTGGATTATAAGTATCGGAGCTTTCGAGCGTATCTTCTATGGACATTGGTGCATTGTCCCCGCCGTCGTTGATATACCAGTTTTCATCCATTGATACCAAAGAATTGCCGCTTACTCTGAGCAAAAGATTATGAAATTCCTGGATTGAAATACCAAGCGCCTCTGCGATTTCTTCGTCGTTGGCAGAACGGCCAAGTTTTGCTTCAAGATCGGCTATCGTACGTTCTATCTCTTTGGCTTTCTGCCTTACCGAACGAGGAAGCCAGTCGATAGCTCTTAGTTGGTCGAAGATAGATCCTCTGATGCGGGTTACTGCATAGGTTTTAAACTTTATTTCTCTTTTCGGGTCAAATTTGTCAATAGCATCTATCAGACCCAGAACGCCATAACTTACAAGATCAAAAAATTCCACTGAACTTGGGACATTCATAGCGACTCTTCCGGCGACATATTTGACTAAAGGAGCGTATTTTTCAATAAAAAAATTTCTTAGCTTTTGATTATGAGTTTTTGAATAATCATCCCATAGTTCTTCTTCAGAGAGCTGGTCAAACTCTTCGTAACCTCTCATAATTGTCTTCCTCTGTTTAAGAAACTAATTTTAATTATTATATACAATTATATATTATTTCCTTTTTTATTACAAAATTCATCCTCTCTTATGTTAACTCATTAGCCATAGGAAGATAGCAAGGACAAAAACAAGGGAGGCTGCAATTATCAAAATGATGGAATATATACTCAATTTTTTCTCGTCATTGTATAAAAAATTGTTTGTTACATCATCATTTACCATATCCAATTCATTCTGATAAACTCCGGGTTTATTTAACAGCTCTTCTGAATAATTTTCTTTATCCGGGACTTTCTTTCTGGTATTTTTCCTGACATGAATACGTATTTTTTCCCCTAATGTAAAACGGCCGTAAATTCCTGGAGCGAATTCAATTATAACAAGATTGCCCTGTGTTAATGGAGATTTCTGATTGAAGACTATTCTTCCATAAAGATTGCCTGGAGATAAATTTGCGTTGTCAAAATAACCCATTATGAAATTGACTATTTCACGGTCATCATTGACTTTAACCAGGACCTCATCATAAATTTCCATTTTATCTACATCAAGTCCTCCAAGGGGGGCTAATACAGGTTCGATTCTTATATTAAGCAGAGTAATAAAATCGATTTTGAACTGCTGCTGGATTTTATACCCGACCTGTGCATTCTTTAAAAAAGTAGAGAAGTTAAAGATATTTGTCTGTTCCGTGGACATTTTCAGGACTATTCCCGTATCCATTATTATCTTTGAGAGTTCATTTATAATATATCTTTTTAAATTTACAAGGTCGAAATTACGGTGATCTGTAAAGAAACTTGCAAGATAATTGATATTGTCTGGTGAAACTATTTGAGCTTCTGTCCTTGAGGATAATTCCAGATCGCATTGTGGATCAGTTATGTATTCAGCCATAGTCTGATAGATACTTTGCCAGCCTAAATCCACATTTAATTTTATAAGGTTGGCATTATTTGAAATTACGGCCAGAATATACTCCGGCACCTTTGTCTGAATGTTGAAAAATAGCAATAAAGTGCCATAAAACATTCTTTTATTTGAAATGAATTTAGCCTTTAAAACTATTATGTCCTTTTCTGAGGATTCAACGATCTTTATGGCTGCTTCAAGATCTCCACGCATAAAGCTAAGGAATTTTCTGGCAAAATCACTGGGGATACCGTAATTATTTGTTAATATTTCGCTTTCTAAGGCCATTAAAATTTTCCTATTCTTTTTGTAGTATTGTTTTGATAGCCTTTGCTACAATGGATGGATCTGCATTTATGACCTTATTTTTTAATTTAAATGAGACATTACCATTGGGACCAATTGGTTTTACGTGTCCTTCATTTTTATATTTCTCTTCTTTGTGGACTTCATTTAATCTTGATATATCTTCGTGCAGGGAAGTTGATGATTTATTATTGACATTGTAATCAGCTTCTGCTACTGTTTCATTAATGGGTGGTGTCTCAATTTTATTATAAGAGGAAGTTGGCTCTGCATCAATGATTTTAGATTCGGCTTGTTCATCGGGGATGTCTTTTTTATACAAATCCTGGTAAATTGCTTCAGTGTTTTGGTTGGCATCATCTGTGAGATCGATTTTATGTTCAGGTTTGCTGTTTTCAGAAGAAGGTATCTTATTGGAAAAGCCCGGCATTTTCAACTTTGATAGGAATTCGATTGTGAATAATAATTTGTAATCTTCTTCTGAAAGGGTCCGCTGAAAGAAAATATCAAGGCCGAAGCCGATCGCGCCAAGTATTATCCCCCCTGACATCGATTTTATAAAAATTAATAAAAGAGATGTCCCGCTGAAGATACTGAGAATCATGGTAAAAAAGAAACCAAAAAGCCCAAAAAATATAATTATTTTACTTTTTAAAAAATTCTGCATAAAATATCCTGCCCTCGATGCGGGAATATTGGGCTTATAAAAGCATAAACAACACTATTATTATATTAAACATTAAAAAAAGTCAATATTTGAGTATTTGTGAGCTTTCTCGGAGGATTGATGAAATATCTTTTAATAGTTATTTCAGCAATTTTAATCTATTTAATACCTGATTTAGTTTTCTCTTCTGATGAATCAAATTATTCGAATAATAGTAGCCCTCTTACCATAACAAACAATTCTATAACAAACAATTCTATAATTGTCAGCGTTTTGTTCGGCCAATTTTCGATTAACACCAATACTTATAATACATTAAGATTGCTTCCGGAATTTAATTTCTGGGAAATAAGTCTCGGTCTTGATATTAATTATGATTTTGATGTAAATGGAAACTTCAGGATAACTGAATGGAATTCATGGCAGGCGATTTTATCAAAAATTCAAAATTTTTCGATTGGTACCAGGGATGATCCTGTATTTATTAAAATTGGCGATATTGATGACTTTACTTTAGGTGATGGATTTATTTTTAACAGGTATACTGATATGTTGAACTATCCTGCAGTTAATATGAGGGGCTTTATTTTTGATCTCAATTTTAATTATTTTGGTATTGAGTCCATGGCAGACAATATACTGCTTTGGGATATTCTGGGGATCAGAGCTTTTATAAGGCCTTTTATTGATGATTACGATTCCATATTATCAAATCTTGAAATAGGTCTTACTTTTGGAACGGATTTGAATAACCAGAATATGTTCCCATCGCCTCTAACTCCTTATTTATTTACTTATAATACCAATAGTTATGGAGAAGTCATGATTTATGGAGCTGATATAGGTTTAACCTTTATTAATAAAGAGTATTTTTCATTGAAAGGTTTTGCGGATGTAGCATTAATTCAAAATATGGGTTCAGGGGAATCTGTCGGCCTGAGCGGGTTTATCATACAGGCTATTCCTTACAGTCTCTCATTACGGATATTGCAGCCGGAATTTCTGCCGGAATTCTTTGATACATTTTATGAAATTTCACGGTCTTACAAATATCAAAATCTTGGTCTTCTTAGTAACAATATTTCCGGTTTTACCGGGTCAACTGGCATTACTCTAGTCAGCAACGAGGTTTCAATTAATTTTCAATATGAAAGTTACTTTTCCGATGAAATAAACCCGTCAATGCTTGTATCATTTGAGTTATCAAAGGATTTTCTGAAGCTCATTGGGTTTAAATTTTCCTTTGAAAGGCAGAATTTTGTTGGGATTAATGATTTATTCTATAACTATGACGGTAATTCGTCGTTTATAATTACATTGGACTATTACATAATGGATAATTTAAAAGTAAGCGTTGATTTTGAGGAAAATTATGAACTTTCATCAGCAGGACTGGTACAGCCATATACTTATATTTTTGTCAGCACATTTATAAGATTTTAAACAGTAAAAAAATGGTCTTTCGTCCTGCAGTCGCAGGACGAAAGACACCGCTTTACTCTTCCTTTTTGTGGTAAGGCATAAATTTTACATCCTGCGCCACAATCTGGACAGCACTGCGGGTTTTACCTTCCTCGTTCTTCCAGCGGGATTGCCTTAGCTTTCCAGAAACGATGATTTTTCTCCCCTTCTTCAGGTAAGTCGTGCATATCTCCGCCAGTTTTCCCCAGACGCTGATGTCGAAATAATTGACGTCCTCTGTTTTCTCTCCGTTTTTAAAGGTTAAACTTGAGTTTGCTAACGAGAATTTCGAGTAAGCCAGCCCGTCCGAAGTGTATTTCAACTCCGGGTCTTTTACAAGTCCTCCCTCCACCACAATAACATTTACACCAGCCTGCATTTGAGACCTCCTTTCAATCTTATATTAACCATAATACCTTCAATATGTTAAAAATTATTATAATCATGTTATAAATAATTTAAATATTATTGACATATTATTAACATATCTAGTGATAATTATTTTTTCAATAAGAATTTCTTAGTATTACTAATGAACTGGTTTTATTTCAATCTGCTTTTATGGTTTAGACTTTTGATTTTTTTGTAACATTTAAAAATTCAAGATAAAATTACGGTAAATAATAAATTATTCGATTAATCCATTGGTATAAAGAAGGAGGAAATCATGAAACCTGACAAAAAACCGGTTATGCCAAACTTTTCATCGGGTCCATGCGCCAAAAGGCCTGGATATAAACTTGAAAATCTTAAAAATGCTCCTCTTGGAAGGTCTCACAGGAGTTCTCTTGGCAAAGCCAGGCTTCAGAAAGCTATTGATGAATCGAAGCGAATACTTGGGATACCTCAGGATTATCTTGTCGGAATAGTACCGGCTTCCGATACCGGAGCCATGGAAATGTCGCTCTGGTCTCTCCTAGGTCCCAGAGGAGTTGATGTGTTTTATTGGGAATCATTCGGCAAAGAATGGGCGGATGACATACAAAAACAGCTAAAATTACCTAATGTCAGAATTTTTCAGGCTGATTACGGTAAAATTCCCGACCTTAAAGCTGCCAGTCCTGAAAATGATATTGTTTTTGTTTGGAATGGAACTACCAGCGGTGTAAAAGTACCTGACGGAGACTGGATATCCGACAGTAGAGAAGGACTTACCATCTGTGATGCTACTTCCGCTGTTTTTGCAATGGATATTCCCTGGAACAAACTTGATGTTGCTACTTTTTCATGGCAGAAAGTTCTGGGAGGGGAAGCGGGTCATGGCATGCTTGTATTATCCCCCAGGGCTGTAAAACGTCTTGAAACCTACGTACCGACTTGGCCTTTGCCGAAAATATTCCGCATGACTAAAAAAGGCGAGGTGATGAGGGATATATTCGAAGGTTCGACTATAAATACTCCATCTATGCTCTGCAACGAGGATTTTCTCGATGCCCTTGCATGGGCGGATAGTATTGGAGGTTTAAAAGGTCTGATCGATAAATCGAACAATAATTTGCATGCTTTTGAGAAATTTGTTGAAACTCATCAATGGATACATTTCCTTGCCCAGACAAAAGAAATAAGGTCGAACACCAGCGTCTGCTTCAAAGTCGATCTTTCGGAAGAACAGACAAAGACTTTTGTCAAACTTCTGGAGAAGGAGGGCGTCGCCAATGACTGTGGTGCTTACCGGGAGGCTCCGGCAGGCTTGAGGTTCTGGTGCGGCGCAACTGTGGAGATATCGGATCTGGAAGCGCTTTTTCCATGGCTGGAATGGGCTTTTGAAGAAGTTAAGACTCCAAAATAATTTTAAGACCGTGGCAGTCAGTGGAAAAAAGATCATACTTATAGATGGGACCGGGCTTGTCTACAGGGCATATTTTGCTTTTCTGACGCGTCCTCTTACAACATCAAGGGGTGAAAACACGTCAGCTATGTTCGGGTTCCTAAAAATACTTTTCCAGATAATCAAGGACTTCAAGCCTGATTCAGTTGTTACTGCTTTTGATATCTCGAGGAAAACATTCAGGCAGAGGATTTATCCGGATTACAAAGCACAGCGTGAGGAAACCCCACCGGATCTGAAAGCCCAGATACCTGTAATCCTTGAAACCCTCAAAATTATGAATATTCCTGTAATTGAGGTTGAAGATTATGAAGCGGATGATATTATCGGTACACTGTCAGAAAAATTAAAAAAGGATAATGAGGTCTTTATCGTTTCAAGCGATAAAGACCTTCTACAGCTTGTGGGCGGAAATGTAAAAGCTATCAGGCCTCAGCATGGGATCAGTGAGGTTAATCTTCTTGGGTATGAGGATGTCAGAAAGAGTATTGGTGTAAGTCCTGATCAAATAGCCGATTATCTGGCAATTGTAGGAGATTCCTCCGACAATATTCCTGGAGTAAAGGGGATAGGGGAAAAGGGCGCTGTAGCGCTTCTGTCTGATTTCCATGATCTTGATGATATATACGGTCATCTTGATAATATCAGGGAGGTTCTTAGTACCAAACTGAAAAACGGAAAGGGAGAGGCATACCTGAGCAGGCAGCTGGCTCGCTTAAAATTGGATCTTCCTCTTGATGAAAACGCTATCGCTTACGACATTGATTTCAGTGTTTTTCTCAAACCTGAAGTAATCGATAGGCTTAATTATTACCAGCTTTCTACATTGGTGAAGGATATAAGAAAACTCTGTGATGAGAATTTATTGGTAACTCAGAGTACAGGGAAAGTACCTCTGCCTGAAATAACCGGAGACATCAAAGTATTCAGCGGGAATTACACACTGGTAACAAAAAAGGATGAATTGATCTCACTGATAAAAAAGATAAGGAAAATGAGCTATTTATCCCTTGATACTGAAACGACTTCCTCCAATCCAAATGCTGCAGTAATTATCGGTATCTCTATATCACTGGAAGAAGGCAGTGGTTTTTTTATTCCGATGCTCTATCCTGCGGGTCAGGAATTTGACAATTATTTTGTTATTGACGCTTTAAAGCCTGTATTGGAGGATGAGAGGATACAGAAAATCGGACAGAATATTAAATATGAAATCGAGGTATTCAGACAAACAGGTGTTTTTATCAGGGGAATCGGATTTGATACAATGATTGCTGCTTATCTTATTAATCCTTCGAGAACTCACAACAACCTGGAAAGCCTGGTGCTTGAATATCTTGGGTTTAAAAAAGTAGAATATAATGAAGTACTCAGGGATGTTACAAAAAAGGATAAAACACTTCTGGATGTCGCAATAGAAGAACTGGTAAATTATGCCTGTTCCGATTCTGATGCAGCCCTGCGTCTTAAGAATATCCTTGAGCCTATGATCAGTAAATTCAGCTTGGATAATGTTTTTTACAGGATTGAAATCCCTCTAATAACTGTTCTGGCCGAAATGGAGATTACAGGAGTAAAGATTGATACTGAAATATTAAAGGACCTTTCTGTAAAACTTCAGGACTTGATGAATAATCTTGAAATTAATATTTACCATATGGCAGGTCACAAGTTCAATATCAACTCTCCTCCCCAGTTGAGCAAAGTGCTTTTTGAGGAACTTGGCCTTGAGGCTGTAAAAAAAACTGAGGGAGGTAAATCTTCGACGGATGAAGAAGTTCTGACATCGCTTGCCTATATACATCCGCTTCCTGCTGAGATTCTTCAATACAGGACATATTCAAAGTTAAAAGGGACTTATATTGATTCTCTACCTTTGTTGATAGTTAAAAGGACGGGGCGTATACATACGAGTTTTAATCAGACTATAACTGCTACAGGGCGGCTCTCATCAAGCGATCCTAATTTGCAGAATATCCCTGTTAGGGATCAGGTGGGAAAGGAAATCAGGAAAGCCTTTATTGCTGAAAAAGGCAGGGTTCTGATCAGTGCCGATTACTCGCAAATCGAACTCAGGGTGCTGGCCCATTTCTGTAAGGATGAGAATATGCTCAGGGCGTTCAATGAGCATCTTGATATTCACAGGCATACAGCGTCTTTAATATTTGGTGTAAGTGAACAGGATGTAACAGAGGAAATGAGAAGGAAAGCTAAAAGCGTCAATTTCGGGATTATCTATGGGTTGCAAGCGTATGGTTTGTCAAAGCAGATTGGTATCTCGATGGCTGAAGCAAGGAAGTTTATTAAAGACTATTTTATTAGTTTTCCTGCTGTTAAATCCTTTGTCGATCAGGTACTTCTGGATGTTAAAGAAACTGGTGAAGTAAGGACCCTTTCAGGCCGGTACAGAAAATTTCCTGATCTTTATGGAAGAGAAATTAAACACGATTTTTTGAACTCTTCACAAAGGATGGCCTTGAATACCAAGATGCAGGGAAGCGCGGCCGACATAATAAAAATAGCGATGATAGAACTGCAGAAATATCTGTCAGACAGAAAACTTGAAGCGAGGTTAATTCTTCAAATCCACGACGAACTTGTTATTGAAGCCGAGGAATCTAAAGCTAACAGCCTGAAAAATGTGCTCAAAGAGGTCATGGAAAAAGCTTATAAGCTAGAAGTTCCTCTGGTGGCTGATGTTGGCATAGGTGTGAATTGGGGAGAAGCCCACTGATATCATTTCATCTTTTTCTTTTTATAGATTCTTCCAGGATACTGAGTAACAAGTCCTTCCATTTCCATTATTGTAAGCATGTGATTTAGCCTTGACATTTCGAAACCAGTAAGTTTTTTAAGGTCATCGAATGATGCCCCTTCATTTAAATTTTCTAGAATCCTTGAGTAATCTTCAGTTCCCCCTGAGAAAACCCTGGATTGTTTTATTAATTTTTTTTTGGCCCCTGAGCCGAGTATATCAGTTATAATATTCATAGGATCAAGAGCGATCTTTGCCCCTTTTAGAATAAGAGCGTTTGATCCTTTATTTTTATCTTCAATTGGATTTCCCGGTATTACGTATAGATTACGGCCCTGGGCTTGTGCATATTTTGCTGTTATCAGAGCTCCTGAATTTTCCGGAGCCTGCACAAGCAGAATGGCTTCAGAAAGGCCGCTTATGATCCTGTTCCTTAAAGGGAAATGAGCTTTTAACGGTGCTGAACCCGGTGGGTATTCTGAGATTATAACTCCTTTGCTGCAGATCTTATCATAAATTACTTTATGCTCCGGTGGATAAACAAAGTCAATTCCGCAGCCTAAAATAGCAGCTGTAAAGCCGCTTTCATTAAGAGCGGTTTTATGAGCTATAAGATCATGCCCTCTTGCCATTCCGCTTACTATTCCTATATTATAATTAATCAGCTCTTTTGTGAAATATTCATTAATTGAGGCTGCTTCGGCACTGATGTCCCTTGTGCCTATTATCCCGGCAAATTTAATATCATAATCCATCCGGCCTTTCTGGTAATATAAGTAAGGAGGATAGGGTATATCCTTTAATCGGGGATGGTAGAGAGGATCATCCCTTATAATTATTTGTATATTTTTGTAATTACATAACTTAAGTATTTTTTCCCCTTTCTCGAGCATATTATAGAATTTATGCTTTATATTAATATTTTTTAGTCCAAGCAGGTCCATCATTTCGTCAGCATTGAGGGTGAAGAAATCTTTTATGTTTTTAAAATTAGATTTAATTGTATCAAATCTTTTAGGACCAATTGCCTCATTTGAACTTAAAGCTGCATAATATATCTTGTCCTCCATACGTAATTTCTCCCATATTTGTTTGTTAATTATAGCAGGGAACTTGTTATTATTAAAGTATTATTAGATGCTGACTTCTTGATTTTGAAGAGGGGGGCTATTATTATTATAGGAAGGCAGTTATGGAGCCTTTATGACTGTTAATCGATATTTTACGGAAAGCTACTTTACTAATTGCTACCTGATTCAAAGTGGAAATAATAAAAAAGCCATGATCGTCGATCCTGTAGGCGATTCTGATGAATTGAAAGAAGCGGCTCATGATCTTGATGTTCTTTATATTGTAAATACCCATGGACATTTTGACCATATAACCGGAAATTCTTATTTTAAGGAGAACAAAGGTGCAAGGATTGCCGTAGGAAAAAAGGATTCGGCAATGCTGACTGATCCTGAACTGAATTTATCGACGCTTTTCACTATTCCTGTCATATCTCCAGCTCCTGATATACTGTTTGAAAATGAAGGAAAAATTTTTAGGCTGGAGGATGATGTGTTTTCGGTAATGTTCTTTCCAGGTCATACAGCAGGAGGAATAGCACTTTATCAAAAAGAAAATAAAATGCTTTTTTCGGGAGATTTTATCTTCCTTGATTCTATAGGGAGAATGGATTCTCCTACCGGAAGTATTGAAGAGATGAAGCAATCCCTCGAGCGAGTGATTTCATTACCGGAGGAAACCGCTGTTTTCCCGGGGCATGGCCTGCCTTTTAAGCTCGGTGACTTCATAAGGGAAGTTTATCCAAATATTTTAAAAGAATTATAAATGATCACGATTGATGATATTAACTATGACCTGCCTGAAGATTTGATAGCTGCACATCCTTCACCCAGAAGAGGCGATTCGAGATTGCTTCTCGTATCGAAAAAAGATAAAACAATTGTTGATTCTTCCTTTCATGATTTAAAGTATATGATTAATCGTGGCGACTGCCTCGTTATGAATAATACAAGAGTTATTAAAGCACGACTTTCAGGGATAACATCTGAAAATAAAAATATTGAGATTCTTTTAACAGAACGGCTGGATGATTGCAGGTGGATTGCGTTGGTTAAAAACTCAAAGAAAATCCAAGTTGGGACGAACGTTTTTTTAAAAGGTGAAGAAGCAGTTATTCTTGAAAATATCAATGATATGAGGATCGTCACCTTCAAGTCTAAACTGACTATTGAGCAGATCAATAATATAGGTGAAGTTCCCCTTCCCCCTTACATAATAAAAAAAAGAAAGAAAAATTTTGAAAATATTTATTCAGCTGAGGATGATTCAAGATACCAGAGTGTAATTGCCCTCTATGATGGTTCTGTTGCTGCTCCGACCGCTTCACTGCATTTTACAAGTGAAATGCTTGGTGATTTTAATGAAAGGGGAATTAAAATTGCCTTTATCACTTTGCATGTCGGGCCTGGGACCTTCAAACCGGTCGATACTGAATTCCCTGATAATTTTATTATCCATAATGAATGGATGGAAGTACCTGATGAAACGATCAATACCCTCAAGGAAATAAAAAAAGAGGGGGGCAGGATCATTGCTGTAGGGACTACTGTTGTTAGAGCACTTGAGACAATGGCAGGCCCTTATGATGAATACACACACTGGAAATCCTATAAGGGATCAACCGGTCTGTTTATAAGGAACGAATTCGGTTTCAAAGTTACCGATGCCCTTATAACGAACTTTCATATGCCTAAATCTTCGCTGCTTTTGTTGACTTTTTCTTTTGGAGGGATGGAACTTGTAAGGAAAGCATATGTTCATGCGATCCGGAAAAAATATCGTTTTTTAAGTTACGGGGACGCCATGTTCATTTTTTAAATCTGAGTGAAAAATATTTTATTGCTACTTATTGTAATCATGTGCCTCATGCATTATCATAATTATTATTGAATTTGGAGGTGGTATGGAGGAGATTAGAAAACCGGCAGTTGCCAGTATGTTCTATCCAGATGATACTATTAACCTCAAAAGAATGATCAATCAATTCTTTTCAAATGTCCCGGCGGAGAGTACGGAATTCTTTAAAAAAAATGCTTTCGATAATATTTTCAGTATTATTGCACCGCATGCGGGCTATGTCTATTCAGGACAGGTGGCAGCTTATTCTTATTCATTATTAAAGCAGAAAGAGTACGAAACGGTTGTGCTTATCGGGCCGAGCCATTTCGCATATTTTGAAGGATTTGCCCTGCCATTTTATAAGAGTTTTGAAACTCCACTCGGTAAAGTAGATCTGGAACAGGATATTTTAAATTTCCTCGTGAAAAAAAGTAACTCTTTTTTTGATTTTATCAATACAGCCCATATTAAAGAACACAGCCTTGAAGTTCAGCTTCCTTTTCTGCAGACAATTTTAACCAATGATTTTAAAATTGTTCCTATTCTGATGGGGGAACAGTCTTATAAGAATGCCAGGGAGGCTGCCGAAATCCTTTATGAAGCATTTAAAAATTATGATAAACATTTTCTATTCGTGATTTCATCTGACCTGTCTCATTATCATTCAGACAGGGAAGCCAGGGTGATGGATAATGAATTGATAAAAACTTTGGCAGTGATGGATGCGAAAAAATTACTGGAAGAATCTAAGGCTGGAAAAATTGAGGCTTGCGGTATCGGACCTATAGCCGTCGTTCTTGAATTAGCTAGATTATTTAATCGTAACAGGATTAAGGTTCTTGTTTATAAAAATTCTGGTGAAACCTCAAATGATTTTGAGAGGGTTGTAGGTTATTTATCTGCAGCTGTGTGGTAAATTTTAGTAAAGGGAAAAAAATATGGAAGCCTTATTCCGTTCTGATTTTTCTCTCTTGATAAGGATTATATTAAGTGCAGTGGATATTCTTTGTGTAGCCTATCTTTTCTATTTTATATATAAGCTTTTCGAGGATACTAATTCAATAAGCATTATAAAAGGGTTTATAGTTATTATCGTTCTTTACGCTATAGCTCATTTTATGGAATTAAAAACTGTAGAACTGATCATAAATTATGTTCTACCATATATAGTTATTATGCTCGTTGTACTCTTTCAGCCTGAATTAAGGAAATTTCTGACCCGGATCGGGCAGAGCGGTTTATCAGGGATTAGAGGGTTGTCGCCTGAAACCATAAATGAGATTACAAGGGCGGCTTCAATGATGGCTGAAACAAAAACGGGCGGGCTTATCATCATAGAAAAGAGAGTCGGCCTGAAACAGCTCCTGGAGGAATCAATACCGCTGGATGCTGCGGTTAAAGCAGAACTTCTAATTTCAATATTTCATAAGGGGAATATTCTTCACGATGGAGCTGTTTTGATAACAGGGGATAAAATCCGTGCCGCGAGGATCATCATTCCTTCTGTGAAAGTGGATGCTCGTCTTAAAAAAAAGACCGGTTATGGCACAAGACACCTTGCAGGGATTTCCGTAACTTCCGACAGTGATGCTTTCAGTGTCATAATTTCCGAAGAAAACGGGACAATATCCATTGCAAATAAGGGAAAAATTGAAAGTGACTTAACTGAGGAACAATTTATCAGGAGATTTAATGAGATTGTCGGAGCGGAATAAGTTCATAGCTTTTTTTACAGTGGATTGGCAGAAAAAACTGATTTCTCTGATAGTTGCAGCTATACTCTGGTATTGGGTGAATTTTCCGGAATATGAAGAGCTTACTTTTTCATCCACTATAGCGTACAAAAATCTGCCGAAGGATTATGAGATAATTGAAAGTTATGACCCAGTTGTTCATGTTAAAGTCAGGGGCCTTAAGGATAAGATCAACAGCCTGGATTTTGATAAAATGGTTCATTTTGTTGTTAATCTGGAAAAAGCAACCCCCGGAATTAATTACTATATGCTTGAAATTCAGCTTTCCGAGCCTCAGCCAGACATCATTTTCACTCCATTACAGGACAGTGTAAAATTAAGAATTGACAGGGTGGAATCAAAGATTGTCATGATTGAGCCGATAACAAGCGGGACACCTGGAGACGGGTATGCCCTCGATGACCTTATACTCCCGCCTGAGAGGAGGATGGTTACAATAACCGGTCCAGCTACAATTTTAACGCAGTACAATTACCTGGAGACCATTCCTGTTTCAATTGAAGGCGCAACAAACGATATTACAGAATCTGTTCCTTTGAATCTGCCCAAATTTGTAAAAGTAGAAGGATCGAACAGCCTGCTGGTAACAGCCAGAATAATAAAAAAGAATCCGGATGACGGAAGCGGAATAAAGTAAATTTACAGTTTTATCAGTGTGATGATCGATGAGATCCGCTCTCCTGTTGATAATTAAGCCTCTTCCTCTTATAATGATTTATTAGTATAATTCGATCTAAGGAGTTCCTATGGATTCATCTAACTTTACGGATGAAAGGGAAAGCCGTTTAAAAAAATTAAAAGCCTTTAGAGAAGCCGATGTCAATCCATACCCTAATTTCTATAAGGCAGAGGATTATTCTGAGGACATTAAAAAAAAGTTTGTTGACAATAACGAGGCAGAGTTCAAAGCTGGTGTTGCGGGAAGAATGATGCTGCTCCGTGATTTCGGTAAAGCTGTTTTTGCAACATTGAAGGACAGCAGGGGGCAGATTCAGATCTATGCACGGCAGGATACTCTCGGAGATGAAAAGTTTTCTCATTTTAAACTAATTGATGCTGGCGATATGGTAGGGGCTGGAGGGAAGGTTTTTAAAACGCACAAAGGTGAGATAACGATACTTGTGGAAGATTTTACAATTTTAGCGAAATCTCTCAATTCACTGCCTGAAAAATGGCATGGTCTCAAGGATGTTGAGGCAAGGTACAGGCAGAGATATCTTGATTTAATAATGAATGACAAAGTAAAAGCTGATTTTATTTCACGCTTTAAAATCTTGTCCTGTTTAAGAAGTATACTGAGTGAAAAGGGTTTTCTTGAAGTTGAAACCCCAATGATGCAAACTATACCGGGAGGAGCCAGAGCCAGACCATTTGTTACTCATCATAATGCTCTGGATATGGATCTTTTCTTGCGAATAGCACCTGAATTATATCTTAAAAGGCTTATAGTTGGGGGTTTTGAAAAGGTTTTTGAACTTAACAGGAATTTCAGAAATGAGGGGATTGATACACGGCATAATCCCGAATTCACTATGCTGGAACTTTACCAGGCTTATGCGGATTACCGTGATATGTTGTCCCTGTTTGAGGAATTGATGGTGAGAATAGCAGTAGAAATAAAGGGCGGACCTGTCTTTGATTACCAGGGGAAAAGCATTGATTTCTCAAAATGGGAAAAGATAAAATATATTGATGCCCTTAAGAATATAGCTGATATAAATGTAAAAGAGATAAGGGATCAGAAGGATGCTATTGACTTGGCTTACTCAAGAGGGTTTGAAGAAATAAAAGAGTATGAGGGGAAATGGGGTATTTTGAATATTCTTTTTGAAGAGTATGTCGAACCGAAACTTATTGATCCGACTATTATCTTTGAATATCCGGCTGAAATTTCCCCCCTTTCAAAAAATAATGAGGATGATCCGGATTTTGTTGAAAGATTTGAACCATTTGTCTTTGCAAGGGAATTAGGCAATGCATTTTCAGAACTTAATGATCCTGTTGAACAGGCTGACCGCTTTTTTGCTCAGGCCAGGAAAAAGGCACAGGGTGATGATTCGGCAATGTTTGTGGATGAGGATTATATTAATGCCCTCGAATTTGGAATGCCGCCGACAGGCGGTATGGGAATAGGTATCGACAGGCTTGTGATGCTTTTAATCGATACTAACTCCATAAGAGACACAATACTTTTTCCCACATTGAAAACAAGATGAGAGAGCGCCGCTATGACAATAAACAAGGAGATTATAAATAGGGTTTATTCAACTTTCATAAAGAAGGTTGAACAAGCCAGGGAGATAACTGGCAGGCCGCTGACATATGCTGAAAAGATACTGTATTCCCACCTGTCAGTTGAACCGGTTAAACCGATGCTGCGCGGCTGTGATTATGCGGAACTCCTACCGGACAGGGTCGCTATGCAGGATGCCACTGCCCAGATGGCCCTGCTTCAATTTATGCATGCTGGCTTGGGAAAAACTTCTGTGCCTACAACGGTCCATTGTGATCATCTGATCATGGCTGAATGTGGAGCTCAGAAAGACCTGTCAGCCGCTAAAAAAGAAAATAAGGAAGTTTATGATTTCCTCTCAAGCATTTCTATAAAATACGGAATTGAATGCTGGAAGCCTGGTGCGGGTATAATTCATCAGATTATTTTAGAAAATTATGCATTTCCTGCAGGACTTTTAATAGGTACTGATTCTCATACTCCTAATGCTGGCGGGGCTGGAATGTTAGGTATCGGTGTTGGGGGGGCAGATGCTGTAGACGTCATGGCAGGAATGTCGTGGGAACTTAAATGGCCTCATTTATTGGGAGTAAAGCTTACTGGCAAATTGAGGGGCTGGTCATCGCCGAAGGATATTATCCTGAAATTACTTGGGATTTTAACTGTTAAAGGCGGAACCGATTCGATTATTGAATATTTCGGAGATGGGGTATTCTCAATATCTGCTACCGGAAAAGCCACTATATGTAATATGGGAGCTGAGCTTGGAGCGACATCATCAGTTTTCCCCTATGATGAAAAGATCGGTGATTACTTGAAAGTAACGGGAAGAAATGATGTCGTTTTAATGGCCCGGAAATTAAAAAATGAACTTTGCTGTGATGCAGAGGTCCTTATCGATCCCGAAAAATATTTCGATAGGGTTATAGAGATAAATCTTGATGAACTTGATCCTCAATTAAACGGGCCCCACACCCCCGACCTTACTAATCCCGTTTCCACAATGAAGAAAATATCCAGGGAGAAGGGATATCCTGATATTATTAGTGCAGGTTTAATAGGCAGCTGCACCAATTCAAGTTATGAGGACCTTGAAAGAGCCGCAGGAATTGCGAAGCAGGCTTTGAAATATGGTATCAGGCCTAAGGCAAAGCTTTATCTTAGTCCAGGTTCGGAGAAAGTCAGGGCCACGCTGGAAAGAAACGGTATTCTTGCTATTTTTAAGAGGCTCGGGGTTACAATTCTTGCAAATGCTTGCGGCCCCTGCATAGGTATGTGGAAAAGAACTGATGTGCCTATGGATAAAGAGAATACAATAATTACATCCTTCAACAGAAATTTTTCAAAAAGGGCTGATGGTAATCCAAATACTCTGGCATTTGTTGCAAGTCCGGAGATTGTTATGGCACTTTCATTAGAGGGCAGCCTGTCTTTTAATCCGGCAGATGATGAGATTACTGGAAAGAATGGTGAAAAGTTCAAATTAAACCCGCCGGAAGGCAGGGAAATCCCTGATGTTTTTTATGATAATCCCCGAATTGGAATTATTAAGAAAAAAATCAGTACTGACACTGAAATTATCATTCCGGCGAAAAGTGAAAGACTTCAATTGCTTAAAAGATTTGAACCCTGGAATGGAAAGGACATTCTCAATGTCCCTATTCTGATTAAGATCAAGGGAAAATGTACAACTGATCAGATTTCAATGGCAGGCGAATGGTTAAAATTCCGAGGACATCTGGATAATATTTCAAATAATCTTCTGCTTGGCGCAGAAAATGCTTTTAACGGCAAAATTGGCAGAACTGTGAATGAGATTACTGGCGGAGAGGGACCGGTTCCGAAAATTGCAAGGGAATATAAAGAAGAGAAAGTTAACTGGGTAGTTATAGGTGATGATAATTATGGCGAGGGTTCGAGCAGAGAACATGCCGCCATGGAAGTTCGTTATCTTGGTGGTACAGCTGTGATAGTTAAGAGTTTTGCACGCATTCATGAAACAAATTTGAAAAAACAGGGAATTCTTGCACTGACTTTCTCTGACCCTGCGGATTATAATAAAATAAGGGAAGGTGACTTTGTAAATATTGTCGGCCTGGATCATTTCTCACCGGGCAGGGCTTTGAAGATGATCATCAATCATAAAAAAAACGGAAGTGAAGAAATAAAGCTTAATCATACCTATAATGAATTGCAGATCGAATGGTTCAAAGCAGGGAGTGCTCTCAATATGATTGCTTCTTCCGCAGGGGAATGATTAATTTTAATGCTTGGGCTTCATCTTTATCATTTCTTGTCTGGCCATCTCCTCGACTACTTCATGGGCCCAGTTTATTTTATCTTTTTCAATGAGCTCTTTCCTCATTAATTCCTCTATAATTTCATGTGCCTGATTGATCATATCCTTTTCCTTGAGTTCGTTACTCATCATTTCCTCAACTACTTCAAATGCTTTTGTGATCTTGTTTTCCTCGATTAAAGCTTTCCTGTTCAATTCTTCGATTATTTCATAGGCAGCTATAATTTTGTCCCTATCTATTAATTCCTTGCGGGTTAACTCTTGCAGCAATTCATGGGCTTTATTAATCCTGTCCATTTCGATGAGATCCTGACGGACGAAATCTTCGACGATTTCATGGGCGCGGTTAATTTCATCTCTTTCAATAAGTTCTTTTCTGGCAAGCTCTTCAACGACCTCATGAGCTTTATTGATCTTGTCCAGACTTAATAGTTCCTTGCGGGCCAATTCCTCAACATTCTGGTATGCCTTAATTATTTTATCATCCTGTATTCTCTCATGCCTTAAAAATTCCTGGACTGATTCATAAGCATTTATTATATTGAAGAGGTCCTGCATTTTTGATCTTGTATAATCATCAAGAATCTCGTAAGCCTGCAGGATTTTATCATCTGCTATTTTTTCCATTCTGTGATATTCCTCGATCTTCTCGTAAGCATCCAGGAGAAGCAGAAGTTCCCGCACTGTAAGTGATTTTCTTTTACCCTTCTTGATAATTGTAAAAGTATGTTCTGCGGCTGATTTTTTCCCCTTTAAAATCCTGTGGCTGCGCCTGAATGGCTGCCCCCCGACTAACCTGTTGATTCTGTTGATCTCCCTGAGTTCCTGTTTTACGATCTTTTCTGCCGTTTCATGGGCTTTCATGATGTTGCTTCTGTCGACTAATTCCTCCTTGTTTAGTCTGGTGACTTCTTCAAACATGTGTACGATTCTAATAGATGCTGATAATTCTTTTTGTAATCTATCGATTTCCCTTTTTAATTCAACTGCATCTTCAACATCAGAATCCATATTTGAACCTCCTTTACGGAGAAAACAATTCGATTGTATTATAATATATTTTTTGTATAAATCAACAAAAATTCCCTTAACTTTTCTTGTTTAACAATATCGCAATCGATTATTTGACGAAAGAATTATATTATTTTAGAATTTACTCCTTCAATGGGGCGTTGTCTAATGGTAGGACGACAGACTCTGGATCTGTTTGTGAGGGTTCGACTCCTTCCGCCCCAGCATTTTAAACCACGCCCTGGTGGTGTGGTTTGTTCTTTTTTTAATGGCCCTATCGTCTAGCCTGGTCTAGGACACCGCCCTCTCACGGCGGTGACTCGGGTTCAAATCCCGATAGGGCTA
>Ga0187770_10000343_pt1 | contig 22572 bp, 20 predicted proteins | sample 0116_SJ02_MP02_2_FD_133154 | JGI IMG/M metagenome (GOLD analysis project Ga0187770, IMG submission 133154) | Tropical peat soil microbial communities from peatlands in Department of Meta, Colombia - 0116_SJ02_MP02_20_MG | ecosystem: Environmental > Terrestrial > Soil > Wetlands > Peat | place...
CCCCGCGGTTCTCCCAGGCACGACTGATTTGAGCATCCTGCCGGACGCGACGATGAGTACGAGGGAGATGAGATAGATTGCAAGAGCATAAGGTACTCCCGCATACGTCGCCGCGACGCCGAGAATTATTGCCGACCGGGCTGAGCACGGTATCATAGTGATAAGGATGGTGGTGATAATCCGCTCTTTTTTCGTGGGAAGCGCTCTAGTCGCCATAATTGCCGGCACGCTGCATCCATAGCCGAATAGCAGCGGAATGAGTGACCTGCCGTGAAGGCCGAGGAGGTGTGCCTGCCTGTCGAGCAGAGTCGCCACCCGAGGGAGGTAGCCGACATCTTCGAGGATTGCTAAGAAAATAAAGAAGACGAGGATATAGGGTATGGCAATGGCAGCTGCCGCTGCTATGGCAAGAAGAGTGGATTTAATGGCAGACGTTATGAACACATTGACAACCTGCGCATTGACGAACGCATAGATGGGGGGGAACACGGTGTCTTCAAAGAACGCGGTGATGAGGTCACTCAGAAACCCGCCGACATAGAAGATAAGCGCAAGCATGCCGCCTACGAGCAGAAAGAGGAGCGGATACCCAGTCCGTGGACGCGTCGCAATGTCGCCAAACTTCTCTGCGAATGTGGGCTTGTGTACCTTCTTTACCATTACTGCATTGGCGATTAAGTCGGCTGTCGAGTGACGCCCGCGTGCAATGGTTACAGCAATGTCCTCGTTGTGGGCCTGCTGTACCTCGTCCCTCAGCCCTTTCACAAACGTGAGCGTGCTCTCATCTACTTTTGATTCAAAGTCTTTGTCACCTTCGAGGAGCCGTGCAGCAAACCCACGTTTTGGCACACGCGTTTCGGGGAGCAGTGGGATGATCGATTCCAATGCGTGTTCGACATGGTCGTCGTAGTCAATTTTTCGATATGTTGTTTTCCGTTCGGCTGGGGCAACCTTATATGCGGCTTCCAACGTTGCATGCACGCCCTCCCCCTGCGTTGCAATAGTTGGTACGACTTTCACGCCGAGTTCTTTCTCAAGGCTGTCCACATCGATGTCGAGGTCAAGCGTCTTCAACAAGTCGACCTGATTTAACGCTACGACTATCGGTAACCCAAGCTCGAGGAGTTGAAGCGTTAAGTACAGGTTTCGCTCGAGCCGCGTGGCATCTACGATGTCGATTACGGCGTCTAAGGGAGTACTGATAAGGAACTCTTTAGTCGCTGCTTCATCTTCGGTAGCGGCTGTGACAGAGTAGACTCCGGGAAGATCGTAAATCAGGACTTTGTGCCCATTAATTTGCGACAGCCCTTGTTGCACCATCACTGTCGTCTGAGGAATGTTAGAAATGATGACAGTCACGCCGGTCATCTGACTAAACATCGCACTTTTCCCCGCTGAGGGGTTGCCCATCAGTGCGATCTTCTTAGGTGGACTGTCCTGCTTTTTTAACGAGGAAGCTGTCTTTAGCACATGCGTGGGTGAATAGTCCGCTTTAGTCTCCTTGGCCGTGTGGCACGATTTCATTTGTAATAAGATCCTTTTTAACTAGTTTGCTTCGCGTATCACGGCGCTATATTAACTAGCTTGCAGTAACGTGAGAAGGTGCACCTTTCGCCCTTTTCTTTTTCCCTTTCCCTTTCTCTCTCTCTTTCTCTTCTGGGCTTACAAGAAGAGACTCAGCAACGTCCCTGCCTAGCGCAATTTGTGTGTCCTTCATCTCAATTATAAGGGGGCCCTTTGAGATCTTCCGCAACACTTTCACGGTGAGTCCGGGTAAGAGGCCGAGTGAACACAGGCGGCTGATCGTTTCAGGTTCGCGAGAGGTTAAAAAACGTATCATATACGCCCCCTTCCCCACATCGGACAGCTTTACAAGCTCGCTTTCGCCTTCTGGGTACTCGCCTTCGGGTATTATCCTTCCGCCAGGGCATGTTGAGGGATGGCCCAGCTGGGCAGAGAGCGTGTCAATCGCCTTGTCTGAAATGACGTGCTCGATTTCGCATGCCTCTTTGTGTGACTCCTGTTTATCGATGCCACATACATTAACTAAAAAATATTCAAGAAGCCGATGTTTTCGTTTCACTTTTGTAGCAATCTTCAAGCCGGCCTCGGTGAGGGTTGCCCCGTGGTAGGGTGTATAGTCTATTAATCCTTTTTCGCTCAGCTTTTTCAGCATTTCTGTAACGCTCGCGTCCTTCACTCCGAGGCATTCTGCTAAATTTCGCGTTGTAGCACTTCCTTCTTCGCCTTCCTGCTTCGTGTAAATGGCTTCGAGATACTCCTCCTCAGAGGGGCTTAGCTCATATTTCTGCGACATAATACTCTGTTTAGTCTTTAGGCTACCCTAATATATAAACTTTAGGTAAACCAAAATCTCTATTGTTAAGAGTTGAATTTCGATCCTTGAAGGCCAAGTGGGAATAGGCTTTTGGATGGCGTTCCCGATTATGTGGTCATAAGTTCTGCACTGCATTGCTATCGGTGCACGACCATGTCTGAATTACATTGGCGTTATTGAAAGACACAGCATGGTTCAAGGTAGGAGAGAGTGAAAAATTGCGGAAAAGGACGTGAAGTAGGAATAAAGGCACCTAGAGATTGTAAGATTTCACGCTTTCCTGTCATGAAACGGCAAATTGTAATTTTATCCCGCTGTAATATCAGAAAGGATGATACCATGCTCTTTTTTAGTGGCATCAGAGTTACTGAGTACTTCATGTTTCAAGACGTCTAGAGAGAGACAGCTTCGCTGTCGTGCAGTTTTTTATTGCCAACCTGCACATGGCTGAAAATTAAATGATTTCTCTAGTCACTGACTCTATTACCGAAGCGATTATAGTAGGTGAAATCCTTCACATCGCGGCGCACCCTCAGGTACTTGGTCGGCGTAGGGAGAGGATAACCCAAACGGCAAGTGAATGCAATCTTCAGGTTAATGGGAATATTGAAGAGGCTCTTTATCTCTTTTTGTACCTCATCCGCACTAAGAGCACTTAGTACGTGAAAGCCAATCCCGAGAGAATGGGCCATGAGCCACATGTTTTCCATGACGCACCCAAGACTCATAATACCCAAAAAGTCTCCCTCTGAAGCAGGGGCCCTTCTGTTCGGATCATAAACCACGATTAGCATCACAGGGCTTGTTCGAATGGGTCTTTCCAAAAACGAAATCATTTTTTCATTGGTGGTGTTGTCTGGTTTAACGTCTGGAGTTCTTAGGGCCGATGGAAACATCGTACCTAGAAGCCCGACTTTTTTTCTAAGCAATTCTTCTTCTGAAAAGGACAACTGCTGATAATTTTCTTTGATAAAGGTCTCCGATATCGTATATTTTATGTTCCCCAAAGCTTCTAGAAGCTTTTTGTCGTCAACGACGATTATTTCGAAGTTCTGCATATTGTGGGCTGTTGGCGACCAACGCGCCGCCTCCAAAATCTGTCTCAGGTCCTGCTGTGCTATCGGGCGTTTAGAATCGAAGAGAGCTCTCGCTGATTGCCGGTCCTGGATAAGTTTTAAGACTTCTTGCATATTGACCTCCTTTTAGTCGTGCATTTTCAGAACAGCCCTGAAATGCACTTTAGCAGCCATCATTTTCTCATAAGCCAGTGCCGCTTGTTCTAACGTGAAAACTTCAATCATCGGCAGAGCTCCGGAAATAACACTGAAATTCAGGACTTCTTCTGATATATTTTTTGCCGGTCTGGCCGTCCATCCCCGTATCGAACGGCGTTCGCCTAACAACTGACCGGGAAAAACGTGTATTGGCTCTCCCTGCGCTGCGACTATTATCAACTCGCCATCAAAACCAAGCCCATCTACCACGTCCGAGATTGCTTTACTGCTGGGGGCTGTTGCGAGAATGATCCGCGCACCGCCAAGTTTTTGAAGCTCCTTCGCCGGATTTGAAGACTCGGTATCAATATAGATATGCGCGCCTAATGAGTATGCAAGCTCTTCCTTATCCGTGCCACGCGATAGTGCTACCGTCTTGAAGCCGAGTTTACGAGAGAACTGTATTCCTAAATGTCCGAGACCCCCAACACCCAGGATCGCTACTAGATCGCCGCCCTTTGCACCACTGTTACGCAAGGCAGTAAAGGACGTTCTGCCAGCACAGAGCAGAGGGGCTGCTTCTAATGAATTAAGTTCGTCAGGTATGCTGGACAATGCTTGCATCGGTGCTACCATATATTCGGCATAACCTCCGTCAAATGAAATGCCAGTAGTTAAGAAACTTGCACAGTTACTGAGGTCTCCTACTCTGCAAGAGTCACAAATAAGGCAGGGCCCTCCATACCATCCAACTCCCACCCGTTGGCCGATCTCCCAAAAAGAAACGTTAGAACCTAGTTTGTCAATTGTTCCAACAACTTCATGTCCTGGAATTCTAGGATATTCAATACCTGGAAAATATCCCTCTTTTACGAGGGCTTCACCGTGACAAACTCCGCAGGCTTCGACCTTGATGCGTACTTCGTCTTCCCTCGGCTCCGGGATTTCCTTTCTAATTAATTCGAAATCGGCGCCTGGTTTACTAATTTGCATAGCTCGCATTAATGACATCAGCTCTTCACTTCCTTTTCATATTATTATTTATTCTCATTTCAAGAGCTTTTTAAAGCTCCGGCATCATAAGCACCTTCTTTGCTGTAGCCAAGCTTCTACCAGAGTGTGACCACTATCTCGGGCTTCTAACCTCTTCTTTTTGCTAATGCATTATGTTTCAACTTTTGCTGATTCTTTACTACTCTGTTCAATGGGTGTATAGCCTACTTTTTTTTATCTCATCAATAAATTTTTAATTTTGATCGATTACCCGTTCTGTAATCCAAGAGTAAAGGAAAGGGTTAGTAGCAGCATTGTCATAATTCCCATGATAGTCTCTCACTTCACTTGGTAGTGATTAGTTCTGTGCCGTTGATTTACACATTTAGTTAGTCGTGGTTGGACTTTCTTTTCTGTTACACTCTCAAATGAAAAATATAAAACCTTCCACTTGCGTCACTATAGTCCATTAATTTTCGGATATCTGAGCTCACTGAACTTCGTGGGATGTTTCTGTACATCGGGAACTGGTCGATCATGGTGATGCGATCGTCCCATTTTGTAATTTCTTTCGCATCTTCTAGAGCCCATTTAATAAAACCCCGGCGAGAGGACTCCAAGAAGCCACTTAACGCCTCTTCCTCCTCTTTATTGCTGAGCTGATCCCACCACGCTTCGACATCGGACTACTCCTTACCTTTCGGCTTGACTGACGTCTTGAGTGTGGTTATTATATCATATACTTCATCTCTCTGGTCTTGTGGTGCATTCTCCCACCAGTCCTTCAAGGCTTCACACCACACTGCTCTCATCTCGTCCTGTTGTTCCTTTGGGTACATGTCAAACCACGCGCCAAAGTCGTCGTCCAATTTTAATGGGGCATCAAATACGATTTCACTTCTAGGGAAATTATCCGCCAGCATAGAAAAGAACTTTTTTATCTCTGATTCTTCAAAGAAGGGCAACACACCACCAGCCATTATGAATATCCCCTCTTCAGTATGTTCGATGTCATCACACCAGCTTGGATCAAGAAGGGATTTTGCGATGTACGTAACCCTATCAGGTTCTGGGAGCAACTGCTCTCTGACTTCGATGGCTGGAGGGAGGTCGAGGTCATACCAGTGAATCGATCCGTTATCGACCCGGTAAAACGTCGCGTCAAGCCCTGCAGTGAGACTAACAACCGAAGCACGAGGGTTTTCCGCAACATATGCTCGTATTTTGTCGTCAAACTGCTTTGCCCTTAGAACAGGTGATTCAAATGATGGTAAATTGATTTTACGAGATATATTAAACATTATACCTCTGAATGGGCGTTTCACTTATTGAAAAATCGTAATCAATTTTTTCTGCGAGTTCGACAGCTTTAGCGTCATAAAATAGTGAACTGTACTCTTTACTCAACTGTGCTCGGTTCCATAAGCACCCCAGCATCGAAGCCGATATACCGCTTAACTTAACCTTTACTTTATCTTGGTTCAAGTCTAATACTCTTATCGCTTAATTGCATTTTTCAACTCTTTATTTGCATTCATCTGATGCACTCTGATATTTAGTATGCTTAGTATGTTTAGCATCATATAATTTGCGCTCAGTACACGTGCCTACAGATGGGAAGTTGTAGCGAGATCATTGAGATTTGATTTTATTGCAGTTTATTAGTTTCTCTAATATTTATTAGGGCGGCACTGTCGCCTTTGCCCACACCGAAAAATGACCTTTTTGTGTGTTTACGTAAATAAGCGGAGTGGCTGGGTCAAACTACAACCGCATTTTGACTTACGGTATCGTAGATTATTTTAAAATGCGATTTGGTTGTCGCTCGCCCGCCCATCTATATCATTAAAGCGATGAAGAGGCATCATCTGAATCTCTGCAGCCCTAACAACTATTGTATCCTGCAATGTATCTTAATCTGACTATAGATTTATCAACAGGAGAGAATGGCAGAAACTACACTACCTTAAAGTCGCAACCATGATGCAAAATAGCGGTACTAGGACTGATAATAAAGTAATATAGGGTGGCAAGGCAATTTTAACGAGGAATGACTATGAATTTAGAAAAAGCAACTTCTTACATCAACGCTCTATACGAAAAAAGGGGATTCAGTAAGGAAACATACATTCAGGCTACGGAGTTACAGGAGTTCGGAATAGTAGTGGATGATGATGTTTCAAGGATGCTTTATGTCTTAACGGGACTAACGCATGCACGAAGGATTTTAGAAATTGGAACTAGTATCGGATACTCAACAGTATCAATAGCTAATGCTATAAAAGGATATGACGGCAAAATCTTCACTATTGAGTATGATCAACAAGTGGCGCAACAAGCGATGAGGAATTTTGAACGTGCTGGAGTTGCACACAACATTGAAGTGAAAATTGGCGATGCGCTCGAAATAGTTCCACGAACTCAAGAACAGTTTGATTTAATATTTCAAGATGTTGGTGATAAAGAGTTGTACCCTCTATTATTTGACGATTGCATTCGTCTTTTAAAACCTGGTGGACTCTTCTTGGCAGAAGACACGCTATTTCCTGTTATGGAGCTAAGCGCTAGCTGGGCTCATTCCGTTACACCCATACAAAAGTTTAATGAAATGGTTGCCGAGTCCTCCTTTTTAGAGAGTACGATTCTACCCGTAGGTGACGGATTGACTGTAGCAGTAAAAATGAGCTAATAAGTATCTCCACACAATACTATTCCAAACAGACACTTATACATAAAATATCCTTAGATGGCCGCCCATATCGCGTCTAAGAATCGCAGGCGGCTTATGACTGTTAATCTATGCAAGTTAATCTCAACAATAGGAAGAGGAAGGTAAAAGATCTCAAAGTCACTCCGTATTAGGATTAAATCCCCCGTCATACGCGTCTCCGCTGTATCGCTTTATCAAAGAATGTTGTTGTTATCATCTGTGTGTGGGGGGCGCGTATGTGTCCTCGCGTCAACGAATGGCAAAGAGGTATCAGCAGGGATGTAGTCACCGTAAGTCTTCTGTTGTATCGCGTAGCCGATGTTGTCGCTCGCGTGCCACCATAGCTGGCCTATCGTTTATCTCGCCATGTTGATTTCGGCGTTCACATCCAGATTAATTTCTAGAATACCGTAACCGGTGGCAACCAATACCTATAAATAAAACTAATTATGATACGATACGGTATCGATATTAATATGATAACCAAGTACCTCATAAACCGGAGCAATGAGCGAAACATCACGGAGGCACCCCGAAGCGCATGACACTTCAAGAACCACAGCACCATCGGCCTGTCGGACGCCCGCGCAGCGCCCGTGCACATCAGGCAATTATTATTGCGACGCTTGTACTGCTCGCTGAGGGGGGATTCGACAATATGAGCCTTGAAACGGTGGCGACATGTGCCCGCGTTGGCAAGACGACGATTTACCGGCACTGGCCCTCAAAGGAGGCACTTGTAATTGATGCGCTGCGCGAGCTGAAAGCCGAGATCCCAATTACGGACACAGGCAATTTCCGCTCGGATATGGTGACGCTGTTACGCGATGGACTCCGTGCGCTCTCACCCACAACGAATCCGCAGCAGGTAAGGCCACTCTTTAGAGTTATTAGCGAGATCTATGCACACCCAGAGTTGTACAAGGTGTTGTTAGACGAGCAGATCGCACCGCGCTTGGGGCACATAGAACAGTTCGTCAAGCAGGCGCAGGCTCAGGGCGAACTCAACCTCGAGATACAAGCAGTCCTTGATGTTCTATTTGTAACGAGCCTTATCGTCGGGTCCTTCCTGTATATAACGCGGGCTCAGGCTCAGGGAGAACTCAGCCAAGATCTTGATGTTCTATTTGTAACGAGCCTTATTGTTGGGCCCCTCTTGTATCACGCGCTTGTCTCGATGATGACGTCGACGACGCACACGCTTGACGATCTACCTGAGTCGGTCGTTGATGCCGCTCTGCGCTGGATCAAAGGCTGTCTGAACTAAAAGCGAAAAGTGAAAAGTATCTCTTAGTGCGAGTGAGGTAGCTGAGGATTTGATATGCGTAGCGTGTGCTCTACCTAAAGGAGGTTGAAACATGAACATAGACATGAAAGAAGGCATGAAAGAAGGCCCGGACACGGACGAAAAAGCACGGCTCACGAACACCGGCGCGGGATGGATCCTTGCCCTCCTCTCGCTCATAGCGCTCATGTCCATGTACACAGAGACGATGATCATCGCAGCCCTGCCGAAGATACAGTCCCAGTTTAATACTACGACGGCATGGATCGCGTGGGTCGTGTCGATTTACCTCATCTCCAGTTCTGTGGCGATCCCTATACTTAGTAAGCTCGGTGACTCGTACGGCAAAAAGAAGTTCCTTCTCGTCGGTTTGGTCTTTTATACGACCGGAGTTATCTGCAATGGATTTGCATGGAATTTGCCGTCGCTGCTCGTATTCAGGGCCATCCAGGGGGTTGGGTTGGCGGTATTCCCGCTCGCTTTCGCGATCATTCGAGACGAGTTTTCCCCGGAGAGGGTACCGACAGCGACGGGGATCGTCAGCGCGATGTTCGGCGCTGGCGCGGCGATAGGGCTCGTCGTCGGTTCGTGGATAGCAAACTCGTTCGGGTGGCAGGCGACGTACCACACCGTCATACCAATAGCGGTCGCACTCACCATCTTAGCCGCGTTCATGCTGAATGAGTCCCCCATTCGCACTCCCTCACGGGTCGACGTCTTCGGGGCTACGACGTTTGCAGTTGCCGTTATATCCTTCCTCGTTGCGATGACCGAGGGCCAGAACTGGGGGTGGACTTCTCTCCGTATCTTTGGCCTGTTAGGAGTGTCGCTCGTCTTCATCATTTTATTTCTAGTCATCGAATCGAGCATCAGCGATCCGCTCATCGACCTCGCAGTGCTGCGCAAACGAAACGTGTTCTTCGTCAATATTACCTCCTTTATCGCCGGTCTAGTGATGTTTATGGTGTTCCAGGCAATCGTGTACCTCATGCAGCTGCCTCCGCCTTTCGGATTCGGAACCGACATTTTCCGGGCCGGGGCAGTTCTTGCGCCCGGAGCGATCCTCATGCTCGTCACGGCACCGATTGCCGGAGCGATCGTTGCGAGGCGCGGTGCGAAGCTGCCACTCTTCGTCGGTGCAGCGATCGGTGCGGCGGGTCTCTACTACTTCTATTTATTCCGTGCTACGCAGCAGCAAATTGCCCTTGGAGCCGTAATCGCGCTTATTGGTGTCGGCTTTATGTTCACCGCGATGATCAACGTTGTTATACAATCCGTTGCACAATCGCAAACGGGAATCGCTACCGGAACGAACGCCTTCTTTAGGACTGTTGGCAGCGCTGTGGGGCCCCCGATTGCGGGTGTCTACCTCGCGCAATACGTTTCACCGCTCATCATTCAGACACCTCGGGGTCCCATAATGGGGCCGCTCCTCCCCAATACAATTGCATTCGATCACATATTCCTGACCGGTCTTGGCTTGATTGTTGTAGCGATGCTCGTCACTCTCGTGATCAAAGGTCAGAAGAAATCGGAATGAGTGAACGAGGGGCGTTGGTAGAGAGGATGTGAAATGGCACTCTTAGACTCGGAACCGATAGCAGGCGACTGATGCTGACGCAGCGCAAAGCTCAATCTCAGCCAACCCCTACACAGTCAGATGATTTTATAATAAGTTTAGAAGAATATGAGATGACACAACGCGGTCACACACGAAACAGCGCTGCACAAGTTCGAAAGATTTGCTCTATATCTCACAGATGTGGCGTAGTGGTACACACTTCTTACACGTGATGCAGTGAGTAGTTAACAGGAGTAGTAAGACATGCAACAGGATAAAGTGAAGATTAAGCTAAGTGGCGTATCGGAGACGATGTTGGGATGTTTATGGAGTAGGGCCAAAATAAGCAGAGATTGTAGCTCACTATTTTATGACGAAAAAGCTGTTGAACTCGTTGAAAAAATCGACTATGATTTTTCAACATTCGACACGATTCCTTTTGAGAATTATCTGCCATTACTGTTTGTGGCAAGAGCAAAGCAATTTGATCGTAAGATAAAAGCTTATGTCAAAGAGCATCCTCACGCATCAGTGGTGAATATTGGGGCTGGGCTTGACGCGACATTTTACCGGGTCGATAACGGATCGATTCACTGGTATGACCTCGACCTCCCCGATGTCATTCACGTCAGAAGACAGCTACTGCCGGAACCTGACCGGGTCACGTACATTTCAAAATCATTCCTCAATCCTAGCTGGCATGAAGACATCAGAGATACCGAAAATGGAATATTCATGATCGCTGGAGGGCTATTGCGTTACTTTGAGGAATCACAGGTTAGACAGTTCTTTTCGATGCTCGCAGACAGATTTCCGAGCGGTGAGATTATCTTTAATGCTTCATCACGTGTGGATAACCACTTCGGGGCATGGATTGAGCAGCTGCCGCCAGATCAACAGAAAGAGTTGGGAGCAGCGCTGATGGAGACGTTGAAGGACTGGTGGGATAAGGCACCGCAGGATCAGAAGGATGAACTGATGTCAACGCTCAAGATCCCGGCCAGATCGCACACCGCAGAGTGGATCGACGTAGAAGGGTGGTGGAACCGGCACAGCGCTAAGGACATGAGAGAAGAAATGCGGCACAACTTCGGAGCCTTCTCTCGCTGGGGAGTGGGATTGGGTAAATGGGCATTAAAAGATGCGAGCGAAATTACAAAATGGGACGATCGCATCACCGTGATCGACCAGTTCCCGTTGTTCAAAGATATTCCGCGAGACCCTGCATGGGGAATAGCTATCCAACGATTCATGGATTTCAGTGATAAAAATAAAACGTCAAATATTTTCCACTTGCAAGTTTGAAGCCTGACAAGATAAGGAGAAGTGAGACGCGATCCTGTAATATAATCAATACGCGATTTACTGAGTTCAATTTTCCTGAAGACGTTATGATTTATTTATCATGGGACAGTAACCGTCTCTTCTCTCCTCAGTTGCACATCCAACGTGGAATGTGCAAGGTCGAGCTTTTAAACAAGCTGCACAAGGCCTATCTTCTTCGGTACGTCGTAGTAGCCGAGCCTATAAGCCGTGATGAGGGCCCGCCGTTATTTTTCTGTCAGACGACTCAGCGGCGATTGAGGCGGGAATTTCGCATCCGTAAGTGAGATTATCCGGGTACGAATACTTGCATCCTCAAATAGCTTCATAAAATCTCTTACCTACTTAGCAATTCCGAGGAATGTAACCTTTACCTTGCCACTTCTTATCTCGTATGGCAAAGAGACGTACCCCTTCATTGCTTTGAGATCGGGTCCTGGACGGAGAACCTTTGTAAAATAGCTAGATTTCGTTCTCTTTCTTTCTTTCGTGCTCGAGGAGCTGTACCTCGGCCAAGTCATCAGGGAACATGTCTTCAATGCTGACATTCGGCTCGTTGAATTCTACTCTTAGTATCATAGCAACCTCCTTATGATCGAACTTGAGAAGGTTCAGAACCTCCGCTGGCCTTATTTTCTGTATCGGCCTTTCTGGAAATAATTTGCTGAACGCTCAGCTGGAAATCTCCACAATAAGTCTGCGCATGGGGGAGACATTGCATTGACATCCCATAAGAATGTTTTCAGAAAAAGGCGAAAATTGTCGCCGTAATCTTAATCTGTTTTGTATAATAGCATGAGTAGAGTTTAAGCACAATCAATCGAGAAGAGATAGATGAATAGCATAGAAAGGAGTGATATGAAATGAACTTAAAATCTAAAAAAAATGACATGAACATTTTTCGAGTATTCTTCAAAGAGATTTACAGTTGTAATAGGGAAAGGTTAATGAAGACACTACAGCCGGCCTTCTGGACAGCGAGGCCTGTAACCACGCTGCTGTTTAAGTAGAGGAGAAACCATGCAGCGGGGCGACAAGAGCGACGAGGCATTGCAACCAGGGTCAACTGCAACCCCCTTCTTCACCTTCTTCTGGTCTGCCGCCTCTGGCGATTTGGCCACTGCTGAAGCCCAATTTGCCGACGATGTTGAATGGGATATGATACCAAATGCACAGATACGAAATGGGAAGAAAAAAGTCATTCCTTGGCTACGGGCTGCGATACGCTTCGCAAAAAGAACCAGTCGTCATAAGCAACGTTGCCACCCAAGAATGGGGGGTCTGGGAGTATTGGAATAGGGCACTATTAGTGAAGGTATAGTCGAGTTCGCCAAGCAATCAGAGTGGCCGTTTCCAGGCGACCCTCGCAGTCTCGTTGGTAGGAGACACGAGGTGCCAGTCTGCTTCGTGTATCACATCAATGTGGAGGGCAAGATTGACCTTGTCAGAGAGTACCTTGACGTTGGAAGCGTCACGACTCAATCCAAGTGAATAGAAGCAGTAGAGTAGACTCGATGACATCTGAAACGTTCACAGCGGACATGTATTGACTAGGTTAAGCCATGTGGCGAGAAATGTGTTGAAATGTGATAGAGGTGCCGCAATGAGCAAAGTTAGAAAAGAATACCAGCACAGTAATTATGTCTGTCCACTTCGTAAGTGGTCGTTAACCCTTACAGTAGAGTCAGATCTGACATTTTTCTGAAATGAGGTTTATATTAGATGATACTAAGATCACACAATAATGCACAGTCCTCCTGGTGTGTAAATATACACTTAAGTATAGAAATTTTGACTGACCTAAATTATATATATTAGGTTGGCCTAAATACAGCTGAACCACTTCAACCTCATGGCAAGATCGTATTCAATTAGCCAGATGACATTTTAAGCGCACGATAGAAGGATATGATACACTAATGGGAGTCGATACAACATGAATGAAACAGTACAGAAAACGCAATCACCAATGCCCACCACGCGAAATGGCACATGGTTCGTCCTGGCCCTTTTCGGACTCATAGGGATCATGGTCATGTTCACGGAGGCGATGATCACCCCGGCATTGCCGACACTGCAGGCCGAGTTCAATACGACCGCAGCATGGGCGTCGTGGATCGTATCGATTTACCTTCTCGTCAGTTCTGTTGCCATACCCGTATTTGCTAAGCTTGGAGATTCGTATGGGAAAAAGAAGTTCCTTCTCGTATGTATGACCTTTTATACGATTGGCGTGACCGCCAACGGCTTTGCGTGGAATTTACCGTCACTCATAGGGTTCAGGGCCCTTCAAGGCATAGGCCTGGCGATGTTTCCGCTCGCATTCGCTATCATACGCGACGAATTTCCTCCCGAGAGGGTGCCAGTCGCGACCGGGATTGTGAGCGCGATGTTCGGCGCCGGGGCAGCAATAGGACTAGTCGTCGGGGCGTGGATAGCAAATAATTTCGGATGGCGCACGACGTACCATACCGTCATACCTGCCGCTATTATCCTCACCCTCCTGGCAGCATATTATCTCAAAGAGTCGCCCATCCGCACCCCTTCACGACCCGATGTCTTTGGAGCCGCGACGTTTTCCGTCGCGTTAATATCATTCCTCATCGCGATGACTGAGGGCAGCACGTGGGGATGGTCCTCTCCCTCGATCTTCAGCTTGTTTGGCATAGCACTCGCGTTTATCACGCTCTTCATCTTTATCGAATCTCGTATCACCGATCCTATGATTCACCTCGACATGCTGAAAAAGCGAAACGTGTTCTTCACCAACATTACCGCTTTTATCGCGGGTCTCGCCAATTTTCTGGTATTCCAGTCCGTTATCTATCTCCTGCAGGCGCCTGCACCCATTGGATGTAGTTGCTCTCTCTTTAGGGCAGGACTGGTGCTGGCGCCTGGATCGCTCCTAATGCTTGTCACAGCACCGTTGGCCGGAGCAATCGTCTCGAGACGTGGCGCAAAGCTGCCGCTCTTCATGGGTGCGGTAACGCTCGCAGCGAGTTTCTGTTACTTCTATGTATTCCATTCCACGCAGCTGCAAATGCTTCTTGGAGTGATGATTTCGTTTGTCGGTATGGGCTTCATGATGGTCGCTATGATCAATATCATCATACAATCCGTTGATCAGTCACAGACCGGAATTGCAACGGGGATGAATACGATCTTCCGGACGGTTGGCGGCGTCATAGGTCCAACGATTGTAGGAGTCTATCTCACACAGTACACGACTCTCATCCCCAAGCCAACTCCCCACGGACTTATGATGATACCTATCCCGTCCAATACCGCATTCGATTACATCTTCCTTACGGCACTCGGCATTGCTATTATCGGTATATTCGTCGTCCTCTCGATTAAAGGCCGCAGCAATGAGAGAGGGGTGGAAGGAGGGGGACGTGCCAAACGGACAAGCCCTGAAAAGAAACTTCCAGACGCGCAGATATCAAAGCTGCAACCCGTTGTTGAAGCAACATCACGTCGGGTCTTAGCCCGCGCTGCGGCAACATCAACTGCACACAACTCATCTGTTTTACAAGGGGGAAGGTTGGGGAATCGGGAATCTCCTGCGGCTCCTCTGGCCAGTCTCTGGAGCTATGGGATCGAGTTTATGGTGAGGGATGGTAAAAAAACACATGGTGAAAATGATATCACAATACTAGCTGCTAACGGACACATCTCTCAACTCATGGTTGAACAGACTCGTGAAGGCGACGACCAGGTGCAGGAAATTACCTTTACGGCAAGCAACGGCAGTGGCGGGAAGACACATGGAACGGTGGCGGTGCGGAGTGCAGATGTAGAGAGGCAGCACTCGATACAATTTATACCGGACAACTCTAGCAACTACACCATCGAGCTTGTGGTGAATGAAGGTTTAGTAGCACACGGTGCGGATGCTGTCACGGTGAAGGCCGTCAATGTAGATATAGACCAACTGATGGCTGAGCGGTCTGGCGAAGGCGACGACCAGGTGCAGGAAATTACCTTTACGGCAAGCAACGGCAGTGGCGGGAAGACACATGGAACGGTGGCGATGCGTTCTACTGCAAAGCAACATGCGATAAATGTATCGATGACGTGCAGTCATTTGATCCCTGATGTAGAGAGGATCTAGTAACGATGCTCACACGAGCAGCAAAAGGAGTTGAGGAGCGGGAGGTGATTGAAGGGGAGACCCATCAGCACACTAAATCAGATTGATTTTGCCAGCGAGGCGTTATGACGGGATACTAAGGTTTCGAAGCAACTGAGGAGAAAGTGCAGGCTGCTAGCGATATTCGGTGAGCCTCATTTAAGCACGTCATGACCTGTAGGTCACTATCAGCAAGAGGCACTATTAATGCTATCAACAAGGCTGCGTATCTGCAATTTAAAGATGTGGACTTACGAAGGGTGTGCGAGAAGGTGGAATTTTAGTTGTCGTTTTATAAGCCAATGGTTGCGACGCTGCAATATGGTTAATTAGGGTCCAACCTTTTTTACCCCAAAACGAGAAGCTTAAACATTCTCTTTTTTTGCCTCCAACCAAACTTGGCTGTTTAATTCGCACGACTTATTAGCCACCTTATCATCACCTAACATTTTTTTACCAGCACTATCTTAATAATCAACTTGCTGGGATGTCGGCTAACTGATCTTTGATCGTTCTCAGAAGGTTTGCCAAATCTTTAACCTTTTCCACGTTTTCTGGTATTGCTTCGATCAGCTTTTTCTTCTCTTCTTCTTTTAAAAATTGCTTGGGGGCCATCTTGATTTTTTTCGGTACGCTCTCTAAATAGGTTGCAAACCCCTCAATGGCCTTTATAGCGACGATTCCATTATCTATAAATGGCATTGCGGTACCCTTTAACTTCTTTATCGCCGCATACGTGTCGCCTTCACTTCTCTGTTGTTTGTACGTTTCAAGCACCTTTCTCGAATCGTCTTCGATTGATGTGAAGCGTATGCGCAGTCGTTCTGCAAAGCGCTTCCACTCTTCTTCGGTCATTCCGGTATTGGAAGCAAAGTCCCGTTTTACAAACGGCTTTACAAATATTGGTTGTTTGTCAACCGAGTCCTCAAATTCCTCAATCCCTTTTGAGAGCTCTATGGCTCCACTTTTAACTATATTACATGATTCAATAAGGCGTTCAATATCTTCCTTTGTGGTCATAACTACACCTAACCTTAGATATTCATCAACTTCTCCCTTTCTTCGTTGGACAGTGGTGACTCGCCCCTCATTTGCCACATTTCGAACATCTTTGGCAGAGCTTCGACGAGTGCCTCTCCTACTCCTGTTTTACCATTCTTAAACTCGTGAATGTGCACACCTTCTGTTCCAGGTTTATCCTTTGTGACAATCACAAGAGCTGCCAGGGACTTTGACGCGCCGAGTCCAAATCCAAACCCGTTATTCGCCTGTTCGCCGCCGCCTCCGCCGCCGCCTCCGGCACCGAAAAAGGCCGTGGAAATCGGTATGAGCACCACATCTCCGATTTCTATCGGCTTTCCCACCGATTCAACGTTGCTGAAAAACGATTCAATGCTCTTAAACATCAATTGGAGGTTATTTAGGATCTCACTTGCTGCTGAACTGTGCTCAGTCAAATTATATCACCGCAGGTCGTTTAGCAAGTAGCTACTAATACTTTTGGAGTGAATTCATTGTAATTCGGTAGCGAATTGATCGTAAACACAGACATATAATGCACACAGTAAAGTTCCTTCTCGCTGGCTAGTAATCTGAACATCGCTAGGCATACTTTTAATTCACTGATGAAGATGTACGAGATGTGTATCACATCCTTGAATTAAAAAATCCGCTGAAGCTGAGATCGAAAAGAAAGCGTCAAAATGAGAATCTCTCTGATGTAATGGGTGCTGGTCCTGGTAGAGGTTAGAAAGAAAATGATTATGTTGGTAAGAGAGATGGGAAGTTATATTTTTGTATCTAGATTGAGGAAAATGAATTTTTGTTCATTTAGGAAAAAAGTGGCGCGGTCAGACATCACACGACACATTCGGCAAAGGTATCGATTTAACTCCGTTTCATACCGTTAAAGATCATAGTCAAACGCGAGATGCTCCACTTTCGCTTTTATCACACGACATTCGTTCAGTGCTAAACTCTTACATGTAAAATGTTGAACATCTTACTTTTATCGAAAAAATCCATCCATCTTTCTATCTGAATACCCGACGCAGGATCTCGTGGACTGTTTTTGAAATAGGGAGATTGATCTATTGCTTTAATACGATTATCCCAGTTTGTAAGCTTATTCGCATCCTTTAACGTCCATTTGGTAGTTGCTTTTTTCATGCCACTCAGCCGCAATCCCCAGTTAGAGATTAGATTTCCTAGTGTTGACGCGACATCAAACACCAGCTCACCACCAGAAAAATTATCTGCCAACGATGAGAAAAACTGTTTTATTTGAGATTTTTTAAAGAAGCCTAACACACCACAAGAAATCATGAATACACCGTTTTCAATGTCCTCAACATCGTTATACCAACTTAAATCGAGTAACGACTTTGCAACATATTGCATTCTGTCGGTAGCGGGTATCAGTTGTTTCCGGAGTTCAATGACATCATGAAGGTCAAGGTCGTACCATGAATCGATCCGTTATCAACACGATAAAAGGTCGTGTCAAGTCCAGCCCCTAAATTAACGACAGATGCGTGGGGATGTTCTGTAATATACGCTCTTATTTTTTCATCGAACTGCCTTGCTCGTGCCGTAAACACTAAGTTACTTTCGAGGTTAAGCTTTGTGTCAAGCTTTGAAAAATCATAATCGATGTGTTCAACGATTTCCATCGCTTTCGGGTCGTCAAGCACCGAATTATGCTCTTTACTTAATTCCGCTCGACCCCGCAACGGATTCAATAGCGTTTCCGATGCGCCATTGAAATTGATCTTAATTTTGTCCTGTTGCATTTCTAGTACTCCTACTCTATTATTTCTGACTTTGCGATACGAACGTGACGAGAACGCTGCCCTGTGTTAAGCTACGCGTATCTTATAGTTTATTGTCTTCAAATCTACCATCTGAGCCTAATTCTGTGTGGTGGTACAGGCTTGAGGATTTGATGCGCTATAACTTAGAGAAGTGCACGACATAACATATGTTAATTCATGCAAAGGTTTATAAATCGCAAAACCACTTTGTGGGCAAGGCATGAGTTGTCCGCTTACGTTAGCATCAGTGTATTATGGATCGTTTGACTACAACATCACCCACTTCATCAGAGACCTTAATTATGGCGGAGTGCTTGACAATCTATTTACTTATGTCACCTTCACGGGCAGCACTGTTTTCATGGTACTTATCATCGCGCTCCTCTATATCGGTGGAGCGCGGAAAGAGGCGTTGGTCTTCGCTGTAGTCTTTGTCGTAACAAATGTACTAGCGCTCGGCATCAAGTACATTGTCGCACGCCCGCGTCCAAGTGATTTGGGCGTGATACCAGAAACCGAGGCAGCATTTCCGAGCGTGCATACGGCAAACGCTTTTGCCCTTACGACTACCATTTCACGTTACCATCGGAAGTTTACCATTGTCATGTTCGTGTGGGCAGTAGCGATTGCGTTTAGTCGAGTGTTTCTTGGATTGCACTACTTCACTGATGTGATTGGAGGTGCTGTGCTCGGCTTTGTCGTGAGCTATGTCATAACTCGTGCGGCATTACGGTGGGATAATCTTGTCTCTACGTTTGTGAGACACCCGATCGCTTTCATACGACATTTACTACGAGAAAGTCGGCGATATAAAACATAAGATAAGGATATGCGAATTGGGTCGGGACTATCAGCTGTTGCTGACACGTAAGGATGTATAGGACTTACGTCTCTTCTTTTAGCGCCTCTGGATTGATCTCCCTGTCCGCTCCTCGCGCCGCAATGTGATGCATCCTATTGCGGCGGGTGTCAGAAATCGGCAAATCTTCCGAAATTTTCTATTAAACATGTGTGCGAGAGCCGCCTGATCGTTTCATTATCCAATGATATCTTCCCTCTTCCATACTTTTTCCTTATTGATATCCACTGATCTATTGCTACAGCTCTCAACTAGCTCGAGTCGAGGATAATCTTTAGCCCCACAAAGGATAGCAGTTAACCAGCCGACTGGGCACTTTTGTTTTTTCAATACTGCAACTTGACAAGGCATGCCGTGCTATCGAGTATCATCTCGATAAATACCCGAAGTAGTCGAGTTGTCCAGTGATGTGAATAATGAAGCGTGATGCTATCTCTACTATGTCATCCGTCATGCGTCTACATTCGGCGTTTAGGTGTAGTGTGAAAGCGTCACGTGGATACAAGAAGGTATCAATGCAAGTCCTCTCCTAATAATAACTTTCAGCGATCTAGGTTCATAAAAGGGCGCTGACGGATTAAAAACGGTTAAGCTCAAAATATTTTTGCGATTGTTCAGTCAGCCAGTCCAAGATGGCAGTTAGGGCATCCGAGTCAAGAAAGCGTCCCTCGGCATTGTAACGTGCTCCAACTTCAGCAGCCATAAGCTTCTCTCGTGGTCTCTCCTCGTATTTAAGCACATGATCGGCATTTTCCGGATAAACAAAGATAACGTTACCGTGTTTGGCGGTCGCAGTTTCCAGCGCGCCACCATCGGCTTTCCAGTCGACTTGGATGTCCTTCTTACCGATTACGACGAGGATTGGTTCCGGTACCTTGGCAATGAGATCGGCTGGGTTTAGCAACCATAGCTCTCGCGCGAACGGTAAGTTGGCGGGAATCGTCAGGCTGCGTAGGAGCATTTGTACACCTTCGGGCAGAACAGCATCCGGCACTACGGGTTTCTCGGCAACGAATGCAGCGATATAATCATCATAGTGTTTCATTAGGACGTCCCCGCCGGGGACAGGCGCAGCTTGAGCCAACAACTGGCTGCGCGCCACTTGACCAAAGGGGCGGCCTGGTGCTCCGGTGAGTACAAGGCCTTTAAATCGCTTGCTGGTTGCCTGCAATTGGTAGTTCAAGGCATGGAGGGCACCCTCGCTGTTAGTCAGCACATACACATGGTTGAAGTCCACGTTGACGTTGGAGATCAACGTGTCGACGGCGCCGGCCAGTTCATCGACGTGACTCTGCATGCTCATCTTGCCTATCAGTCGCGGGACGTTTTCTCGTGCATGTGGCCCCGCGGCGCGTTTGTCGTACCGCAAGGTCATGAATCCTTTATGGGTGAGAGCGTCAGCCAAGAGCCGGGCACTACCGTTGGTTCCTGGCAGTAGTGGCGAGCACCAATCACGATCGGTCGGCCCGCTGCCGGCGATGAAGATAACCCCAGGGCGGGTACCTCTGTCGGTCGGTCGTGTTAAGGTGCCATAGACAGTGATTCCGTCCACTTCCCACATAACCTCTTTACTCTCAAAATCAAGCTGTTCAGTCATGGTTTTTCCTTTTCCAAACATCTTTCTTCAAAAGCGTATATCATTCATATAACAACATTTAATTCCCTATTGGTTTAATTACACAACCTTCTTTATTTCGCTTGCGAAGATAATAACATCAGAAAACATAAAAAAATGTTGAAACATTACATAATTAGTCAAAATTTGACCTTGTTGTTCACATCTTATAGGTCTTCATTATTCTATTCATTTCTAAATTTCTCAGCGAGCTAAAGTTGTAGAGATTGATATGTCATAATGTCGCACGTTCAACGATTCGAACATGCTGAACTCCTTGTCCTACTGTTCACGTTTGGGTCAAGGCACAAGCAGTTCAAAGAGCTTCGCGCACCATGTGAAGATTTTTCAAATGTCTTGGTTATTTACATCAAACATGGTCTTTGTTTAGCCGGACGTGCATAACAGTGTTATCGGAAAGCATAGTTTGGTGTCCGAGAGTTAAAATACAAATAAGCCCATGTGGATTGTGGATCATACTATAAGCGTCAAAAAAGGTCTGACTACACTATATATCTACTTTGAACTGCAGTGTAAAGTAAAACGTCGATCCCTCACCAAGCTTGGACTCCACCCAGATCTCTCCGACATGCCGCCCCACAATCTTTTTATCAATATGTTGGCGATCTAGGTTATGGCACTGATATCTTGAGTTCTCTTCTCAAGATAATTTAGTTGGTCAAACAAAGGTATGTTTAACATTAACACTCTTTAAAATCTTTAATTTGTTTAATAGTAAATACGCTTTTATGAACGAGCTTTAAGTAATAAGGGTAGAGATAGAGGTGTATATACACCCCTCAGCATCACGGTTAAAAGACTAAGTCGTATCGTTAGCTTCTATACGATAGAGCAATTACATAAACAAACACTATTTGGATAAAGGGTGATGAGGTTGTTAACGTTCGTTGGTCTTGGACTCTTCGACGAGCAGGATATATCCATTAAAGGCTTAAATTTGATAAAAAAAGCAGACGTCGTGTATGCTGAGTTTTATACATCGACTCTTATAGGAACCACTATTGAAAAGCTTGAGAGCCTGTATGGCAAGAAAGTTAATATATTAACAAGAGAGCAAGTGGAGCAATCTCCACAAGAGACAATCTTAAAGGATGCACTCGTCAAAGATGTGGTCTTTTTAAGTGTTGGAGATTCAATGATGTCGACTACTCATGTTGACTTAAGATTGAGAGCGTATGACGAAGGAATTGACACTCGTCTCATACACGGTGCCTCAATTACTTCAGCAATATGTGGTCTCACGGGGCTTCAAAATTATAGATTTGGAAAATCGGCTACAGTCCCATTTCCCTATACTACAATCTCGGAAGTACCATATAACACGGTAATGATGAATTTGCATAATAATCTGCATACTTTGCTTTTCTTGGATATACAAGATAAGTGTATGACAATAAACCAAGCTATTCGATTACTTCTTCACGTTGAACACAAAAAAGGGAGAGATAAATTAGCAAATTCATTAGCAGTCGGCGTGGCACGAGCCGGATCAGAAACCCCGGTTGTAAAAGCTAATAGTATGAGAAAATTAAAAGACTATGATTTTGGTGCACCACTACATATCTTAGTAGTGCCAGCCTCGACTCATTTTATCGAGGAGGAAGCCCTTCATAAATTTGCTGGCGCTGAATAGTATGACAGACTTACGAGAAAAAGTGACTAGGTATGAGATGTTAATGCGGACGACTATCGAACGAGTAGAATCTAG
>Ga0187770_10000344_pt1 | contig 22539 bp, 17 predicted proteins | sample 0116_SJ02_MP02_2_FD_133154 | JGI IMG/M metagenome (GOLD analysis project Ga0187770, IMG submission 133154) | Tropical peat soil microbial communities from peatlands in Department of Meta, Colombia - 0116_SJ02_MP02_20_MG | ecosystem: Environmental > Terrestrial > Soil > Wetlands > Peat | place...
ATCGGAATTACGTGTTGCTCGGCAGCTCGATCATCTATCTATCGCTGGCGTACGTCGTAGTTCCTCGGTACGGCATCCTGGGACTCGCGTATTCGCAGGTGGCGCAGGCGGGGGCTTGTCTAGTTGCCACCTGGATTCTGCTTCATCGCCAGATTCCGCAGTTGCCTGTGGTGCCTCGCCGCTGGAGCCGCGCCTATTTCCGAGAGATTGCAGCTTACGCCATACGATTTCAACTCATCACCGGAAGCCAGGCAATCCGCGAGCCGGTGACGAAGGCGCTGCTCGCGAAATTCGGCGGACCGGCCATGACCGGTTTTTACGACCTGGCCTCGCGATGGGTGGTGTCGTTCCGGGAGCTGATTGTGCAAGCCAATCAAGTGCTCGTGCCCACCGTCGCCCATCTTCAAGAAAGCGATCCCGCTCGGCTGCCTCGCGTGTATCGGGATTCCTACCGGCTCCTCCTTTTTCTTGCCGCGCCCACGTTCGCATTTGTGGCGGCGGCAAGCCCGATCGTCTCGTGGATTTGGATGGGGCGCTACGAGCCCACTTTTGTTGCATTCGTCGTCCTTCTAGCAGCGGGCTGGCTGGTGAACGTGCTCAGTAACCCCGCCTACGTGATGGACCTGGGCATGGGTGCGCTCCGCTGGGTTTCAATCGGCTGCGGCGTGACTGCGATTCTCAATCTGTCGCTCGGTTTCCTGTGCGGGAAATACTTCGGCAGCATCGCGGTCGTTGCCGTTTCCGCTTGTTCGCTCGTGCTCGGATACGTCCTTATCGTGGTTTCCTACCATCGGGAGAATCGCGAGCCATTCGGCGTATTACTTCCGAGAGAAACTGGCGGGGTCTTGCTTTCCAGTCTTGCGGGGGCGTCGCTATTATTGCTGCTGTTGGACGCATCGGTCTCCCATTCGCGCGTTCCACTCACTGTCGTTTGCGGAATCTCTGTCGCGTTAATACTCACGATTTCGATTTTTATGTGGGCACACCCGCTACGCCGGCGGCTTCTGAATTGGATTCTGGCAAGGCTCCCCGCATGAACTCTCAACCACGTGAATCCAATTCGCGCATCCTCGTTTTATGGGAGGCACCGGATCATGCTCCCATCGCCGCGCGAATCGCCGTGGCTGGAGATTTTTTGCCCGCAGGTGCGCTCCAATTTCCGGCTGGGTCGGGCTGGCGTGAGATGGCAAAAAACTTGGAAGGCTACTTCGATGATGTGGATGTTTCCTGTGCGAACCTCGAAGCGCCGGTCGATGTGGCTGGGCTGAAGCCTCGCCGCCTGACCGGCATCGGAGAGATTGTTTCAGCTCCAGTTGCAGCTCTTGATTTTCTCGAGCGGATCAAGTGCGGCCCTGTCTCCATCGCGAATAACCACAGCTTCGATTTCGGCGCGGTAGGAGTCGCGAGAACCCGCGACGCGATTTCACAGCGCGGCCTGCATCCATTTGGAGCAGGCCGGTCGTTGGACGGCGCACCGGAGATATCGATCTGGCAAGGCCCCGGGGAAGTTCGCGTCGGATTTTGGGCCGCAGCGAAAACAGCAACGGATTTTGCCACACGATCGACGGCAGGTATCGAGCCTGCGACTCCGGATCGAGCGCGGATTGCCCTTGCTCAAATGAAAAGCGAGGGTGTCAACTTCAGCATCGCGCTGCTTCATGCTGGGTGCCTGCGGACAAATCGGCCGGACCCGGAAGACGTCCGCCTGCTGGATTCTGTGGCAAATTGCGGTTTCGATGTGACCGCTGCTTCACACTCCCACCGTATTGCCGGCTACAAGCGCCTTCCGCACACATTGGAGAGCCCGCGATTTTGCTTTTACGGCCTTGGAAGTCTCTTATCGGGCTACATCGCCAACTCGCTTGAACGCGAAGGGTTGCTCGTCGCCGCAGGCGTCAGCAATCAGGGGAATTTGGTCCGCATTGAGGTTCGCCCCGTTTGGCTGGACGAAAAGGGGTTCGGAAGCATCCCATCGCGGGATGCAGGCAGGATCATCCTCGACCGCTTTCTGAGCCTTTCGAGTGAGATCGCCGAAGGCACGTTCGAGCAACTCTTCTATCGGGACGTCACTCCGGGGCTCGTGAGGCTCTACCTGCGCGATGCAGATATGGCATTTCGCGAGGGCGGCATAAGAGGCCTCGTGCGCAAAGCAGCCCGCCTGCGTGGCCGCCACATCCGCCGACTGGTTTACAAGGTGATCCGATGCGCCTGACGGGGTGGCAGGGCGGTGGCGTTGCTCTCGCCTTATCGCTCGTGCTCACACCGGTCGTCAAGCGCGCATGCGAAATCCTACGCCTTTATGATTTTCCCGGGCCGCTCAAGGTTCATTCAAAGCCGATACCTCACCTCGGCGGAGTTGCCCTTGTGGCCGCTCTCACAGTGAGTTTGGGTATGTGGGCCAGGCATGGCGTTTTTCCGGTTTGGCCTTTTCTGGTGGGGCTTTTTTTGACATGCGTTACGGGATTGCTCGATGACCTGCACGGTCTCTCGCCGGAAGTGCGAATCGTGTCGCAGCTTGTCGCGGGGGCCATTCTCTGGCACGCGGGGTGGCACATTCCCATCGGAGGGAGTGCTTTGCTCAGCCTGGCCGGCACGTGCTTTTTCGTAGCAGTTTTTGTGAATGCGTGCAATTTCCTGGATGGAGCCGACGGAATTTTGGCAGGCGTCTCGGCGGCCATCGCTGCCGGATACGCTGTTCTTCCCGTTAACGCGCATACGGATTTGGGTGCGGGAGTTGCTTGGAGTCTATTGGGAGTTTCTTGCGGATTTTTGGTGTACAACTACCCGCCCGCGAAAATTTTTTTGGGGGACTCAGGTAGCACAGCGATTGGCTTCTGCGTTGCGTTCTTGGCGCTCGATTTTTATCGCGCAAGCGGAGCGCCGCCATCTTCGCTCCCATTCCCGATCCTGCTGGCGGGCTTACCCCTCGTCGATTTTGGGTTCGCAATCATTCGGAGGCTCCAAAGTCGCGTCTCCGTTCTGTTTGGTGATCGACATCACTTCTACGACCAAATGATGGCCCGGGGTTGGTCCGGCGCTAAAGTCGCCCTCACTTGCTACGCAACAACGATCGCCCTCGTGATCCTTGCCGAACTCGCAAGGCACCTGAGCCCCTTGGCGGCTCTCATCCTGTTGGCATTGACCGTGGGATTGCTTGTCGTCGTAGCGGTCTCCCTGGGTTGTCTGCAACTCGGCGTTGAAAAGCCTCGCGTCGATCGGGTACGGACTTGAAGACGCCGCAATATACCCCCGATTTAGTGTTACTTCTGCTCAGAGGTGGGAGTCGAAAGGATGGTACGGGTGCCGCGGCGGCTGCGTTCTTTCGGCGTGGTTTGCTTTTGCGCGTTACCTAGCTGGACAAGCAGCTTGCGCAATTTCGCGCGCTCTTCCAGATCAATGTCCACCACTTCAAAGGCGCGCGCCTGCGTGTTCGCGTCGCGGACGATTGTCTGCGCCTTCACGGTCTTTTGAGAAGCGTTCATCCGAATCCCAACGATGCTGCCCGGGTGCAAGCTCTGCTCGCAAACGGCCACGCCGCCGCCCAGAGTCATCTCCGGAATTTGGACGGTGCAATTTTCCTTCAGATTCGTAGTTGTCGCGGGCACGGGATGCTCGAGCCGCAAGCGCGGATAGCGCCGCTGGCGAATGGCCGAAGATTCGGGATCCGGATCCAGCGGCTCAATTGAAAACTCCGCCACGCTCAGCCCGCTGCGTGGGACAAAATTGCGAACCCAATCGGGGTCAATTTTTTCCATAGCCTGCGCGGCCACCAAGCGCAGCTCGCTTGGATGGGCCCATCGAAAAGTCTTGCGCGTCTCGGCGATCTTCCGCAGAACGGCTTCGGCGCCTATCGTGCGTAGGCGCCCCAGCGCTTCGATCGCTTTCAGACGGAGATATTCGCTGGCATCCTGCGGCAGATCTCCTTCTGCGATGCGCAGCAGACGCATATCGGCGGTCTTTTCGCAGCTCATGCCAATTTCGTCGACGGCGAGCGGCCGAATCATCGAGTCCAGATAATCGAATAATTCAAGCAGGAGGCGCCCGCGTTCCGGAGCGCCGCTGGACGCGATCTGGCGCACCACGCGGTCATGCGAGGTCCGTTTCCAATCTCGCAGCCGGTCGGAAAGCGCTTGGCTCAGCCTTTCAAGATCCAGCCTTGTGAGAATTCCGATTGCGTCGATTGCCTGGTTCGGATTGGCGCTCTGGAGCTGTTGACGCAGATGCTCTAAGCCTTCCGGCCCGAGCACATTCATCATCGAAAGGAGGATCTCGCAGTCTTCGCGGAAACCGGCCCGGCTGAACCGCACGGCGAGATGCTCTGACGCGGGCTCCGGCATGCGGCGAAGGAGGTCCTTCAGGCCGTTCGGGACTTCGCCGGTCCTAAGGGCCTCCTCAATAAATTCAGGAAGCCGACTCTCGATCGCAATTCTCGGCCGCAGGTTTTTGCCCAGGCCGGGCCGCTCCGCCTCGACGTAATCCAGCAACTCGACTGAGCGCTGGATCGCCGCGTAGGAGCGTTTTTTTGCCGCCTCTTCCGTGAGCCGCACGAAGGCCGCGCCCATCATGCTCTGCATCTGCGAGTCCTGCTCTTCGGCAAGCTGCACACCTACCAGGCGGATGGTCTCGATCAGCAGCTTGTCGTCGCACTTAGCGTAGGCCGGGGCGAGTTCCGCGAGGCCCATCGCGGCCTGCCGCCGGTGATCGTTCACTTTGTCCGTGATGCAGGACGCATAATTCCGCAGAATATTTTCCGCCGTTTCCTTTTCTCCACGGCCCAGGAGCACGTCAACGTATTCCCGGGTTTTGGCTGGGGGGACGCACCAGGCGTCCGACGATTCCAGCACGGCCTTTTTCTTCTCTTCGGTTACCTGCTCCCAGAATTGTTGGGCGAGGATATCCACCGGCGATTGCACGGCGATTCCGGCACGGGTCATTTTTTCTTCGTAGACGCCGAGGACTTTGCGCAGGCCGTCGAGCTCCTGGCTCATTTCGTCTAGGACCTGCCGCACCGAGTTGACTTCGATATCGCCGCGCTCATAGCTTTCGAGCGCAAACCGGATCGCGATATGCTCGGCGAGTTTCAGCAGTGTGGGACGGTCGGAAGATTCTGAAGGAGCCTGCGCAGCCAACGCCGAAAGCGCCTGGCTGACCGTGAAACGGGCCCGCCGGGGCAGCGTTGAGAGCCGCGATTGGAATGCGTTTGGGTCCAACTTGTTTTTGGTGGTGTCGCTGGTTCGCGCAATCTGGGCGAGAACCTGGAGGATTCCTTGCAGCTCATCCTCTTGAAGCGTCATCAGCCCAGTGTCAACGGTCATCGAACCTTGCCCGGAGGCTGAGCGGGCCGAACGGCTGCCTCGAATTCCCGCGGTCGCATTGGCCCATCGGCCGGCCGGGGCCGCGTCGCCACCACTGCCTCCCGGAGTTCTCCAACGCGAGCCCCCCGAACCAGGTCCGGTTCCCCCGCCGGTGCCCGAGCCGCCTTGTCCTGCTGCAGGCCCGCCGATCGGGCCGCCCGCGACGCCTGGGTTTGGTCCGCCGGAGCCAGATACAGCGCCGCTGGAATCGCCTTTACTGAACCAAAACCCGCCTGCGTTTGGATCAAGCGGAGACCCCCCGCCGCTTCCACCGACGATGTTCCACGTTCCTGTGTCCGGACCGCCGCCGCTGCCGGTTCCGGGACCGCCTGAACCCGCAGGCCCGCTTCCGATGGGAGCGCCAGTCACAGGCAGACCGCCCGCAACCCCGCCCCCAGGGACGCCGCTCCCCGAACCACCAGAGCCCGCTCCGGATTCGCCAGGTGCGGAGTTGTTCAGCCAGAACCCGCCAGCATCTGGGGCAAGCGGGGCACCGCCGCCGCTGCCGCCAACGATGTTCCATGTCCCGGCCGTTCCTCCGCCACCGCCGCCTGCACCGCCCGGGCCACCGTGTACTGCAGAGACCGGACCACTCACACCCGATCCGCCGCTTCCTGACCCGGCGCCACCAGGTCCGTCGCCATAGCCGCCGCCCGATCCGCCCTGGCCCGATCCGCCGCCCGGGCCGCCGCCGCCCGGGCCGGAACCCGGTCCCGTGCCGGGCCTACCCTTGCTCCCTTCAGCGGCCACGATCAATTGCAGAAGTTTCTCGGGATCGTTGAAAAGCTCGTTGGCAGCTTCGGAGTCCATTCCCAGTGTGCGGGCTGTAATGTGTGCAGCAACCGAAGATTTCGCTACTGCGGAATCGGCAGGAACAAAACAAACTTCGTTCACATGAATGTGCGGATCGCCCTGAAGCGCCGCTTTCAATTGCTCCGCCAACTGCGCCGGCTTCGTGCCGGTGCCGGTCGGGAAGCCCCGCGCGAATCGTGCCAGGCTCGCTTGCGTTACTTTCGGAGAGAAATGAATGCTGGCGATGCCGGCAGCAGAGAGCATGCGCGCAAAGCTTTTCTCGGCCGCGGCGGATTCCAGCGGGATTCCGTCCAACAGGAGTTGATCGCCCGACACTGCCAGCAGAAGTCCCGCCTCGTTATCTGCTCCGAGCGCTGCGTGGAGTTCGCTCCACGCGGTTTCGTATTGTTTCGCCGTTCGCGGATGGCCGAAATCATACATGCGGGCGAATTTCAGCAGGATGTTCAAGCTGCGGACGAAGGCGCGCGCAGCAGCGGTACGCGAATTGGCGTTTGTGGCCAAAGTTGGGGGCGGATGTCCCGCCGCTATATGCAAATATGATGGCTCAGGACAGCCCGGAACAATGGTACTGGTGTCCTTTTTGGTACTACCGGATTGGGCTAAGGAGCCGGTGGGAGAAAGGTCCTGGGACTTCGGGGATTTGGCTCAGCGCCCTTTGAGCCAGCTCTCTAACTCACTGACTTCACCGAGGATAACCCTGGCTCCGAGGTCCCGTAATCGGGTACCACGAAATCTCCGCTCCTGACTGCTGCGTCGGAGGATTCCGACAAAATCGATTCCGGCGGACTTTGCGGCGAGCGCATCGTCCACATTATCTCCCACGTAAATCGCCGCGGACACATCGCGGCTTCCCAAAATTTTCATCAGGCCCTCGGGATGGGGTTTGGGGTGCTGGATCTCCTCGACGGTGATGACTTTCCGGAAGAACTCACGGACCTTCCAGCGATCGAGTGTGTAGTCCAGCTCGCGATGGATGCGTCCTGTGAAAATCGCGAGCTCGGCAGACTTTGCGAGGCGCCTAACGCTCGGGCGCGGCAGCAGCCACTTTTCAAACCGCACGTTGCCCTTGTTTTTCCGGCCCCAGTAGATCTCCTGGAATTTTTTTTTGACTTCTTCGAATTCGAAATCTCCCCCTAGCGCCTGCACCCAGGTGTGCGAAAGCTTCCAATCGTCGTTGTACCCGGGGCAGTTTTTCCATCGATGAAGTTCGGCGAAAGTGACTCGCCTCCCGGTGAACAATCGCACCACCTCCAACGTCGTCCGCTGGAAGGATCCGCGCGTATCCACCAGCACCCCGTCCACATCAAACACGATCACTTCAGGGAGACGCCTCATCGGTCCAGTGGAATAGAAGTCACGGGATTGGGCCGGAGAAAAGCAAGCGGCTAGGATGGGGGCTCCTGCTCGGTGCCTGAGGGTTCCTGGGATTCTGAATTGCCGTCGGAAGTTTGGGCCTCAATTTGTTCCTCGAGCGAATCGGAAGACCACGCCTCCCCGGTCGTCGCGGCCGGCAGCACGGTTGCGGTCCCAGCATCCGCAGGGGACTCAGCCACCTCCGGCGACGCTGTCTCCGCTGCTCCCGCAGCCGCTGCCTGGACAGGGACTGGCTGGGCGGCGGCCGTAGCAGCAAGGCCTTCGAGCCGCTTTTGCAGCACCTCCGCCAGCAAATCGATGATGAGTTTTGCGCCGCTGCCGTCGGCATCTTTTGTCGGATTGTAAGCAGTCACCTCAATCGCCGCGAGGTGCTTCTGCCGCGCAAACACAATCAGCGCCTCGCGCACCTCCGCAAGGCCGAGCCCCCCGGACCCGGGATAATTTGTCGCCGGGAAATCGGAGATCACATCCACGTCGAAGTGCAAAACGAATTCATAGGAATTGCCGTGGATGCGCTCCACGGCTTCGAGCGCCGACTTCTCAACGCCTTTACTCAAAACATCGGCCGCGAGGTACCTACGCACCGGTGAGCGCACGAGGACTTCTTCCTCCGGGGGATCGAGGCGCGCGACTCCAAAAAGAGCCAGATCCGGTTCGCGCACAAGCGGCGGCTCGCCCCAGAATCGCACCAGTTCTGCCGCGCCGCGCCCGTTCAGGTGTGAGACCACCATGCCATCTACGCAGCCGGAGGGAGAAGTGGCGGGAGTGTTCAAGTCCGCGTCGCGATCCACGTAGATCATTCCCACGTTGCGGAAATACCGGCGAGCCCCGGCAACCGTAGCCAGTGCAATCGAGCAATCGCCGCTCAAAATCAGCGGCAGCGCGCACGACTTGACCGCTTGTTCCACTCGGGGCTTCAAACTCTCCAGCGCAGCAAGGACACTGGGAAGGTTTCGGGCTCTGGGACTTTCTTCGTCTGGCTTGAAAAGCTGGGGGGCGTCGTCTCCGAGGTCTGTAACTTCAAAGCCGACTGAGCGGAGCCGGTCAATCAATCCCGCGGCCCGCAAGGCTGCGGGTGCGCCTTCGTGCCCGAGTGACATCGCCGCCGCGCTCGTCGGCGCGCCCAGGAGGGCAATCTTATTCGGCTGGCGGACTATTTTCACCGCCACGCATCAGCTCCTTGGTGTTGCTCCGATTCATTGGGCCCGGTCTTTCAGTGTGCTGCTCCGCTCTGCCGTGCTGCCAACTCAGGCGGAAGTGTGAAGCGGACGTCTTCGCGAATCAAGTCCAGATCGCGCTGATTCGTGAATCCAAGGCTCGAAAGACGCTGGCTCACCTGCTCCACCAGTACTTCCGGCGCCGAAGCGCCAGCCGTAAGCCCCAGGTTCCGTACGCCTTCCAGCCACGAAGCGTCAATATCGTTGGCGTCTTCGATCAGCCTCGAGGCCACGCCCGCGCGGTTCGCCACCTCGACCAACCGATTCGAGTTCGAGCTGTTCGCGGAGCCTACTACCAAAATCAAATCGACTTCGCGCGTCAGCGCCTCCACCGCTTCCTGCCGATTCTGCGTCGCATAGCAGATGTCATCCGAGGCCGGCCCTACGATGGATGGAAACCTCTGGCGCAGCCGCGCCACGATTTCCTGCGTGTCGTAAAGCGATAGTGTGGTTTGCGTGAGGAACGCCAGCCGTTCTGGGTCCGGTACTTCCAGCTGATCCACTTCCTCCACGCTCCCGACCACGACGGTCTGGTCCGGCGCCTCGCCGGAGGTCCCGACAATTTCCTGATGATCGCGATGGCCGATCAAAATCAGGGTTCGTCCTTCGCGGGCAAATTTCAGCGCCTCGAGGTGGACCTTAGTCACCAGCGGACACGTCGCATCGATCACGCGCAGGTGGCGCTCCTGGGCTTCGAGCCTCACCCGCGGCGGCACGCCGTGTGCGCTAAACACCAGCACCGCACCGATGGGCACCTCATCAATCGATTCGACGAAAATCGCGCCGCGCCGGCGCAATTGGTCCACGACGTAGCGGTTGTGAACAATTTCGTGATGGACATACACGGGCCGGCCGTAGGCCTCCAGTGCCAGCTCGACGATATCCACCGCGCGCACAACCCCCGCGCAGAACCCGCGCGGACGCACGCGCACCAGCGTCTTCGCGCCGTGATTCGTCCCCTGTATGTGAGTGAGGGCCACTTTGCTCACCGGAAACCAATCTATCTTACCTGAACCCCTGCCTCTCGTGCCAGTTTGTCGCGCCCGCCACTCTTTCATGATGACATGTAACGGTGCAGCGAAACCTCCCACGTCGGATGCCATTTTTGATTCGGGAGTTTGTGAACTGGGCAGATGCTTCGGAAAACCTGGGAGCCAACGCTACGCCATTATTGCGCAATTCCCCTCCTTATTTGTGACGATTAGAAATGATCCCGATCCTTTGTTTTCATAGAGTTACAGGGATTTCTATTCGAATTGAGTGACGATTAGAAATTGAGGATAGATGGAAGGCTCGGGCGCGCTTGCGCGAACCCTCCAAGCCATAAAACGGCATGGCGTGAGCGAGCGGCAGGGGAAGTTCAAGCGGTTGATCCGCTAGCGGCCCGCGCATGTCGGGCGACTCGAGCCCGGTTGAGCCCAACTGGAAGGCTGTGCCACTCGAACCATGGCCGCGGGATCTAATTCTCTCCCCGCAAATTTTGGGGACGCGCGCCAATCCAGAAACCTCCCCAAGCACCATGGCAGTTTGCAGGAGGGAATGCAAATGATAATCCCTGTGGAAATCCGGCAGAAGGCCATCGCGGCTTCAGCGGCCGGGGTATCAACAGATCTTTAGAACCGCTCGCGGACATCGACGGAGCGGAAGCCGTAAGTCTCGTAACGAGTGGAGATCTCTCCGGCGCGCAAACTGACAACCGTGAATCCCTCAGGACAGCCCAGGCGCGGCCCGTGCCACCAGTTCCCGCATACCGCGCCGCTGGTGATGTATTTCGTCTGCTTGTAATTCACGATTTCGGTCACGTGCGTGTGCCCCTGGAGCACAGCAATTATGTTGTAGCCCTCGAACGCCGCGAGCACCTCCGGAGCATTGGCCACCGTCATGGTGTTGTATTTGCGCCCTTCGGTCATCACCTGGGCGTAAGTGGCAAACGCCGTCACAAGCGGGCAATGGACCACGGCAATCACCGGCGTGCTCGTCCCGGTTTTCCTCAGGTCTTCCGCCAGCCAGCCGAGTTGGGGCGTATCCACCCGCGCCTCCCACATGCGGTCTTCGGTAGGCTGGATGGAGTCGAGCACAATGAAGTGATAGCCCTTATGATCGAAGGAATAAAAAGTTTGCCCGAATCGGTCCTGAAACATTTTTTTGCCGTAACCGGGATCATCCGGGCGCACTCCGCTTTTTTTCAAGACGCCGAATATATCGTGGTTTCCGATGGCGTGGTGGAGGGGCATTTCGAGCAATTGCTCGGTCTTGCGGTAAAGATCGAAGACGAGTGCCGCGCGGACCGGGTTCACACCAATTGCATCGAACACTAGGTCGCCGCCCATGATCGCGAATTCGGGTTTGAGTGACGCAATCTTCGCGAAGCACATGTTGCACCCGTGCGCCGCGTCCAGCTCAGGTTCAATGTGCGTATCCGTAAAGAAAACGAAATCGAAGGACCCAGGCCGCTCGCTCGATGCACTCCCAGCGCCGCCCCAACCTTGCGCAGGAACCACGCCGAAGGCCGCCGCCGCCCCCGTTATAGCAATCGTTTTGAGGAATTCCCGGCGGTCCAAGACCAACGGCGGCTCCAATGAAACAAAAGATCCTGAATATAACTAGAAATCTTACCAGACGCTGCCTCGTTCGTCGGCATGCCGTTTGTGAAGGTTCCCTATTCAGGGGCCAGGGATGCAAATTTTCGGAAAGAGAGAGGAGGATTTTCCAAACGGCTCAAAATGGGGACCCCGAGGCTGACCTTTCCTGGTAACAGGATCAGCCGGGATAGACTATTGGGCGGACTCAGAGCGCGGCGTGCGGAGCGATTTTCTGGTGGCCTCTTCCAAGCTCGAGTAGCCGCGGCGCGCTGATTCTGCCAGAACGCGAATTCCTGATTCCGTCCAGCCCAATCCGCGCTCGCCTACTGTGCCAATCAAATATGCAAGGCCGCCAAGCACCAGCAACACCGCGAAAACCAATCCGAAGAGCAATTCGGCCGCGGCCAGTTCGCGAACGAAATAGAGCTGAAAGACGAAAAGAGCGGCGACTAACGAGAGCATTCCCTTGCGAACCTTCGCTCTTTCCAGAACTGCACCAATCTGTTGTCTCGCTATACCCAAAACACTTTTCATGTACCCTCGCATACCCACATTCGAGTAGATGCACGGAATGGCCCAAAAGGTACGCGCGTAAGTTATTGAAAAATCAGGGCTCTCGAATATTCACAAACGGGCAGAATCCAAATAAGTGAAAAATGTTTCCCAAGAGAGGGTAAGACACTAGTTCACTGCGAGGTTTTTCTGCCGACGTTTTTTGGCACCGGATTTCGGCTTGTCGTAAACGGCGTTCCTTTTTCTTTCGCCTAGAGCTAATTCCTCGGCCAGCAGTTTGCGCACGATGCCGCTGCGCACAAGCCATGCCAGAGATTCGATGAAGAAATTGCGTGAAAAGTGCTCGTACTTTTCCACAGGCCATTCGCGCATCGATTGATGGCGCGTCATCGCGGCGAGTTCGGCATCGTGGAATACAAATCGCGGAGGCCGATGCGTCAAGAGGCGAATGTAGTCGAACGTCTTGCGGACCAAGCTGCCGTTTTCTTGTACGAGCCGGCTATGCAGAATGCCTCCCACCGGGGCGAGAAAGACGAACGCGAGGCACTCCGGGGGTTGCGGGCCGAGAAACTCAAAGTGGTCCGGAGAAATCAGGTAGCCGAGGAAAAATCCAGCGGCGCACGCGCTCTCCCTTGCGGCGTCCGCCTGCGATGGAGCCCCTCCAGAATGCGGACGGAGGAACCAAAATCCCCGCAGACTGCCGCGCTTTTCAGCGATCGCCCGATAGCCGCGCAGGTAGGGAGTTGCAAGGGGCCGGATCCAGCCCCATGCCAAGGAAGGGCTTTTCAATTCTGCCGCCGCCTAACGGCCCTCAAACGGATAGCGATCCTGGGCCAAGACGGCATCAGCCACACGCCGGCGAATTGCGATTGTGTCCACCGGAGCGTGCTTGGCAAAGCGGCGCAGCACAGCCAGTTGCGTGATGAGCGTATCGCCATCCGAAGTGGCTGCCAGAGCCGTGCGGGCTTCTTTCTCCACGCGGTCCATGGCGTCGTAGATGAACGCACGAGCCGCGTCGCCCATCACGCCGGCTGCCGCGCCGCGTGAGGCAGCCGCCTTCTGCGCCCGCCGGAGCGATGATTCCATCGCGTACACGTCCATGGCAATGTTGGAAAGGGCCGCGACGATTTCCTGATGGTCCGCCAGCTTCTCGCGGAACTTCTGGACTGCTGTTCCGGCGGCCAGCAGGAAAATTTTCTTGGCTTGCGCAAGGGAGCGATCTTCTTCGGCAAACGCGCCCGAAGGAGATTCTTCCATCGAGGGGCCAGCGAGCACTTCATCCTGAAGCTTCATGGCTGCAGGAATCAGCGGCAGCACGCCGGCCATGGCGCGCTTCATCAGCATCTGGATGATGAGCATGCGGTTGATTTCGTTCGTGCCCTCGAAAATGCGGTTGATGCGGCTATCGCGATACTGGCGGGCGACAGGGTAATCTTCATGGAAACCGTAGCCGCCGAAAATTTGTACTCCTTCGTCCACGCAGAAGTCCACCGTTTCGCTGCCCATGATTTTGCTGATGGAACTCTCGATCGCGTATTCCTCGAGCACCTGCATCGATTGCTGCGTCTTGTCCGCGGCGGAGTCCGCGTTCGCCGCGGCGGCAGTCACCGTGCCCGCCGAGCGATAAATCATGGACTCGACTGCATAGATCCGGATGGCCATCTCGCCCAGCTTCGTCTTGATCAGTCCGAATTCACAGAGCGACTTTCCGAAGGCGGTGCGCTCCTTCGAGTACTTGGAGGAAACCGACAGAACGTCTTTTGCGCCGCCGAGGCAATACGCGCCGAGCGTGAAGCGGCCCACGTTGAGCGTATTGAACGCGACGATGTGCCCTCTCCCGATTTCATGCAGGAGATTCTCTTTGGGGATGTGCGCGTTTTCGAAAAAGATCGGCACCGTGGAGCTGCCCTTGATGCCCATCTTTTTTTCTTCTGCGCCGACTGAAAAGCCGGGCGTTCCGCGTTCCACGATGAAGCAGGAGAATTTCTCGCCGTCGACTTTGGCAAATACAACGTAAACGTCGGCAAATCCGCCGTTCGTGATCCACATCTTCTGCCCGTTCAGAACCCAACTCTTGCCGTCGGGAGAGAGAACCGCGCGTGTGCGCGCAGCGAGCGAATCGGAGCCGGCCTGGGGCTCCGAAAGGCAATAGCAGGAGAGGAGTTCGCCGGTGGCGATTTTCGGAAGGAACTTTTTCTTCTGCTGCTCCGTGCCGAAATAAACGATGGGGATGGTGCCGATGCCGGCGTGGCCGCCGTGTGAAACGGCGAACGACGCGTAACCGGCCAGCTTTTCTGCGAGCACTGTGGCAGACACTTTATCGAGCCCGGCGCCGCCATATTCTTCCGGAATGGCGCCTCCAAGCAGCCCGATCTCGCCGGCTTTCTTCAACTGCTGCGCCATCAGGCCTTCCTTATGAGCCTCGAGTTCGGGGATCAGTGGCGCCACTTCCTTTTGCACGAATTCCTCGGCGGTCTGGCCGATCAATCGTTGATCGTCGGAGAGATCCGCCGGGGTAAAGACGTCCTCCGGCGTGCAGGGCGCAATGAGGAACGCACCGCCGCGATTCAAGACCTGCGAAACGGATGTAGTCGCCATAGGGTTTCCTCGGTTGGGATAATTTCGTAAGTCAATAAAATCTGATTGTCTCTCTCATTTGCGATTCGCGCAAGGGGGGACGAAATGAATTTATGGCCGGCGGAAATTCGGGCGCAACCTGCCAGGTTCCTAAAAAAACGCGTGCGGGAGGTCGCTGCTAGCCCGCCTCGGCGGAAGCTTTCAGACCCTCGATATATTCGGCCGGTAGAGCGTGTTCGACCGCACCCTCCAGAATTGTTTTGAGGTAGTGGGGCGCGGGCCGCAACCCTTTTTCGACTTTGTTCGCAAGGAATGCCTGCGCCGGGACGCGCTGGCCGTTGGCATCGACGACATTCACCTCGATGCGGCGGTAATGTTCGGGCGCGCCTTCGAAGCGGTCGAGGCTGCGCAAAGCCGATTCGTTGATCTTGTAGAGGACGCCCTCGACCACTTTGCCGGGGGCAGGACGGATATTCGCCGTGGCCGTGCCGCCGCGGACTTTTTTGTTGAAAACAACCTCGTAGTTTTCCAGGCGCCCGCGGCGCTCCTCCAATATCTCACCAGCGCGTGATTTCATCTGCGCGCGGCTCATGTTGCTTCCATAGGCAAAATGCCAGGCAGTAGGGGCCATTTTTGTCCGGACGCGTGCTTGGAGATTTCTGCGGAACACCCATATTACCGGGATGTTGCGGAGAGGGCAAACGCAAGTTGCGGCGCGATGCGGCGACCAGTTGCTTGAGGCTGGAATGCCGAGAACTCCATACTCGATAAGAAAAAATAATTTGTCTTGACAGAGAAATACGTCTGTGGTGAAATCCGCCTGTGAACGCGACGGTAGGATCCCGGCCAAAGCCTCCAGCCTGGGATTTTGTCTCCGAGGTGCCCCGCGCGGCGGCCCTGCTGCATCCCCTCCGATTGCGCATTCTCGAAAGCTTGCGCGAGCCGGACTCAGCTGCGGGTCTGGCGCGGCGGCTGCGGCTTCCCCGCCAGAAAGTGAACTACCACGTGCGCGAGCTGGCCCGCTCGCATTTCCTCGAGCGCGCCGGGCAGCGGCGGCGCCGAAACATGATCGAGCGCCGCTACCGGACTTCGGCGCAGGGATACATCCTCTCCCCGGACCTGCTCGGGCGGCTCGGCCTGCCGCGCGAAAAAGCGGAGGATGCATTCAGCGCCGCCTATCTGCTCGGGCTGATGTCGCTCGGGCAATCGGAACTCTGCCGAGCAACCCGCGAGGCAAGAGAACAGAGCAAGCGGCTTTCGACGCTTTCGCTCAATTCCGAATTGCGATTTGAGACTCCCGAGCAGCGAGCGCGGTTTGCTGAAGAGCTCCGCCGCGCGATTGTGGAAGTGGTGGCGCGCCACGCCTCACCGTTCACACAAGCGGACGGCACGCCGGGCCGTGGGCGGCCCTACCGGCTGATTCTCGGCTGCTACCCGATCCCACCGAAAATCGAAGAAGAAAATCACGCAGGAGGTTAAAAGCGATGCCGGAAGACCGGAAGTTCGAGCACAAAGGCGCCATGATTCAAGCGGAAATGGAAACGTCAGCAACTCCGCAGCAGGCGTGGGAAGCCTGGGCGGACGCGGAAAAAATCGCGCAGTGGTTCGTAGATCGCGCTACAGGGGAGGCCAAGCCGGGCGGAACAATGACGTGGTTTTTCGACAATTTCGGTCTGGAGCTGCCATATGAGGTTGTTGACGCAGTTCCCGGAAAATTGTTTGTGCTGAAGTGGAATCCACCTCAAGGAGACAAAGGAATCTTGGAAGTGCGGATCGAGCGCCACGGCGGAGTCACGCTTGTGCGGCTTATCAACTCGGGATTCCGCGATGACGCCGAGTGGAAGGATGAGTACGAAGGCGTTGTGTCCGGCTGGAAGATGTCCCTGGCAATTCTGAAGCACTATCTCGAATACCATTTCGCACGCAAGAAAACGGGATCTCTCGTCATGCGCCCCGCATCGTTCGATTACGAACAGCTCTTGCCGTATTTCCTTGAGGCGCCGAAACTGGCGGAATGGTTTGTACAGTCGGGAGCGATCGGAAAGCCGGGAGATCGAGTTCACCTCGATCTTCGCGATGCCGGGAAGCTGACCGGCCGCGTCCTCACGATCACAAATCGCGAAGTCACGGTCTCTTGGGATGAAATCGGGGGCACAATTGAATTGAAAGCGTTCAAAGCGGGACCGCAGCGCATGGTGGGCCTGCGCACCATGAGCTGGAAGCTCGACGCGAACGAGATGAAGGCTCTCGAGTCACAATTGACAAAGGCGGTTGAGCGGCTCGCTGCCCTCTTCCCTGCCTCGGCCGCCGCGGGCAACTGAGCAGCGCCGAGTTGATGTTCGGGAGAGAGGCCATGACTGAAGCAGAGCAAGGAGGGCAGAGTCTGAAAATCGAGAGGCAGATCGAGCTCTTTGGGTCTCGCGTGGCTGACGATCGAAGGCGCGGGCCCCGAGCATGATGCGCAACTCTGCTTCTCTCTTTACGGCATGCCGGAGGTCCGGGTGAAAGACATTGAAAGCCGCTGGGCGGATGCACTGAAAACAATCTTCGCGTGACCGGGAGGAAATGTGGCACATCCAGTCGTCCATTTTGAAATCGGCTGCCGCGACAGCGTGGCTACGCAAAACTTCTACATGAGCCTATTCGGGTGGCAAATCCAGCAAATCGGCCCCGCCGGAATGATCAGCACCGGAGAAGGAATCACCGGCCACATCACAGAGCTGGGCCACGAGCCGTTTCAGTACACCATTTTTTACGTGCAGGTAGAGGATGTGCAGGTGTACCTCGATAAAGCCAAATCCCTCGGAGGGAAAACGCTCGTGCCACCGGTCGAAATTCCGACAGGCACATTCGCGTGGATGAGCGATCCGGAGGGGAACACAATCGGCTTGTGGAAGCCGAAAGGATAGGAGATAAGCTCGTGCGGAGCGGCTAATTAGGCAGTGCGCTCGAAAATTCCTGCGGCGCCCATCCCACCGCCTACGCACATGGTCACGAGACCGTACCGCGCGCTGCGGCGCTCCATTTCGCGGAGGATTGTCGCCGTCAGTTTCGCTCCCGTGCAGCCGAGCGGATGTCCGAGTGCAACAGCTCCTCCATTCACATTGATTCGCGCCGGGTCGAGTCCTGCCAGTTTGATCACGCTGAGCGCCTGTGCGGCGAAAGCTTCATTGAGCTCAATTAAATCGATTTGATCGAGCTTTAGCCCGGCAATCTTTAGCGCCTTCGGAATGGCGAACGCGGGGCCGACGCCCATTTCCTCCGGAGGGCATCCCGCAGTAGCAAACGCCAAAAACCGAGCCATCGGTTTTAATCCCAACGAGCGAGCGCGCTCAGCACTCATCACCACGGAAGCCGCCGCGCCGTCGCTGGTCTGGGAACTGTTGCCTGCGGTAACAACGCCATGCGCGTGGAAGGCGGGCTTGAGTTTCGCAAGCGCTTCGGGCGAAGTATCCGCGCGCGGACCCTCGTCGGTATCGAAGCTCATCTTGACGGTTTTGGGTTTCGAGCCATTCGACGAGCCATTCGAGCCGTTTTCCAAAAGGGTGTAGCTCACATCCACGGGAACGATTTCATCCTTGAATTTCCCGGCAGCAATAGCCGCCAGCGCTTTCTGATGGCTGGCATAGGAAAATGCATCGGCTTCCTCGCGGGTGATGCCATATTTCTTCGCCAGATTCTCCGCCGTCAATCCCATCCCGAGATAGGCGTCCGGGTAATGGTCTATAAGCCATGGATTCGGCGAGATTTTGTTGCCCCCCATCGGCACCATGCTCATCGACTCCGTACCACCCGCCACAGCCACGTCGCCCTGCCCGGACATGATGCGTTCGGCCGCGAGCGCAATCGCTTGCAGGCCTGACGAGCAGAAGCGATTGATGGTCAATGCCGAAGTCTCAACCGGCAGCCCCGCACGCAGGGAGGCAATGCGAGCAACGTTCATTCCCTGCTCTGCTTCTGGAATCGCACAGCCCAGGATCACATCTTCGATTTCTTTGGGGTCGAGGCCCTTGGCCCGTTCAATGGCTCCCTTGATCGCCACTGCCGCCAGGTCATCCGGCCGCGTGGTGCGCAGACTGCCGCGGGGCGCCTTGCCCACTGGTGTCCGCACGGAACTTACAATCACGGCTTCTCGCATCGCTCACTCCTGCAGAGAATTCGAGGCTTCTTTAGAACCGCTGCGCATATTGGATGCTAGGAAAGGCAAAAAAGCAACATCGCAGAAGGGGCAGAGGCAACCAAGAGACATGCTGGAGTCTGAAGGCTTACAACGACTTATCGGCGGAACTTGATGGTGACCAGCATTTGGACCTCCACCGGCTGGCCATCCAAGGTGGAAGGCTCATACTTCCATCGTTTGAGCGCTTCGAGAGCGGCCTGGCGGAGCACTGCGGGCCCGGAAACAACCTTCATTTGCGTGACGTTGCCCTGATTATCGATCGTCGTGTTGATCACAATGTCGCCCTGCACGTTCGATTGGCGGGCCGAGAGTGGGTATACGGGAAGGACTGACGATTTCAACTTCGGCTCCGTCACGACCCCCCCGGACCTCAGAGGCGCTGCAGGCCCGGATGGCGGAAGAAGCGCTGGGCCAGATGAGGCGATGATGATGGGAGCCTCCTCGTCAGGATTAGCACCTGCGCCAGGAGTGAGGACAGGCGCCGCGTCAGTATCAGCGGAATTGTCGCGCTGGGGAGCGGAGGGACGCGCGTTCAGCGCCTCGGACACCATGGCGTTCGTCACACTCGGGGTGGCAGTGTTTACGCTCGCCGGCGGCTGAGCGGGGGAGGGTTTACCCGTCGCAGCGTCGGATGGGGGAGCCGAATTACCAACCGGCGTAGACGCCGCCGGAAAGGCTCTGCCTGATGGCGTCGCGCCGGGGGATGTGGCAGAAGTGACCGCCGAAGGCGCAGCAAAACTCGACGGTCGCGCGACAGCCGCGACCGGGGGTTGGGCGCTCATTGGTACGGGTTGGGGTACACTCGTGGGCGCGACCGGCTCGGAGGAATCGGCGTGCGCAGGGGTTGTCTTTGCCGCCGGCGTGGAAGAGGAGTGATGACGGAAATAAAAGATGCCTCCCACAAGGCCCAGCGCAAGGAGCGCAACGGCGGCAGCCACGAGCATCCAATTGTGATTCGACGCTGCGCCCAAACTCTCCGTCAAGCTGCCCGAGGAGCCGCGTAAAGAGCTGAATGTCTCGGTCGAGGCTTGAGGCCCGTCTGTCATCGCAGCGGCGCTTGAGAACCTGCCGAAGATCGGCTGAACACTTTCAGAAGATGGCGCAGCCGGCGTCAGCTCCGTGCGGCGCGGCTCTTCCACTTCGGAGAATTCAATTGAGGCGAGCGGGGCGGGCGGCTCAGCTTCACGTGGTTCCGGGGACGGCTTGGGAGCGGAATGGGCCGTATGCGGCACCGATGGAGCGAGGGCCTCCGCACCGCGTCCCGGTTTAATTGTGGCCGTCTCGGACGCAAATGGCTGGACTTCCTCTTGTGCACCAATGGAAATGAACGAAGGCTCCTCCTTCAGAGGAGGCGGAAGTTTCGCGGGCAAGCCGCTTGGCTTTGGTTCGCTCGGCTCCGGCATCACGCTGCGCTGAGGCTGCGAAAGTGCAACAGGAGGCGTCGCAGGCTTCCAGGAAATATCGCCCACAGGCTTTTCAATGGGCTTCGTTTCGGGCGGCGCCGGCACAGGATCGGGCAAAGGCGAAGGCTGTGGCGCGGCTGACGCCGGCTGTGAAGGAAAACTCGCGCCCCAATAGCCGGGTTGCGGATGCGTAAATTCCACTTCGATATAGCCAGGAAGATTGGGGTTCGCGCGCACTTTCACCACGCGACAAATCGCATCCTGCCTGGTCTTCAAATTCGTGAGCACCAGCATCTGACCGGAGTTGACGGCTGTGTTGAGGCGCAAGACCCCGCCCTGGGGGAACACGATCATCGTGCTGGTTTCTTCCTCGAACGGCTCCGTATGCGCCGCGGCGCCTGCGGCGCCTTGAGTGACGCGCGAGCCGTGAACTTTCACGGCGACTTCGAGAGAAAGAGCGTCGGAGCGAAGATGGCTTGAGGAGGTAGGGGCTGGCTTGGGCTGCGTCTCCGCCGGCGGAACAATTGGCTCCGCGATTGTGGCTAGTTCCACCGTGTCCTTAGAAATGGGCGCCATCATCCTGTCCGGCCGGACGCCATCCCCCAAGCATCCGGCGAAATCCTTCGATATTTTGATTTTCGTAGGCGGTTACAAAGGGGGGCAATAGTACCTTCGTACTGCGGGGTAACGTTCGCGCAAATCTTGAAATCGGCCCTAAAATCCGGAGCCGGAAGCAGATTCGGCTGTCTGCGGTACTCGCTCGAATTGGCCCACTGATAGGACTTTCGAACTAGAACTGAAAACGCGCTGCAAATTGCAACACGCGTGGCCCTATTGGTGCGAGGCGGCGGGGCGTTTGCGGTATTCCTTGTAAAGATCCAAGTGGCGATTATCGGTGGAGGTTTGCTGGCCGTTGATGAAGAGGAGGCGAACGTGCGTGCGAATCTCCAATGGATCCCCATCGGTGATGATGAGATTCGCAACTTTGCCTGCCTCGATGGTGCCGAATTGATCGCCGAGCCCCAGCATCTTCGCGGCATTCACTGTGATGGCCTTTAGAGCTTCGTCGTGGGGCAACCCATAGGCCACGGCCGTTCCGGCATACTGCGACAGGCGGCGTGAAAAGGAGGTGCCGAAGCTCGAGAACGCGATGGAAATTCCTGCGGCGTTCAATTCGGCCGGCTGGGTCATCGGCTTGTCGTAGGGGTCATCTTCTTCGCTGGGAAGCTGCTCGCTCGGGCCGAGAATAACAGGAATCCCTTTTTCTTTGAGCAGGTCCTTCACTTTCCAGGCTTCCGCACCGTCTGCCAGAATCATTCTGAGGCTCTGCTTCGTGCAGAATTCAATCGCGTTGCGGATATCGCGCGCTTTGCCGGCGACAACGAGAACCGGCAGCTTGCCTTCGACGACCGGCACGAGAGCTTCGAGCCTCAGATCACGCTCATAGGAAGCTGGAGAGCCTTTTTCTTTTGCTTGCGCATAGTGCCGCGCGCGATCGAAGAGATCGCTCAGTTCGTTGACCGTCTGTTCATATTCTTTCTTCGCCTCGGAATAAGGCTTCTCCTTGAAGTCGAAGATCGAAAAGTCGAAGGTGCGTGTTTGAATCGAAGGCCAGTTGATCGTGAGCGCAATCGAGCGGCGGATTTGCATTTGGTCCATGGTCCAGCCCAGGAGATGAAACGCTGAGGCCTGCCCGGGGATGATCCCACCGCTCTGTGAATCGAAGCTCGCAATTCCGGGTACGCTCACAACATGAGTGATGCCGCTCGCGCGTGTGACGCCGATATGCGCGCTCGCCGGATTCACCGCTGTGGCCGCGATAATTTCGGGGTTGAATTTTCCCAGCTCGTTGGTGTCGTTGGTCGCGCTCACGGCTCCAATTTCGGTCAGCCCGACCTGGGTAACGGGATCAAACAGCCCGGGATAAAGCTCCATCCCTGCGGCCTGGACGATGTTGGCACCCTCGGGAATCTCAATATTCGTGCCCACCGCATCAATTTTTCCGTCCCGGATGATCACGATTCCCTTTTCGATTGGAGGGCCGGCCAGCGTGTATATCTTCGCATTCAGGATGGCGTAGACCCCTGGAGTTGTCTGGGCTCGCAGGGGTGGCACGCAGAACGTTAAGAAAACACTCAGAGAGGCTACGCTCCAGATCCTGTTTCGTGCTCCAGAGCGGGAAGTGAGTGTCATTGAGCACCTGCCGCATCACTGCTGCCGTCTCCTCCGCCCGCAGCTTTTGGCGGTTTCTTCTTCGGCTCCGGCTTCTTGGCCGGCTTTTCCTCGGGCTTCTTTTCCGCTTCGGCAGCCTTCTTTTCTTTTTCCAGGAGCGCTTGCTTTTCTTTTTCGAGCTCCGGGCACCGGGCGAGATCGCGCTGGCGGTCGAAATAAACCTGTCCGTCGATCAGCGTCTTCTGAACAACTGCGTAAACGCTGAGCGGATCGTGATTGTAGATGACCAGGTCTGCGTCCTTCCCCACATCAATAGACCCGGCGCGACTCTCGATGCCCAGTTGGATTGCCGGA
>Ga0187770_10000345_pt1 | contig 22526 bp, 22 predicted proteins | sample 0116_SJ02_MP02_2_FD_133154 | JGI IMG/M metagenome (GOLD analysis project Ga0187770, IMG submission 133154) | Tropical peat soil microbial communities from peatlands in Department of Meta, Colombia - 0116_SJ02_MP02_20_MG | ecosystem: Environmental > Terrestrial > Soil > Wetlands > Peat | place...
GAGGAACCGGGCAAATATCCCCGGTCTTCATCCTGGTCACCGTCTCCAGTAGCAGGTCAGCCCCCAGCAAAGCCAAGCGATCGTGTAGCGTCTCGCCCGTCTCCTTCTCTTCGATAGGAATCTCCCTCTGCAAAAAAATACCCCCCGTATCCATCCCTTGGTCCATGGCTATGGTCGTGACCCCGGTGATCTTTTCGCCCTTGAGGATTGCCCAGACAATCGGGGCAGCACCGCGATATTTGGGTAACAGGGAGGCATGGACATTGACCGCCCCATATCTGGGAATCTCCAAAAGTGACTTTGGCAAAATCTGACCATAGGCAACTACCACGAAGAGATCGGGATAAAGCCCCTTGACGCCCTCCTGAAAGGTCTCTTCCTTTGCCTTCTCCGGCTGAAGAACGGGCAATCCGTATGGGAGGGCGCATTCTTTGACAGCAGAAGGAACAACCCTTCGCCCCCTTCCTTTTTCCCGATCCGGCTGGGTGACGACAGCGATCACTTCGTCGGGTCCTTGAAGCAGACTTTTCAGAGTCGGGACAGCGAAAGACGGGGTCCCGAAAAAAACGATCCGCCAAGGGGATGCGATCAATCTTTTTCTCCCCTCCGTTTCTCCTTCTTCCACTTGCTTCGATAAATCTCTCTCTTCAAACGGCTCATTCTGTCTAAGATCAGAATTCCGTTGAGGTGGTCGATTTCATGTTGAAGGGCAAAGGCCAATATCCCTTCCCCACTCACCTCGATCTCCTCTCCGTCCGGAGAGATTCCCTTGACCTGGATTCTTTGGCTCCTCTTCACTTTTTCAAAACAATCCGGTACGCTCAGGCATCCCTCTTCGTGATCAACCTCTCCTTCTTCGGAAATGACCTCCGGATTGATCATTGCAAAGAGGTTCTGTTCGGGATCGATGGGGCTCACGTCAAGGACAATAATCCTTCGAGGAATCCCGATCTGACAAGCGGCTAAACCGACCCCATTTGCATCATACATCGTTTCCATCATATCTTGGATCAACTTCCTCGTTTCCCCGTTGATCTGATCCACTTTCTCAGAACGCCTTTTCAGCAAAAGATGAGGATACTTCAGGATTTCCAAAACAGCCATCTTCCTATCTCCTCTGCACTCTCCTTAAATAGAATAACATAAAAATGGAGATCATGGCCAACAAGATTCCAATTCCCTGGGAGGTCGAGAGCATCTCTCCAAAAAAAAATCCCCTCGGATCATCCCTGAGGATCTCAATGAAAAAACGGGCTGCCGAATAGAGGAGTAGGAAGAACCAGAAAACTTGGCCGTCAAAGCTCTTCTTTCCCTCCAACCGGTCTAAAAAGAAGAAGATGGCTAAGCTGCTCGCCGCCTCGTAGAGTTGGGTCGGATGGAGAGGAACACCTAATCGGGCCAGTGAGTTCACGTCCCTAAAAGTGACTCCCCAGAAAAGGGATGTCCCTTTTCCATAACAGCATCCGGCAAAGAAGCAGCCGATTCGACCAAAAAAGAGGCCCAAGGCAATGGAGGGTGAAAATAGGTCAGCGAATTTCCAAATGGGCAATCGGTGCCACTTCATATAGACCAGTGAGACTCCGATCGCAAGGACGAGTCCTCCATAAAAGACCAACCCGCCTTCCCATATCTTAAATACGTCTAAAGGTTTTTCACGATAAACATCGAGGTTGACCAGGACAAATAAGATTCTTGATCCAAGGATCGCTGACAAGACAGAATAGAAGAAGAGGTCCACTATCCTTTCGAATGGAATTCCTTTTTTTCGAGACCTCAGGCTGGCAAGAACCACCCCGGCAACAAAGCCGAGCGCCACAAAGAAGCCGTATGAATAAACGCTCAAACCGCCCAATCGGAAAAGGATGGGATACATCGTTTGCTTCAAATTCCAAATTTCAAATTTCAAATCCCCAATAAATTCCAAGTACCAATCTCTAAAGACCAAGGCGTTTTTTCGAATTTGAAATTAGGTTCACTGAAATTTATTTGGGATTTGGCGCTTGGGATTTAGTGCTCTTCTTGTGATCTCGGACCAATAACTCTAAGGCCATTAAACCGATGCCGAAACAGATGGCGGCATCGGCGACATTGAAGGCAGGCCAATGATAAGAGGATAGGTAAAAATCCAGGAAATCCACAACCTCTCCATATCGAAGACGGTCAATGAGGTTTCCAATTGCACCGCTGAGAACCAGAGAAAATGAAAAGGAAAGAGTCTTCTCCCCCTCCCTCGTTCTGACGAAGAGAACGAGGATGCTACCAATGGCGGCCAAAGAGACCACCAAAAAGAGCCAAGATCCCAGGCCTCCTTTCTCTCCCCCAAAGATCCCGAAAGCCCCACCGGGGTTCCTCACTTGGGTGAGATTGAAGAACCCGTGGACCACTTCCACTCTTTGATAAAGAGCTAACCTCTGCTGCACCATAGATTTGGTCCACTGATCCAGCACAATGATCCCCACGCAGACAATCAGAAGGACCCAATACTTTCGTTTCATCTCTATCCTAACACCGAGACTCGGTCTTCTTAGTCATTCAGTCATTAAGTCACTAAGTAATTAAGTTATTTAATGACTCAATGACCTAATGACCTAATGACTTAATGTCTTATTGACTTATTGACCCAATGACCAGGAGCTTTGTTGTTCAGTGTTTATCCCTTTACGGCCTCGACGCACCTCTGACAGATGGTAAGATGCTCTGGACGGTGACCCACGCTCACATCATAATTCCAACATCGTTCGCACTTTTTCCCCTCTGCCCGGAAGACCTCTGCCCTCACCTCTTTTTCATCCGTTGTCCCGCTCGCACCGGAATGAAGGATGACCGAGGAGACGATGAAGATGAATTTCAGATCCCTCTCGTAGGGTTGAAGAAAGTGATAGGTCTTCTCGGGGAGATAAAGATGAACTTGAGCATCCAGGGAGAGTCCGATCACCTTTTCCTTCCGGGCCTCCTCCAATGCCTTGGTCACCACAGTTCGGATCTCCCAAATCCGATCCCATCGTTCGCCCAAGGGATCATCCAAATATTCTTTTTTCATTTCAGGGAACCCCATGAGGTGAACACTCTCGCCCTTCCCTGACTCTGTCGGAACATATTTCCAGACCTCCTCCGCTGTAAAGGAGAGAATAGGAGCCATGAGGCAGGTTAGGGCTTTCAAGATCTCGTAAAGGGCGGTTTGTGCAGACCTCCGGCTCCCAGACCGGGTTGGAAACGTATAAAGCCGATCCTTCAGGATATCGAAATAGAGGGCGCTCATTTCGACGGCACAAAAATTCTGGACACTATGATAGACGACATGGAATTCAAAACTCTCATAAGCTTCTCGAACCCTCGAGATCAATTTCTGAAGCCGATGGAGGGCCCACCGATCCATCTCTTGGAGCTCACGATAGGGAATGCGGTCCTTTTCCGGATCGAAGTCATAGAGGTTCCCTAAGAGAAAGCGGTACGTATTCCGAATCCGAAAGTAGGCGTCGGCCAGTCGTTTCAAGATTTCGTTGGAGATCTTAATGTCATCCTTGTAATCTTCTGCCGCGACCCATAGCCTCAGGACATCTGCTCCCAATTTACTGATCACTTCCTCGGGCGCGATCACATTCCCTGCGGACTTGGACATCTTTTTCCCCTCTCCGTCCACCACAAACCCATGGGTGAGGACCGAGATATAAGGGGCACGGCCTCTTGTTCCCACGGAGGTCAGAAGGGAGCTGTGGAACCATCCTCGGTGTTGATCGCTTCCCTCCAGATAGAGGCTGGCAGGAAACTGAAGATCATCTCGGCTCTCCAGGACAGCTGCATAAGAAACCCCTGAATCGAACCAGACATCCAGAATGTCCCTCTCCTTTGTAAAATCTCCTGCTCCGCATTGAGCACAATGGATCCCTTTTGGCAGGAGGTGATGAACCCCTTCTTCAAACCAGATATCTGCCCCTTTCTCTTCGAAAAGATGGACGATGTGCTGAATGGTCTCCTGATTGACAAGGGGCTGTTTGCACGCAGAGCAGTAGAAGACCGTAATGGGAATCCCCCAAGCCCTTTGTCGGGAGATACACCAATCCGGCCGGTTCTCAACCATCCCATAGATCCGATCCTTCCCCCAAGGAGGGATCCAGGTAACTTCATTGATCGACCTGAGGGCATTCTGCCTCAATCCTTTTTTATCCATGGAGATGAACCACTGTTCTGTGGCTCGGAAGATAATCGGATCGTTGGTCCGCCAACAATACGGATAGAAATGCTCCATCATCTCCACTTTCAGGAGGGCTCCAACCTCCTTAAGTTTCTCATTGACAGCGTCATTGGCATCAAAAACGAATTGTCCTGCGAAGAAAGGAACCTCCTCTGTGAATCGACCATCGTCGTCAACAGGGCTGTAAACATCTAAACCGTACTGAACTCCACTTTCGTAGTCTTCCTGTCCGTGGCCGGGTGCGGTGTGGACGCAGCCTGTTCCCGCATCCAAGGTCACATATGAAGCGAGGATGAGAAGCGAATCCCGGTCGAGGTAAGGATGTCGGCATTTAAGTCCTTCCAACCTTTTCCCTGGAAATTTCTCCAATACCTGATACGTCCCGATGCCAAATTTCTCCATCACCGTTTCCAGAAGTCCTTCTGCTAAGATATAGACCTCTCCCTTCACATCCACCGCCACATAGGTGAAGTCCGGATGGACGGCAATCGCCAAATTGGCCGGAATCGTCCAAGGGGTGGTGGTCCAGATAATGACCGAGATGGGTTTTCCCCTCAGGCTTGGGAAATCATCCTCGATCTTCGAGACCATCTTAAATTTTACGTAAATTGATGGAGAACGGTGATCCTCATATTTCACCTCGGCTTCGGCCAATGCGGTCTTGCAAGTGGGGCACCAATGGACCGGTTTCTTCCCCTTGTAAACCGAGCCGTCCAAAAGAAACTTGGCAAATTCTTTCACAATTGTCGCCTGGTATTTAAAATTCATGGTCAGGTAAGGGTTCTCCCAATCGCCAAAGACTCCAAGTCTTTTGAACTCCTCCCTCTGAATATCCACAAATTTGGCAGCATAATCCCGGCATCGCTTTCGTACTTCAACGATGGAGAGTTCACCTTTCTTGGAACCAAAACTCTTCTCGACCTCGTGCTCAACAGGCAGGCCATGGCAATCCCATCCTGGAACATACTGACTATCATAGCCGGCCATGAACTTCGACTTCACAACAAAGTCCTTCAGGACTTTGTTCAGGGCGGTCCCGATGTGAATGTTCCCGTTGGCGTAAGGAGGACCGTCATGGAGAATGTATTTGATCCTTCCTTTCGCCTGCCGGCTGAGTTGATCGTAAATACGCTTGGCCTCCCATTCTTTCAGTATCTCGGGTTCCCGCTTGGCCAAATTGGCTTTCATAGGAAAGTCAGTCTTGGGGAGGTTCAGTGTATGGCGATAATCCATTGTCTTTCCTTTCTCTCTGAATTTAAGCAGAAGTCTAAGTTTCCGCGGCTACCTCGTCGAGCAAGTCCATACCATAGGGCCATATTCCCCCGGAGAAAAGGTAAAGTGTGTGGAAACAGAGATCGCGTCCGAAGGTCCTGAGCACCATGATATCTTGGCTTGAATAAAATTTCAAAACCGTATATTTTAAAAACATCAAATTAACATAAAAACGGGAACTTAGCAAGCTTCTGATGGTTTTTCCCGAAATTTTTACCCCATAACTCAGAAGGTTTGGAAAAATCGCGTCCATCGTTGACACGAAAAGGACAGGTGGATTGAAGAAACTTTAGACCTGCCTGCGCGTAGCCGCTTCGGCGAAGGCAGGGCGCAACGTTTAGAAATTGAACTACTGTGCTGTAACATCGCTTAAACACAAATCCTGATTGCCGTGGAAGGTCACCCTTAATCTCAACGAGCGCATTCTAAAGCTTTGAAAATCCACTTGTCCTTTCGGGACAAAGATTGACTAAAGCAATTTTTTCACACCTTCTCAGGGGTTACGTTGGAGGATATTATGAGCATGAAGAAAAAAGCGAGGAGAACCTTCCCCAAGGGGGTCAAGATGGAATCCCGCAAGAAAGAGAAGCGATCGATCTTGGAAGGGGTCTCGGAAGATTCCTCTTCCCTTTCACAAGCCTATCAATTGACAAAAATCGCTTCCCATGTGGGGTTCGATTGGCCAAATATCGAAGGCGTTTTAAGAAAACTGGATGAGGAGATAGAAGAGTTCAGAGAAGCCCTTTCTCTTCGTAGCCGAAGAAAGATGAAGGAAGAACTCGGGGACCTCCTCTTTGTCTTAGCAAACATCGCCCGTTTTCTTCACATCGATCCAGAGGAAGCATTGAGGAGAACCCTTGAAAAGTTTGTCTTGCGATTTCGTTATATTGAGACATCGCTCCAAAAGAAAAGGAAATCCTTCGACCAGTCGGATCTCATCGAAATGGATCGGTTGTGGGAAGAAGCAAAGAAGAGGAAAGGCAAATGAAAGTTGGAAATTTAGGGATTAAAGAATGGAGAGATGAGGGAATCGAATATGCAAAAGAATTTGGGAATTCTTAAATTCCTGAATTTCTCTATGGCTTTAGATCAGATATTCGGCAACATTGATATGATAGTCGTTCGGGTCAAGGGTCTTCGCGACGGTTCGCTTAAATTGTCCGGTCTTCTCATTCAACTCTCTGAGATCTACCCTTTCCCCCTTCTGATACTCCCCATCGCTGTAATGGAGGAGCATGACCTTCGGCCGATCAATGAGTTCGTTATCCTCCGGGATCTGAACGACGATCCCCAATTCATTCGTATTCAATAAGACCAGCGTACCAAGGGGAAAGACTCCAATCATATTGATGAAAACTTTGACCAAGGCAGGGTCAAAATCCTTTCCACCCCGTTCAAGCATGACCCCCAATATTTTCTCGGAGACATACGGGAACCGATTATCTGCCCTCGGCCTGACTAAGGCATCATAAAAGTCAGCGAGGGCGATGATCTTACCGAAAAGGGTGAGCTTCTTCTTATGAGTCGGCTTCGGATAGCCGCTTAAATCGTATTTGAGGTGGTGCTCAAAAGCTGCATCAATCATTCGGGTGGAGAGCTCTCCCCACTCCTTCATCCGCATCACAGTCTCTGCTCCGATGATCGGATGGGACCGCATCATCGCCAATTCGTCTGTCGATAGTTTTCCCCTCTTGTCCAGCACCTCTTTCGGAATATTCACCTTTCCAATGTCGTGGAAGAGGCCAGCCATACCCAAATGGGAGAGGTATTTTTTTGGAATTCCAATCCGTTGGCCGATCGCCATGGAATAGATCGCCACATTCACGGAATGGTTGAAGGTGTGCTCATCGTAATTCTTGATGTTCGCCAGCCCCAACAAGGTCGATTCATCTTGCATGATGGCGTTGACCGCATTCTGCATCATGCGCTTTGCCTTTCGGACATTGAGCATTTTCTGGTTCCTAACGCTCTCCACCACCTCCTTGACCAAGCCGATGGACTTGAAATAAACCTCTTCCGAGAATCGCTTCCGATCCTTCGAATCGACATAGATCTCCTCATCTCTAAAAAGCTCCAATTTCCCCACGCTGATGGCGTCGATCCCCCGATATTCCAACTGCCGGTTGACATAGAGATAATTGATCTCGTTCTTCTCTTCCAGTCCTGAAAGGAGGAAGATGAGATCTTTAAGGTGTTCACTATCTACCTCTTCCGTAAATTCGATCTCTCCAATCCAGCGATTCCTCATCTCCTGCAGAAAGCCTCTTAAAATCGCATAGTAGTCGGCTTTCACATGGATGATGTGGTTGTTGAAAAAGAGATTGTCACGGATGATCCTCAGGAAAAGGCGACCCTCCGATTTAACGATGTTGTTAATCACCTGAACGCATTCTTGGGTAAGGCGGTCGATAATGATGTTGTTTCGATTATAAAGAGTGGTCCCTTTGAACAGGCGGTAGAACGCCATGATAAATTCCGTCCCCAGTTTGGTGGGGAGATGTCCATGCTCAACGGAAGGTGTTTTTTCTGGCATCAGACCAATGATTCCCTAGAGGGTTTATTCCGCAATGCCTGCAGACAGGCATTGCGGATTGTTTCGTCCTTCGAATCCTTCCCTGACATCAAGACGGCCTTTGCTTCGGGAGTTCCAATCATGGCCAGGGCATTGGCTGCTCCGGTACGAATCTCATCCGTCTTGCCCCAACCGAACCAGCTCTTTCGTTCCAAAAGTTGTTGGAGAACAGAGACGGATTCGTTAGAGCCCAACATCCCGACCGCATCGAAAAAAGCCTTTATTTCTAAGGGATCCCTCTTCTGAAACTCCTTTAACTGGACCGCTTCCAAAAGGGGAACCAATGCGGCCTTTTTGCCCACCTTCCCGAGATTGATGGCCGCTACAGACCGAATCCGACCATCCTCGTCCGTCAGGGCCTTCACCAGCAATCCGACAGCCTTCGGACCACCGATCAACCCCAATGCCTGGATGGCCTCCCTTCTCACTCGAACCTCATGATGATTGAATGCCTTTTGTATATAGGGAAGAGATTCCTCTTTTCCGATCCGGCCCAAGATATAGGTGATATTGCGGACAAGATACCATCGCGAGTCATCCATGAAAGGGGTGAACAATTCAATGGCGTTCCTTCCGATCTCGGAGAGGGCGTCGCAGATAACTCTTCTTGTCTTCGATTTTTTCCGTTCCCCTAACAATTTGATCAGAGGCTTGACGGAGTTTCGTTGGAGGAGAGTCAAGTAGCTGGTCACGTCCTCCAATCGAATCGCTTCTTCCCTCTCCAAAACCCTCCCAATTCGTTCGATTCGGTCTTCCTCGCCGGCCTCAACGATAAACTTCCGTATGATTTCGACCTGCCAATCCGAAAGCTCAGGGGTTTTGAGGGCCTTGTAAAACCGCTTCAGCAGATCGCTGGCTTTCTGGAACTCCCCGAGGGTCAGCAGTGCATCCAATACCCTATTGAGGGTGCTGACCGCATTTTGATAGGGCTCCGGCTCTGTTTCCAGAGCCAAGATTTCGAAAAGGGTATCGACAATATTGAACACAAAGGCCGGATCGACCTCTTCCAAAACCTCCTTCCGCAATCTCTCAACTTCATCCGGGGTAAGGGAATAAACCTTTCGATTCGATACAAACGAATGGAGCTCCTCAATCAGTCTCGACAGGGTCTGATCCAAATCGGCCCCCTCCACGTCTTCTTCCAAAAGATCCACCTCGACATGGTGTGCGACAGGTTTGAATACGAGATCCTTCCTAAACTGTTCTACGCTTTCAGGGACGAGAACCGGCATCTCATCTAGGAATTCATCCGTGGCCAAATAGCTGATGTGAACGAAATCCTTCTCCCACAGCATCGTGACGAAATCATCCTCCAATTGATTGATACTGTCGCTCTTTACAATAATGTCGATCAATCCCTGGATCTCCCACTCTTCCAGTTCTTTCATGAACCGTAGTTCTCTCAACCCATCTTTGTAAAAGAGGAATGCCAAACTTGTCTTGATATCCCTGTTCTCATATAAGACTTTTCCCTTAAAGGAGAGGTCATACTCTCCAATCTGAAAAATAAAGGAATTGTATTTATTTAAGAAAAAATTGAATTTCTTTGGCAGCAGTTCTTTAAATCCCTTCAGGATAGGGTTATCTGGAGGATAAAATCGAAAGGCCTTGATCCCCTTAATGAAGGACCTCATCAAATCTCTGGCCAGGAGGAGTTCTTCATCCGCCTCCAGTCCCTCGACCAAAGGCATTTCTTCAGTAAGATCAAGTGCCTTTTTTTCTCCTAATACCTCTTCAGGCATAATTCTTCTTCCGTAACTTTTTGAGTTGACACTATTTTTAATTTTTTCGGCCTATTTGTCAATAACTTTTTTCGACCTCCTATTCGTTTGGTCAACTCATGAGCAGAAAATATGTCGTTTACAAATTCCGATGCCCGATGGCCAATACCCAAGCTCGCTATTTTGAATCGCTGATGCCTACTGGGTTGTTTGAATGATTCCATAGGGTTAGCGCCATAATAGGAGGATTTTACCTTAAAGCGAAATGGTGACACTCAGCTAATCGGTATTCCTAATGATCGTACGGGGTGGGATAGAAGAGGCTCCTCAATGAGCGAAATAACCGTATTTAAGTGTGTTATAATAAAATAAAAGACGAATTTTAACTAAACCCCGTTAGAAATTTCAGCGGCGCGAAAGAGCCCGATGCAATTATTCTAAGATCTAACCCCGCTGCAGAGCAGGGAGCATCATCTTTAACGGGGTAGATTTTGTGGCACTAATTGTGTAGCAGGAGGTGATATTATAATGATTCCGGAAATTAAAAAGATCCTTTATGCCACGGACCTCAGCAAAAACTCTTCTTATGCATTCTACTACGCTATCAATATTGCACGAAAGTTTGGCGCAAAAATAATTATATTACACGCTATCGAACCCATCCCTGTACACATTCTCGCTTATGCACCAGAATTAGGAGAAAGAATCGAGAACAAAGACCAGAAGGAGGCTGTGGGCCGTATCCAAAATCTACTTCAGGAATTTTGTGGAAAGGTGGAAGCTCAAATCGGGGCTCCATGCCTTGCGCTTATAAACAAGTCTATCGTTCATGTGGGCCACCCTGTTGAGGAGATTCTGAAGGCAGCAGATGAAGAGGATTGCGACATCATCATCCTTGGGTCCCACGGGAAAGGATTCCTGAAGCAGACCTTCCTTGGCAGCGTTTCCAGCGCAGTATTGCATCGGTCCAAAAAACCCGTCTTCATTATACCGCTCCCCTCGGAAGAACAGATGATCGACTGGGATGGAATCTGAAAGGATCCTTGCCAACGGCTACAGGTGAGGTGAGCTAAAGGTTAATCGTCCACCTCCGCTGCCGTGTTAAAGCGAGCTTTCGCAGATGGAAGAAACAACTCTTCCTTTTACCTTTTCCTCCCTGTAATCGTTAGCAAGTCATTTTGCCCGTACATTCCAGATTTCAACCAGTCTCGAAACACTTATCGAATTGGGAGTCGCGGCCACTCATCCGAACGAAATTGGAGCCATGGATATTCGGGTCATCAAAAAGAGATACGGCGATCGGCACTGCATCATAGGCAATGCGGATTTAGTTCTCTTGGGTAATGGAGCGCCGGAGCAAGTGGATGGAGAGGTCGTAGCCTCATTCTTGATCTGGCTCCGTCCGGCGGTTACATCCTTTCGAGCGGAGATGGCCTTGCCTCTTATCTCAAACCGGAGTGTATCATTGCCGTGAGTCAGGCCATTCAGAGGTATGGGCAATACCCGATTCAATTAGAGTGATGCAGAGCAAACCACAAAATTTCGCCAAATATGCGAAGAAGCGGAAGCCTCCATATCTCAGTTGACACAAAATTCATTCTTGATATATATATTGGGCGTAAGAAAGTGTCTTTCAGATAACGGAGAGAAAGGAGGAAGGTATGATGAAAAGATTAATAAGAATGTGGGGACCTATTTTCGTGGTAGGAATCTTTCTGTGGATGGCCACGGGAGCAGGTGCGGGTCCAGCACCTGTGGAACTGAATGTTTGGAGCGCCTTTCCGGAACTTCACGACCAGGTGACCTGGATTGCGGGGAAGTATATGGAGAAGAATCCGAGTATCAAGATAAAGACAACCCTCTTTCCTCAGCGAGCCTTGGAGGAGAAGGTCGCCGTGGCTTTACCGGCCGGACAGGCTGCGGACCTGATTGAGCTCGATAAGATGGCCCTGTATCCTTACTATGCAGCCGGCCATATCGAGCCCTTTCCAAAGAATGTGGTGGACTGGATCAAAAAGAACTTTCCGGATTATTCCGTGGCCTCGGTAACCTCTGACAAGGGAGAGATCTTCACCTTTCCCTGGCTGGACTCCCTGAAAGCGATGTTCTACAACAGGGACCACTTCAAAGAGGCAGGGATCACCAAAACGCCGGAGACCATTGACGAAATGATGGACATGGCAAAGAAGCTCACCAAACGAGATGATAAAGGCAACCTCGTCCGGGCCGGGCTGAAACTTCGACTGTCAGGTGGCGGTTTTGGCACTTCCCAGAAGTACTGGTGCCAGGTAATGATCCCCTACGGGGTCAAGGTTATCGAGAGGGTCGGCGGCAAATGGCGGGCGGGCTATGACAACGAGGGAGGCCGGAAGGCCCTCCAATACTGCATCGATGCTATTTACAAGTACAAGGTGGATGCCGTTGATTTCAAAGGAGATGCAGAGGCTTTCGGGCTGGGGATCGCATCCATGTTCCAGCGGGAGGCCTGGGTAGTAGGATATATGGCAAAGAATGCGCCCAAGATCAATTACGGTGTCTTCATGATGCCAAAGGGACCTGGAGGATGGGGAACCGTGGGAAACACGATGGGGCTTTCGATACCCAAATCGAGCAAGTATAAGAAGGAAGCCTTTGACTTCGGCATGTTCATGATGAACGATGATATGTCCCGCGCCACGTTTGCTGACAGCGGCTGGCAACCCTTCAGGAAAGGGGTGAACTACAGCGATCTTTACAAAACCAGGCCACAGCTCAAGACCTTCATTGATGCAGCCCAGACCAAGGGCCACATCGTTTATGATTATGAGAACATTGTCCCCATCTTTGAAATCCATTCCAGGATGGCGGACCGCATCATGGCCGCCTTCAAGCGTCCTGATTTGTTAGATAACCTATCCGGAATCGCCAAGGTCATTAAAGATGCTGCGGATGAAACCAATCGGATCCTTGAAGACAACGGCCTGCTGGCAAAGTAAAATAAATCTTTTAGGCTGAAACATCACCCCCTAAATCTCTCGGCCCCCCTTACTATGAGGAGGGCCGGGGCGGATTTTTGGGAAATCAGGAAAAGAAGCCGTGCCGGGCCGGATCCACCCGGCGTTGCTTATTGTTGTAATAAGACAGAAGATAAGGCAGTGGGCGGGGCCATCACACAGGGTGGAAATGTATCGATGAAGAGAAGAGACCGGTTGACGGGCAGCCAGTCAGGATTCCTCTGGTCCATTGTGATGCCTGTGATTGCCCTCTTCATCATCATCCGGGTGATACCGGTCCTCATCGTCCTCCTGATGTCGTTTACGAACTATAATATGAACCGGCCTCTGGTCCGGTTTCTTCCCTACCAGAATTTTCTCCGCATTTTTGGGGATCCAAACTTCGTCACGGCCTTTGTCAATTCAACCGAGTTTGTCGTGGTTGCCGTTCCACTTGAGATCCTCCTGGGTCTGGTATTTGCCATTTATCTATCCAGAAAGCTTCGGTTCGAGTCTCTCTTTGAGACCCTCTATTTTTTGCCTTACATCGTCCCCATGGTTCCGGCAGCCATCATTTGGAAGTGGATCTATGCGCCGGGGACTTATGGCCTCGCTAATTATGTCTTGGACCTGATGGGCTTCCCCAGGGTCGGATGGATGAGTACACCGCAGATCACCCTGCTGGCGGTCATTGGGATTCATGTCTGGAAGCAGCTCGGCTTTTTTGTCATCATCTTTCTGGTAGGCCTCAAGAACATCCCGGCAAGTTACCGGGAGGCGGCCCTGGTGGACGGAGCAACCCGCTGGCAGGTGACCCGAAGGGTTGAGCTTCCACTCCTTAGGCCCGTGATTCTCTTTGGCGTTGTCATGGCCACCATCTGGGCATGGTCCGCTTTTACCGAAGTTTACATCATGTCCCAAGGGACGGACATCTCAACGGGGGCAGAGATTCAGGTCATGGTCACCCGGATTTATGCGGAGGGATTTCTCTATTTCAACATGGGATATGCCTCCGCCATCTCGTTTGTCTTGTTTATTGTCTCTCTGGTCTTTGTAGGGCTCCAGTTCAAGCTCTTCAGAGAAAGGTCGGCATGAGGATGGAGAAGGTCTCCTAATGGCAGGGAAATCGGAGAGAACATTTCTGGAGCAAGCAGGGGTCTACCTCTTTTTGGGGATCACGAGTCTCATCATGTTGGCCCCCTTTCTCTGGGTCTTTCTCACCTCGTTCAAGCGTTCCACTGAAATCGTGACGGAGACACCCCAGCTTCTTCCTATAGTGTGGACAATCGAGAATTATCTGAAACTTCCCAAAGTGGCTCCGTTTGTCCGGTTCTTCCTGAACAGCATCATCGTATCAGGCGTTTCGACTTTTTTCATCGCCTTTGGTTCTGCTGCCTGCGGCTATGTCTTCGCCAAATATCGGTTCCGGGGGAGGGACTTTCTCTTCTTCCTGATCATCTCCACAATCCTGATTCCGCTCCAGACCTATATTGTGCCCCTCTACCTTCTCACCTGGAAGCTTGGCTGGATCAATACATACCAGGGATTGATCTTTCCCTTGATTATAATGAGCTCCGGGATCTTCTTCCTTCGCCAGAACATCATGAGCATTCCAGACGCATTGATCGATGCCGCCCGGGTGGATGGCGCCTCGGAATGGAGGGTTTTCCTCGGCGTCATCTTACCTCTGAGTGTCTCGCCCATTGCTGCCATCTCCATTGTGAACTGGGTCTATACCTGGAGCCTCTTTATCTGGCCTCTGATCGTGGCGAATTCGACAGAAAAGTTCACCATGGAGCTGGGCCTGATGTATTTCCAGCGTGAGTATGCAGTGGATTATGGTGGCATCATGGCAGCCTGTGTGATCACGCTTCTGCCCGTGCTCGTCGTTTTTCTTATGTTCAGGACTCGGATCATTGAGGGAGTGGCGTTTACGGGGATGAAACATTGATTATCGCTCCGTTGAAAGGGTGGCAGCATGAGGGCGTTGCTATGCTGAGTTTCAACTTATAATCTTCAATCCTTGAATATGGCTTACACCAATGATTCGCAGGTGAAGTTCTCAAAAAAGATAATTAATATTCAGTTGTCAGAGATCGAATAGTAATTCTTCCTGCACAGTTCAAGGGAAATATCAAGAGGAATCTTTGGACACCGTTGCACATGGATTTACAAAAAAATGTTGCACTCCTTGTGCTCTCCTGACACTCTTGTCTCTGGGGGAGGAAATCCTCCACTCATAGGAGGTGATGTATGACGACCAAGCTACTGGTCAACCTAATGAGTGGGGGCCCGGCTACCTGAGGTGGGGAAACGAAGGACTATTGCGACTAAGGCAGAGATCGCACCTGATTTAGCTGGGCTCGCCATGTGTGGTAAATGTAATGCTTGCATAACGCATTGTCCGACAAAGGCCATTTATGAGCCATATAAGGTCGATTACAATGGATGTATAACTCATCTAACGCACCGTGTGGAAATAATTCCAAAGGATTTATTTGCTAAGATGGATAATTGGATATGGGGGTGTAATGTGTGCCAGAATGTCTGTCCGGGTAATGCAAAGGTGATCCCAAGAAAAAGACACCCCGATGCGTCGATTTCCCACCCGGGGCCCTGCGGAAAACTACCGCCGGCTCATAAATATCCTTTTCCTAAATTAGCAACAGAATTGGCTGTTGAGTATGAAATAAAATATTTGCAGAATGTCTTAATAGCTTTGGGTAATGCTGGGAAATCTGAAGATATTGAGAAGATCGAGGTATTTTCAAGAACAAAGGAGGGATTGGAATTAAGGGAATATTGTGAATATGCGCTGGATCGGGTCAAGAGCAGGAGAGAGTAGACGGAAGCGGTCGAACTGTTTTGCCTTACTGGTGCAGATTTGAACCGGTGACGATTAAACTTGATGGGATGTAATCGATGCCTCAGAGATCCTCGACACTCATCCAGCCCCTGGAAGTATTATTTCTTCAATAGGACCGATGCCCCGAAGCACTGCCTCTGCCGCCCTTTTCCCGCCCTCTATAGCAGTGGGCACACCTCCCATGGAGAGCGCTGAAAAGGCCTGGTAGCCGGCCATATAAAGCCCTTTTATAGGCGTCCGTACGAGTTCCCGAGGCCCATCGTCGTGAAAATCCTCGTAATCCCAGGACCATCCTGCAACCGCCCCTTCACTCCTCCCTCCTTGCTCTTCGAACGTCAGAGGGGTGGCTACGTCTAACACTATCGTCGCGGCCTCCAGTCCAGGAATGAGATTCTCCGCCTCCCGGACAAGTGCCCGGCTCAGCTTAACCTTATACTCATTATATGCAGGAAGTCTCTCTCCCCAAACGGAACGGTATTTTGCAAAGTGGGAGTAGACTGCCTCGGTCCGAATCACGATCACCGCTGCCCCGTTGGGTGCCAGGGTGCTGTCATCTCTGCTCCACAGGCTAACTTCCATCTCCTGGCTGGCGAGGGTTTCAGGATCCACTTCAGTTGCATCCCACTCAGGTGTCTCTTCTTCTCCAAAAGCGTCCACGTTTCGTCTATAGATCAACCTGCTCGCTTCATCGAACGATGAAAGATCAGCCTTTTTCGGATCTACACCAACGCAGACCTGCAAAATGGACCCGGTTTGCTTAGCGTTCAGAACGGCTCGGTACCATTCAATGGGGATCATCCGAGGATCGACCAATTTGAGGAAGGTCGTTTTATAATCGGCATTCGAAATAATGGAGTCCGCATCAATCTGAGTGCCGTCATCGAGGGTGACACCTAAAATCTTTCCCTTCTTTACCCGGATCCTCCTCACTCCCGTCCCCAATCTAATCATCCCAATGCCCCCACCCCTACCTCCTTCTCCACCTCTTATATCTGGCAGCTTGCCACTTTTGTGTTGCCCGTCCACTGCCGTCGCTAATCTCTCACAGAGCGACCGCATTCCTCCCTCCGGATACCATATACCTTCTTTGCTCATAACGTTCCACATAGAAACGAGGAAGGGAAGGCTGCTGTATGGCTCCCGGGTGCCAAGGCTTCCGAGAATTCGGCGCAGCCTAAAGTCATTGACAAGACCGTTAAGGTACTTTGCAGCAGAGGTTTCGCCAGCCCTCTTCGTGATCGACGCATTGATGTGAGGATCAGGGGATGGCGCAGAAGAACCGATTGCCTCCATGTCACTAAAAAACCCCGCTACACCATTCGCCTCCGAAGGAAACAGGTCGCTTAGTTTTTTCTTCACATCCCATAAGGGTAATGAGAGAGGGATTTCTAAGTTAAATGCCTTGACCCGATAATGAACCCGATGAAATCTGAGATCATCCCATTCATCCAAATCTTTGAGGGTTCCTCGGATGAGCCCTGGTTGGGTGAAGCCAAGAGGCCCCATCGGAAAGGTGAAGCCCTTGCGGTGATATACATAAGCTGTACCGCCAGGATGCGGGTTTCTCTCCACCATCAAAACTCTAAGCCCCGCCCTCACCAGCTTTGACGCGGCCGTCAGTCCCCCGACGCCCGCCCCTATTACAATCGTATCCCACTCATTAGCAGGTTGCTGAAAAACGGCCATCTGCGGCGTTTCCCTCGTCCTTCGTCGTTGCGGAGTACTGCCAAGTACGCCTCACTCCTCAGGATTTCGGGAGCCTTGCATCTGGCCCTTTTTGAGCAACCTGGAGAAGAAGACTTTTTCAGCAGCCCGTTAGACATGATAAGCCGTTAGATACGTTCCCCCTTTCACTCCTCAAAGCACGCCCTGGGAAGCCTCTCGAGATCCAAGAATTCATAAAATCTCTCAATTCTTACAGACCGTTCCTGAATCGTTCGATGAATGTCCCTTGGGAGGCAAAGGGTTGTTTTCGCCACCTCGTCCTCATATAAGTTATGTCTCAAATAGGGAGGGTCATTCTCACCAAACCAAATCTGGGCTTCCCAGGATTTATTGTTGAAAGATTCGACCTCGAAATTTCTTTCGCTCAGTCCAAAGCCGTGACCCCGGGAGATAAAGGTCAAGACCCCGTGGTTAGAAGTGGATCTACGGGATAGGTTTGCGTACATGCAGATGAACTCTCCGCCAAAGGCAATGGAACGAACGGACAAGGTATATCCACCGATCTTGCTCTCGATATATTCTTGAAGAAGGCTTTGGGTGGAACCCAGGTCAAGACCGCGAAGCGTTTCGGGGTCAGAGATGATCCGTAAACCTCTTCCGCCTCTTCCTACGCGGCGCTTCAAAACGACCTTCCCTTTCCTCTCGAGGAATCGCTCCGCTACGGTCAAGTCAGAAGGATCGAACACCATTGTCTCGGGCATGGGGATGAGACAATTTAACAATTGATACTGGTTCCATTTATCTTCGAGTCTCAATCCAGGATGGAAGGTATGGGGGAAAGGCCCGGTTCCGTCCATCCATATCTTGAAAGGCTTGAGGCTTTCAATGAAAGGAAGGCCGTGAAGATAATCCTTAAACGTTTTCCCATACACCCGTAAAGAAGTTTCTTCAATTCGGTTGAAGATATCCGAGGGCTTTCCAAAACGGACCAGGTGGGTAAGTTCGTACTCTTGGGCTCCACCCGGAAGGCCTACATTGACCTCGACAACACAAGGCCTGAGATCAGGGGTAATGAGGAAATCAATCCCAAGATACATTCTTCGCCCAAATGGAAAAATCCCCCTCGGCCCTCTTGATCGAAAATGGGGCCGAGGGGGATTGTCTAATTTATGCTTCGTCAGATTGGGGCCCCTTCACAAGAAGGGAAGGAACCCAAAATACACCTCAACAGGATGCTTTGCACTTGCAAACCCCAGAGAACTTCTTAACCACCTTCTTGATACTCATTTCCTTCACCTCCTTTCAAAACCCCACGTGCGTAGCATTGAAAAAAGTCCGGCTCCAATAGACCCTTAAGAATCTTGGCTCGATAGCGACATCCTCCTCTGCACGCCTCGATCTTCGAGCAGTTACAGGTCAGATCCTCCAACGGGATTCGAGGGATACGCTGCCAGCAAATCCGAAGCCCTTCTTCAATCGACCCCACTGCTTCCTGGCCAAAGAGCCCACACTTGGAAAGACTCCCATTGGGTAATATAGCACAAAGATGAGCACCGCAAGTAGAATTATTTTTTGAGCCGTGCCATCCCCCTCCGAAGCCATAATTAAGAAAACGACCCGCCTCTGCGGCTGTCACCCAAAATTCTTGATTTACCTTCAGCCTTCCCTCAACACAGGGGACATCCACATTCCACTCTGTGATCCCTTTGGAGCGAAGAAGAGAAGCCAATTGGTCGAACTCCTCTAAATTTCTCCGATGAACCATTGTGGCCACAGAGGCTCGGATGTCGGCTTCTTGGAGATGATCGATCGCCTTCACCACCCTTTCAAAGGTACCCTTGCCCCGAAGGGACTCATGGCCCTCTTTCATCCCGTCAAGACTGATCTGGACCTCGTGGACTCGAAGCCTCTTGGCCACCTCCTTGGTAATTCGCGTTCCGTTGGAGAGAAGGACGGAGCGAAATGCGTAATTTTTCAGGATATCATTGATCTCCCAAAAACGTGGGTGAAGCAGAGGCTCCCCTCCCGAGAGGAGAAGCCGCAGCCCCTGGATCTCCTCAAATTCTTCTAACACCCTCTCGACTTGTCTCATGGAAAGATCCTGATGGAGACCATCCCCGATATAACAGTGCCGGCATTGGAGATTGCATCGGTTCGTTATTTGAAGTTCAAGATACCGGAGAGAAGGGGTGGGAGAAGGATTCATCAACAGTTTTCTTCGGATAGGAATCTCCGAAAAATGAATCAGATTTTCGGAGAGGCAGTATCGGAGAAACTCCTCATCTTCTTCTCGAACAGGAGGATTCTCGCCTTGGGAGCATCGGAGGAGAAAGCGATACGCATCACCGCTCAGTTCATAGAGCTCATCGCTTTCCATGTCATAAAGATAGGGCTCCTCCAAATTTTTCAGAACGCAGTGAGCGGCCAAGCTGATGAATTTATTCTCCCATGACATCGGTGATCTCTTCAGGGGTGATCACGCCCTTTTCCAAGAGCCCTTTGAGGATTTTGAAGGCACCGCATTCCAAGTCTTTATCGGATTCCTTATAGAACTGACAGTGTTTGCAGATCAGGTTAACCAAGGATTTTTTCTCTGGAATCATGGACGGTTTCTTCATATCCTGTTTTATAAGACATTTCTTTTCGATTTGAAAGCAGGAGCCTAACCCCGGCCTAGGGAATGGGGGATCAGAAAACTATTGACAAAGCTTGCCCTTCTATTTATATTGAAATTTAGCCACGAAGGTTAGGCTCCCGGGAAAGGGGGAGCGACGAGTGGCTTTTTTTATGGGATTGGTTGGAATGGAAAAATGAAAAAGTCCATTGCTGTCATCGATGGTCAGGGTGGAGGAATTGGAAGCCTGATCATTAAACGCCTTCGGGAAACGTTCTCAGAAGAGGTGGAGGTGATCGGTCTGGGAACGAACGCCATGGCGACAGGAGCCATGTTGAAGGCGGGAGCCAATAAGGGCGCTTCAGGGGAGAATGCCATTGTTCAAACTGTGAAAACAGTCGATGTTGTCATTGGGACGATCAGCATCGTCTTTGCGAACTCGATGATGGGCGAATTGACTTCCAAAATGGCGGAGGCGACCGCTTCAGCGCCTGCAACGAAATTTCTTCTTCCCCTGAGAATGGCGGAGGTCGAAATCATCGGAGCCCCTAAGGAACCTCTCCCTCATCTCGTCGATCAGTTGATCAAACGAGTTCAAGAATTTCTCGTAACCTGAGATTTAATCCCCTTCACCCTCTTTCGAAAAGGAGGGGATCGAGGGATTTTCAATAGGAGGAAACAATGTGTGAGGCCAATGTGTACCTCGTCAAAGAAGGAAAGGAAGAGTTAGTTCTGGAGGATATCTCCATACTTCGTCCTGAAAAGGACGAACTCTACCTCCAAAATATCTTTGGAGAACAAAAAAAGATTAAGGCCCGGATTAAGGAGATGAATCTCATCGATCACCGAATCCTTCTCGAACAAGGTTAATCCAGCCTTATCTGGTTATTGGGTAACTGGATCATTCAGTCATTGAATGACTCAATTATCCAATGACCTATTTGTCATCATGAACAGAGGCCACGAAGGTCTTTTGTTTCCTCGAAAGGAAACAATCTTCCGTGGCCTTTTATTTGAATCCCCCCTTTAGGAAGGGAGAGAAGTTAGCTAAGGAGAAGAGATGCATATTCCGGACGGGTTTCTGAGCCATGGTATTAATGCCGCCGCGTTCGTCATCTCATCAGGAGCTTGCGCCTATGGAGTGAAGAGGGTGAACCGGAATTTCGGAGAGAGGGAAGTCCCTCTGATGGGTGTGACCGCTGCCTTCATCTTCGCCGCCCAAATGATCAATTTCCCTGTGGCCGGTGGAACGAGCGGGCATTTTCTGGGAGCCGTTTTTTCATCGGTCCTCTTGGGTCCTTGGGCAAGCCTCCTTGTCATGACCATTGTCCTTGTCGTTCAATGCCTGGGATTTGCCGACGGAGGACTGACTGCGATCGGGTCGAATATCTTTAATATGGGTATCGTCGGAGCATTGGGGGGATATAGCATCTTCTTTATCCTCCACACACTTTTTCAAAAAAGTCGAAAAGGGTTCTTCATCGCTCTGGCCATCTCCTCATGGCTCTCCATCGTGATGGGAGCCTCTGCGGCAGCGATTGAATTAGCCCTCTCAGGGACCTCTCCTCTGAAAATTACATTGCCCGCCATGGCAGGGATTCATGCGCTCATCGGTGTGGGAGAGGCCATCATCACCACGGCAGCGATCTCACTCATCCTGAAAACAAGGCCGGATTTGGTCACCGCCTATCGCGGGAAGGGAGGCTATACCGATAAGGAGGTGCTTCATGAGAAGACGGCTTGAGGGTTTTATATGGATGGGATTAGGAATCTCACTCCTTCTCGCCCTCTTCCTCTCCCCCTTTGCCTCTTCTTCTCCCGACGGTCTGGAGAAGGTTGCAAAGAAGGAAGGATTCACCGAGAGAGGAGAAAGCCGGAAATTCTGGAAACATGCACCCCTCCCTGATTATGCGATTCCGTGGATCAAGAATCGGAAAGTATCGACGGCCCTCTCGGGTCTGGTCGGCACGCTCGCTATCTTCTTGCTCGCTATGGGAATCGGAAAATTGTTGAAGAAGTCTCCCCAGATAAGGGGACATTAGACCTATTTAAAATTCTTTTCGCCGCCTGGGATCTTGATGTCCAGCACATTTTCTCTCGGCGGAAGAGCACAGACAAATTTATCATTGTAGGCGCAGGAAGGATGATAGGCCATATTGAAATCTAAAACCATCTGATACCCATCGAGAATCTCCGCATCGATATACCTCCCCCCCTCGTAACTCTCTTTTCCATTGGTCTGGTCTTTAAAGGGGATGAAGAGATAATCGCTCAGGATCGACTTGTAAATTTCGAGCGTGTAATCCTTTCCATCCAGTTTGAAATGAAACTTTCCATATCGAATATAACGTTTATTCGTCCCTTTGTTCGTCAAAAAGGTTGCGTAATACTTAGGGTTATTAACATGGAGGACATAACGGTCAATCTGGCCCGAAAAGACGTAATGAGGATCGAAAGGATAATATTTTAATCCTCTAAAATTTCTCTTCTCCTTGGGTGTAAGAGGGGACCGCTGATGGGTCTTAAAAAATAGGTCGCGTTCCTTTCTCCACTCCAAAACCCGCTTCTCTTCGAGAGGAATGGATATCGCGTCCCCACCCCCTCGGGCGAGAAGAGGCCCTTGAATCTGTAAAAGGATTCCAACAATCAATA
>Ga0187770_10000346_pt1 | contig 22519 bp, 23 predicted proteins | sample 0116_SJ02_MP02_2_FD_133154 | JGI IMG/M metagenome (GOLD analysis project Ga0187770, IMG submission 133154) | Tropical peat soil microbial communities from peatlands in Department of Meta, Colombia - 0116_SJ02_MP02_20_MG | ecosystem: Environmental > Terrestrial > Soil > Wetlands > Peat | place...
CACATACCCCGGATGGGGGCCCCCCATCACTACCGTGCATCCGTTGGCCTTCGCTTTTTTGGCTAATCGAAGGGCCTGACGGTGGCGCGTTGTATCCGTGGAGATGCCGACCAGGTCATATTTTTTAAAATCGATCTCCTCCTTCTTCCTTCGAATAGCCAGGTCTCTGACGATGACCTGATGGCCCTCTTTCTCCGCGTACGCCGCAACGTAGAGAAGACCGAGAGGGGGAAAAAGAACCCCCGTTGCTTTCAAAGTCCCTGTAGGAGCAGGATTGATCAACAAGATTCGCATAATAAATCTTTCAACGTGTTTGCAGAGAGCGTAGCGCAGAGCGCATAGCGTTTCAAGTCACAAATTCCAAATCCCAAACAAACTCCGATCTCCAATATCAAACCATTGAAACCGATTTTGCTTTGAATTTAGAATTTGCTTCGTTGGAGCTTATTTGTTATTTGGCGCTTGCCCGGCACCATATTAGGTACAGAGCTCGAAATTTGTTGGTTTTCCTCGCTATGCTCTATGCGCCATGCGCTATGCCATTCATTTTTTGGCGATAGCGCTCGCAGAGGTCGCCCCAGCAGGCTACCACTTCATGGTCCACCAGAAGCTGGATCACCTCGCACTGATTTCCGCATTCTTCACAATCAAATCCTCGTGTGGAACACGATTTTCGAGGGAGGTCAAATCCTCTAAATTGAGTTTTGGAGGGTTTGGCCTTCTTCACCAATTTTGCAGCGCCGATGGCACCCATGACATCAAAATGCTCCGGGATGACGAGAGAGACCTCCAGCTCTCTCTTGAGAGCTCTTTGGATACCTCGATTCGCCGCGACACCACCCTGGAAGACAATGGGAGAAAGGATTTCTTTCCCTCGGCAGACATTATTCAAATAGTTCTTCACCAGGGAGTCACAGAGGCCAGCCACAATATCCTCAACAGAGTGTCCGATCTGTTGCTTATGAATCATATCTGTCTCGGCAAAGACCGTGCATCGACCTGCTATTCGGACAGGGTGATTCGCCTTGAGCGCGAGATCCCCGAAAGCCTCGATGGAGATCCCAAGCCTGGTCGCTTGCTGATCTAAGAAAGATCCTGTGCCTGCAGCGCAGACCGTGTTCATAGCAAAGTCGACGACGACGCCATTTCTCAGGACGATGACCTTGGAATCCTGGCCACCGATCTCGATGACGGTCTTGGCCTCCGACAGAAAATCAATCACCGAAACGGCATGGGCAGTGATCTCATTTTTGACAAGATCGGCGCCTACCAGATAAGCCGCCAAGTGCCTGGCACTGCCCGTTGTCGCCACTCCGTCAATTGGAATGGTCTCTCCCAGCTGAGCCAGGATTTCATCCACTCCCTGCTGGATGGCCTCAATCGGCCGGCCACTATTGCGAATATAGGACTTGGCCAAAACCTGGTCGTCTCCGCTAAGCACCACCAACTTGGTGGTGATGGACCCGACGTCGATGCCTAAGTAATTACTCATAGCAGGAATTTGTAGCGCTGTATTTCTAATTGCGCCCCCTCAAGTATGTCTGGCTAGCTGTTTCGAATTTCGAGCTTCGGATTTAGAGTTTTTTCTTTCTTCTACGACGTCCCGAAACGCCTCCAGCCGGGTGGTCAGTCCTTCCTTCCCTGTATGTTCGTCCAAGGAGAGAATCAGAAGGGGGATGGAAGACTCTCCCCGGACTTTCAACCTTCTCTTGACGAATTCTTGAAGGAGGGCATCGATGCCACATTTAAAGGAAGTAAGGAAAATGACCCCATCCACTCCACCGGATAGAAAGCGAAACAGGGACCCCACAATCTCTCTCCCGGATGACCAGTAAATCTCTTTGGAGAGGCCAGAGATTTCACGGTTGATCTCTTTTTCGGAAAGAAGATCAGAGGTAATGATTTCCATTCCCAAACTTTTCGCCAGGGAGAGGAGATCTTTGTTGATATCGATGTCAAAGAGATTGTAAGGATGGCCGATGAAAGCGATACACAACGGTGATTCAAATTCTTCCCCTCCAACTTCGACGGACGAGGCCGCGCCCTGAACCGTGTCGGGTTCAGGGCAGCCCTTCACTCTACGTCGTACGGGGGTTGGAATACTCATTTCGAAGACCTGGGCCGTGGGAAGCCGGTTGATTCGATTCATACAGTCCTCTTGAAATTTGGAGAATGACTTCTCTGCTTCTCGAAAGGCCCTCTTGCTCTCTTGCCTTGAGGTGCCCAGCTTTTCGCCGATCTTTAAAAAAGACCGAAACAGGGAAATTCCTCCTTTTCGAAGATCGACCGTCTCATCAATGACAGACACATTTCCTTCCGTGGCAATCCGTACAATATCCGGGGCTCCACGAAACTTAGGACACATGATGTAAGTCGGATGAATACTGACTAATCGAGGAACAAAAAGATGATCCACCTTGTCTTTCAATTGAACCGCATGCGTAACCAGAAGTTTCATCGGCAGGCAACTGTCTTCAAAATAGATGACCTTCTCCTTCTGTCTCGCCCCGTCGGAAATCACCACCCTCCAGCCTAGCCTTTCAAAAAAGGTGCGCCAGAGAGGAAGGTAGCGATAAAACATCAGGGCTCTGGGAATGCCTATGCGGCCCTTTTCTTCCATTCCAGCATCTCCACAAAGGCCTCAAGAAGTGTCTGAATCCGGCCTTCGATCTCTTGTTCATCCAGGATGAGCGTAAGGATGGGGATGTCTCGGTCCCTCCCGACCTTTGTTAGAATTCCAGAAGCGGTGGTCTCCGGCATACAGGCAAAAGGCATGAGATGGACGACCCCATCGTATCCTTCTTCGGATCTCAGGATGGCTTCGCCGATGGAGACATTGCATTCTGCGCCGACATCGTAACCCAGGTAAGCCTTTGATGCTTCAAAGAACCGGACACGTTCCGAAGTCCGATCCGCCTTGTTTTTGCGGAGACTCCTCAGAATATGAGTGGAGAACCAGGAAGTGCGCGTCACTTCCACGCCCAGTTCTCCCAGTTTTTGCTCCACTCCCCGATTGATATGGGGGTCCATTACCGTATAAAGTTCGCCCACAATGGCGACTCTAAACGGGATGCGGGAATGATCCTGCGCCATTTCCTGAAAAAGGGACTTTCCTTTTCGAACGGCTTCTTCGAGAGTCCTCGGGGTTTTGGCCTCATCCACCCAGGAGAGGGCTTTCTTCAGTCGCTTCTGAGTTTCTCCATTCTTGAATTCCAACGGCCTGACCTTCATGGCCAATTTTTCCAATGCCTCGCAGGCCATCATCTTCTTCCATCCCATCCAGAGGCCGTAAGGGAAGAAGAGGACATTCTTGGCGCTCAATTCTTTTCTCAGCTCTTTCGTCTCCTCGTGATTCTTCCAGAGGGCCTTCCAGCTTAATCGAGGTGGAATCGTCAGCCATCGATAATGAAGCCCCATATCTTCAAGGATCACTTTCTGAACAAGGTCATAGAGTCCGAGACGGCAAGGAGGGCCACTGCCGACCATCACAATGGTATCCGCTCCCATCTGAAGGGCCTCGATAAAATTTCCCAGAATGATCTTAAAAGGAAGACAGATACACTCATTCGAGTGGAGGACACCCAGGGTCAGGGTCTTGCGGCTGGTTTCAGGAGGAAGGACGTAGGGAATGCCGGCGGTTTCTGCAATCGCCTTGCAGAAAATGTGCATCGAACCCAGATGGGGAAAGGTTACCTTCATCCATGTCTACCCACTACCTTTTTCTCTATTGAAAGGGACTGAGGGTTTGAACCCTCAATTTTTTTCTTCCAGGCATCTTCTGCAATCTCTCCATAAGCTTTCGCGTAGGTATCGATGGCCTTTGCAAAATCCGTAAAAAGCTGCTCTGCCCCTTCATGGGTAAAGTATTTTGCATGCCGAAGGGCAATCTCCCTCCCCTGTTCAGGGTGATCGATCAGGAGACAGGCCCGAAATAAGTTCTCCGAGAAAGGCTGGCGTGATCGCATTTCCCTGAAGAGAGGAGAATTGAGAGCCTCCATGAGAGACTTCTCCTTGATATTGTCAGAGGCAAAATGGCAAAAGATGCACGGCTCCACATCGCCCCGGGCATTGACATGAAAGTATTTCCTCCCTGCGGCAATACATCCTTGGGTGAGACAGCCATCATTCCAGAAGTCAACGAAGAGCATGGGCTTGGTGGCCCGAAAATAGGCCAGCCGTTCCCTCGCCCGATTCCTCTGTTCAGGAGTCACCATTAAGGAAAGGTCGGGGTTTCTTCCGATGGGAACGTAATGAAAGTTCCAGAGAAGAATGCATCCCCTCTCTACCAGAAAATCGACGAAGGCATCGCTCGTCAGGACCTCGTGATTTCGGGAAGTCTGCGTCGTGGAGACGGCAAAAAAGATCCCGGCCTCTTTGAGCTCCTCCATCACCCGCAGGATTCGATCGAACTGACCGTCTCCCCTTCTCGCGTCGGTTTCTTCTCTAAGCCCCTCGAGGCTGATCGCGGGCACGACGTTTCCAAGAGCCACAAATCGATCGATCATCTTCTCGTCGATCAAAGTACCGTTAGTATAGACTTGGAACATCATATCTTCATGCTTTTCGAAGAGGTCGAAGAGATCATGCCTCAAGAAGGGTTCTCCCCCCGTCATCATGACCAGATGGATACTCATCTCTTTACATTCCCCCATGAGTCGATCCAGAACCTCATAAGGAAGATCCTCCTGGGAATAGACCCCTGAATAACAACCATAGCAATTCAGGTTGCACCGCATCGTCGGGCTGATCAGCATGGCATCCGGCGGATAGAATCCCCTTTCCGCCTCAAAGGCCTTTCTCCGGTTGGTGCCCACCAGAAGTTGGTTAACGATGAAGTTGGAGATGAGCTTTTTCCGATGATGGGGATGGGTCTCGTTGAGCACTCTTCGCGCAATCAACAGACCAGGATGATTGGTTTGAAACAGAGTACGAATCCATCGAATCTTTTCTCGATAGGATTCCTTCTGAGGAATTTTCTCCGCAAAATAGGTCAGACGGATCAAATTTTCTGTGGAGGCACCCGCCAGGAGAGAAAAAGCGCTCGCCGTGAATCTTTCAATAGAATATCGCTTCGCTCGCTGATAAAAATCCATCTTCCTGCTCACCAGAATAGACTCCGAAGAAAAAGCATACACACCCTCCAGGTATCGACCACCGGCCTGAAATGGGTGGAACCGGTTCCGTCAATTCTGGGCGTACTGATAGGAACACATAACACACTGAAGCCCTTTTTGCAAGCTTTAATAAGGAGTTCCAATTCTGTCTCAAATCGGGATGTCGTGAGGTCGACTGCCTTTAATACCTCCGTCCGAATGAGTCGGAACCCGGATTGACTGTCCGTAATGTCCGAGTGGCAAAGCCGTGAAACGGCCTTCACCCCTAGACGATTCCAGAACCGGCGAAGGAAGGTCATCTTGCCAAACTCCATTGCCCGGGAGGCGATGAGGATATCAGGTTTGACGCTTTGAAAAATCTTGAGAAGGAACGGGATTTCTGCGGGATCATGTTGACCATCGGCATCCAGAGTGATCACCACCCGATAGTCTCTTTGCAGGATATGTTGGAACCCTGTACGAAGGGCAGCCCCTTTCCCAAGATTAACGGGATGCTCTACGAGTTGGATTCTGTTGTCTGAAGCCAATCGCTTCGTCTTGTCTGAAGATCCGTCATCGACGACAACGATATCGCTTTTAAGAGGTTCAATCTTCTTTAGGACCGAGCCAATAGTGTCCTGAGCGTTATAAGCAGGGATGAGGATACAGGTCTTATCCAAGATGGGCCCCTACCGTTTTCCCGTTTTCTTCATTGACGATGCCTGTTTCAGGCATGCGAAACAGGCTTGAAGATCTAAATTCCAAATGACAAATTTCAAATGTCAAATGACAAACTCTTAAAACTTCTTGGATCATTTGGCCTTTGGATTTCCTTTGAACCTTGACCTTTGCCATTTGTCATTAGTTTATCTTTTTTCTAAGAATCTTTTCATCTCCGAATCATACAGGAACGTCAAAAAGGTTGCAACCGATCCCAACAGCGGAAAAGGATCATCTTTTGAAAAGATATCATAGGAAGTATTGGGATCAAAGAAGTTGAAGAAAGAAGGATGAAGGTCGAATCGTTGCGGATGGTTCAGAAAATGGAGGATATCGCCCAGGAGAAGCCAACGGAAACGTTTTCCAACGGCATAGTGAAGAACGGGCTCAAAATATTCCTTCCTTGCCATCTTCAAAATAAGAAAGGGAAAATCAACTCCGGAAACAATGGCCAGCTGTAGTGAACCCCAAAAGCGGGGGTTGACCTCCATCAGCTTTGGAATCCCATCTCTGGGATCAACTTTGAATTCGACCATCCCCACGCCGACCCAATTTAATGATTTGAGGAGGGAGAGGCCCAACGCCATGATCTGAGGATGTTCTACCCCTTCCGCCAATGTACTTGGCCCTCCCTGGACCGGATACATCCTCAACTTCTTGTGAACGAAGGCGGCCTTAACATTCGAAGCCTCATCAAACAGGGCGGACAGCCCGAAGGTTCCCCCTCCGTCAGGAATCCATTCTTGAATTAACGGAAAAGGATATCGCTCGTGGACGTTTTGATAAGAGGAGTTGATCTCCTCGCTCTTCTTTACATAGGCAATGCCGAAGGATCCGGAACTGATCCGCGGTTTGATCACCGCTGGGATGGGAATAGAGGGGAAGGGTGAAGGAGGGGGGAGGACGTAGGATGTCTTGGGCGTCGGGATCCCATGGGCTTCTGCAAACCGCATCAGATTTCCTTTGTCGCGAACGAATTCAATCTTTTTCAAATCAGGAACGAGGAGGTAAGCGTATTTGGAGATTTCAGAATGATATTTTGCCAATAAAAGCAGCGTCTCCTCTTCCATGGGGAAGACGCAACCATACTGTTTCTTTTTAATCTCCTCAAGAATAAATGCAACAAATTGATCTGGGGATCGCTGTGGTGAAGGATAGATTAGGCGCCTGGTACAATACTTCGAAAAGAAAGAGGTATTCAGGAATGTCCGCTCTCCGACGGTGACTGGAATCCCTTTCCGACCGAGGGATCGAACAACAGCCAATGATTTTCTAAAGTGCCCATCTGTGACCAGGACATGCGCCATATGTAAGAAAAGGTTTCCAGGATTCCAGGGTCCATGGGTTCAAGTACTTATTCTCCAAGGATAGTCACTTGAACCCTTGACCACATGAACCCTTTCCATTCTTAAATCAGTCCTTCATCCGCCAGGCTTCGATAACTCTCGCCTGCCAAGATGATATGATCATAAACTTTGATCCCAAGAAGCCGGCCTGCTTCTATCAACTGTTTGGTGATTCGAAGATCCTCTTCGCTGGGGCTTGGATTTCCACTCGGATGATTGTGGACCAGGATAATTCCTGCGGCAGGTTCCAAGAGAGCCTCACGAAAGACATCCCTAGGATGGACGATGCTCGCCTCGAGTGTCCCTTCTGAGATCGTCACGTCTTTGATCAACCGATTCGCTCGATTGAGTAGAATGACTTTGAAGACCTCTTTCCTGAGATCTCTCATCAACGGCGTATAGTGGCCCGCCACATCCGCGGATCGCTTGAAAGAGACTTTGAAGCTCTCTTTCTGGGATTGAATTCTTCGTACCAGCTCAAAAGCAGCAGAGAGCGTAGCCGCCTTGGCAGATCCAATTCCCTTGACCTTCATCAATTCCGAAGGAGACCGAGAAAAGAGCTTCTGAAGGGATTGGTATTGGCCTAAGAGTTCCCTCGCTAAATCGACGGCTGTCTTCTTCCTTGTCCCTTTCCCAAGTAAAATACCTAAAAGTTCTGCTTCGGCGAGGGTTTGAGGGCCATGTTGAAGAAGCCGTTCCCTGGGTCTCTCCTTCTCGGGCCATCGGGTAATCTTGTAAGAGGACTCGACCATGGTTGATTAATTGGAAGCAGAGGATCCTGCCTTCTTCCTATCACTTTCAGAAGAAACCGGTGTGGGTCTTTTCCCAAAAATTTTAGAAAGCAGGATGCTCAACTCATAGAGTCCAACTAGAGGAAGGGCCATGAGCACCTGAGAGATCATGTCAGGGGACGGGGTAACCACCGCCGCAAAGATGAAGATGAGGAGGATTGCATATTTCCTCTGCCGGGCCAACATCTTTGCATCGATGATTCCGATCATCGATAGAAGGACTAAGACCACGGGAAACTCAAAAATCAAACCGCAGGCCAGCAGAAACTTAAGGCTGAAAGAGAGGTATTCTTTCATGCTGGGCATGGGCTTGATGATATCCGTGGCATAACCCAAAAGAAACTTAAAACCGACAGGAATGGCAACATAATATCCGAAGAGAATCCCTAAAACAAAAAAGAGTGAGCCGCCGAGGACAAACGGAATCACATATTTTTTCTCTTTTTGATAGAGACCCGGGGCGACAAAGGCCCAGATTTGGTAAAGGATAAAGGGCGAGGTTACGATGATCCCAGCGATGAGCGCCATCTTCATGTACGTGAAGAAGGCTTCGGCTACGCCCGTAAAGATCAAAGATCCCCCTTTGGGCATCAATTCGTTTGTAAGAGGGGCAGCAAGGATGCTGAAGATAGAATCGGCGAAGGCATAACAGAGGATGAAACCCACCCCCACCGCGATAAATGAAAAAATGAGTCGCTTCCTCAGTTCCTGCAGGTGAGCGGTTAAAGGAAGTTTCTTCTCATCCATGGGAAGGAATCCCTTCTTTGGCCTTCTCGGGTTCCTCCTTTTCTTCTTTTTCGATCTTTACCTCTTGCCCGCGGGTTGAAGCCCCTTCGGGGGCCGGGGTCTCTGCGAGGACAGAAGTCTCGCTTTCTGCCATTTTCTCGGTGGCGGCCTCGGAAGAAATCGAGGTCTCTTCTGCAGTCTCAGAAACGCCCTCTGTCAGACCGGCAAGAAATTTTTCTTTCTCCTCCCTGAAGGTGCTCTTCAGTTCGTCGATATCCTTTGTTTCGGCTTCAAAACTTTCCTTCACCTCTTCGGTCGCCTTCTTAAACTCCCTCATTGCTTTCCCAAAAGCCCTCGCCAGCTCCGGCAGTTTATTAGGACCGAAGACAATCAAGGCGATGGCCACGATGATAAGCAGTTCCGGAAATCCGATATTAAACATAAACCCTCCTTGAAGATTTATACCATAATCTTTCTTCTTATTGCAATGGCCCTTATAACTCTAAACGACCGAATTCTGAAGCTGAGGAGCCTGATCCGGCCAGGTCGGGATTCCGTCCGTATCTCCCCTTCATCATGATTACAACCCAGTCCTAACGCAACGGGAAAGGAACAGGAAAAGAATTGAGTTTAGTCATGCGGCGTGGTATAAATTGTCTTGTTCGGATCCTTGATTTGTTCTTTTTATCCGGTCTGTCCGGTTACGCTAAGAAACAGAATGAAAGAAGCCTGATAAATCAAAACGGCAAAGGAAATCTCGGAAGACTCAAAAATTCGGAGTTCTTAAACATGGCTGTTATCCATATTAATGTGCCCTATACCATACTTCTTCAGCGCATTGACTTTGCGATCAAGAACGAAATTCATCCTGAAATCTATTTCAGTGCAGAAGATTTGGATACCTGCCAGGAGAGCGAGGCTCAACACCTGTCGAGAACGCTCCAAGAAAACCAGTTGGAGATTACTTTCCATGGCCCGTTCATGGATTTAAGCCCTGGAGGAGTGGACCGAAGGGTCAAAGAGGTGACCCGTGACCGAATCTCGAGGACGATCGAATGGGCACATTTCTTCAAACCCAAGATGATCGTCTTTCATCCCGGATATGAGAGTTGGAAATTCGACGGAAATATCAAGCTTTGGCTCGAGAGCAGTCTCCAAACTTGGAGACCTCTGGTGAAGAGAGCAGAAGATATGGGGTTGACTCTCGCCGTTGAAAATGTTTTTGAAGAGACTCCCGAGCCTATTAAGAACCTTTTGGAGGAGATCGACTCGCCCCATTTTCGATTCTGTTTCGACACGGGCCACCACAACGTCTTCAGCAAGACCCCTCTCCCTGTTTGGATAGAGACCCTAGGAGGATTTTTGGGTGAGGTTCACCTCCACGACAATCACAAAGAGATGGACGAACATCTTCCGGTGGGGGAAGGAGGGTTTGATTTTGACCAATTTTTTAGCCTGCTTTCGCACTATAAACTGAGCCCTCTTTATACCCTCGAACCTCACGAAGAAGCCCATCTCTGGAGAGGGCTTCAAGCGGTAAAGAAATATATCGGGTAAAGCTTTCATCCGAAGTTTCAATTTCCAGTGGATGGAAAAGGAGGCCATTATGAAACGTCTATCGGTTATATTGATCGGCGTCATTGCGGTGTTTGCTTTTATGGTTACGCCAGGATCAACGACGTGGGCCCAGAAGGGAAAAGTAGAATTCAAATATGAAGATCCGATTGGCGTAGTCAAGATCAAGCCTGGCGAACCCATCCACATTGCTGCTTGGATGGCGGTGGCAGGACCAGACGCCTCCCTGGGAACAGATACCAGGCGTGGCGCCGAAATAGCCATCGAAGACAAAGGCCGCAAAATTCTCGGGTTCCCCATCAAGCTAAGTGTTCAGGATACCGGCTGTAATGCGGAGGGAGGACAGGCGGCTGCGACCAAACTCGCCTCTGACCCGACGATCATAGCGGCGATCGGCCCAACCTGCTCGAGCGAAGCTCGGCCTGGCGTGCCTATTCTGTGGAAGGCTGGCATCCCAACGGTCTCGCCCTCAACGACCGGGCCATTTCTGACAGACCCGAAACGCGGACCGGAGTATCACGGTTATCTCCGTACCGCTCACAACGATAAAGTTCAAGGTGCCGTCGCCGCTCAATTTGCCTTCAAACGGTTGAAAATTAAAAGAGCAGCCACGATTCACGACGGAAGCCCTTATGCCGAGCAGCTTCAGGGTGTCTTTGCTGAAACTTTCAAGAAACTGGGTGGCATCATCACTTCTCAAGAAGCGGTTTCCCCAACGGACACCGACATGAGGCCTGTATTAACCAAGATCGCCACAGGGAAGCCGGAACTCATTTATTACCCTGTTTTCATCGCGGCGGGTGGCCACATCACACGCCAAGTGAAAGAGGTGAAGGGGTTGGAGAAAGTGGCTCTGATGGGTGCGGATGGGATATTCTCACCAGACTTTTACAAGGCGGCAGGAGAGGCTGCGATCGGTATGTATCATTCCAGCCCTGATTTCTCAGGCTTTGGCGAAGGCTACAAGATTTTCCTTGAGAAACATCAGAAGAGATACGGTGAAAAGCCTATCGCTCCCTACCATGCCCACGCCTATGATGCGGCGATGATGATTTTTTCGGCCATTGAGAAGGTGGCCAAGAAAGGGCCAGACGGAAGCCTTAACATTGGCCGAAAGGCATTAACGGATGCCCTTTATGCCACGAAGAACTTTAAAGGTTTGACGGGAAACCTTACCTGCGACAAATATGGCGACTGCGCAGACCCAAGAATCGCCATCTATAAAACGAGTGCCGAGAATATCAAAAACCTGGTACTTCCGGATAAACCCTTCTGGAAGCCTTATTAAATCCAACCCAGAGAAGAAACGAGGCAAGAACAAAATTCGATTGGCTAACCGACCTCAAAGGACGGAAATCCGTATGTTAAGACGCTGGAGAGAAAGGATAACTCCCACCGGTGTTGTCATGTGGTTCATCGGAGCAGCGATTTTAACGTTGGTCTTTTGGGGTTCCATAGCAACTTTATCCGAAGGCAAATACTCGGCTTATCACTGGTTTGACTTTATCATTTTCGGCCTTGCCCAAGGAAGTATCTATGCTCTCATCGCGATGGGTTACACCATGGTTTATGGGATCCTCCGGATGATCAACTTCGCTCATAGTGAGGTTTTTATGAGCGGCCCTTACACGGCCTATTACGTGGCGGCGGCCTTTTACTCGTCCGGTTTTCTGGATAGTCACCCGATCATCAGTTTAGTCGTTATCTTCCTCGTCTCCATGGCGACTTCCACCTTCATCGCAGTTCTTCTGGAGCGGATTGCTTATCGCCCCTTGCGAACGGCACCCCGTCTCGTTCCCCTCATCACTGCCATCGGAGCTTCCTTCTTCCTACAATATACGTTTCGGGGGCTCTATGGCTCCGGATTCCAGGCTTATCCAGTGGTGAAGATCCTTGAAGGTCAATGGATGCTCGGAGAATTCCGGATTCTAAGGTTTCAGGCAGTGGTGATCGTCGCGGCAGCTCTGCTGATGGCTGTTCTCTATTCCTTTATGCAGCGCGCCCGTATTGGAAAAGCAATCCGGGCCGTCTCTGAGGACAAGGAGATCTCTTCCTTGATGGGAATCAACGTGGACAGAATGATTGTGACGACATTTGTCATCGGAGGAATGGCCGCCGGAGCAGCAGGGGTTTTGTATGCGGTGATGTTCAAACAGGTCCACTTTTTCATGGGTTTTATTCCGGGGATTAAGGCCTTTACGGCAGCGGTATTGGGAGGTATCGGGAATATTCCAGGAGCCATGTTGGGTGGCATTTTTCTCGGCCTTGTTGAATCCGTGGGACCCAGCCTGGTCCTGGATGGCCTGGGAATTGTTGCGCCCTACCAACTGAAAGATGCCATTGCTTTTATTATGCTCGTCCTCGTGCTGATCTTTCGGCCCACTGGCATTTTGGGAGAGCGTCTGACAGTCAAAAAAGCATAGTTAGTCAGGTAGCCCTATAGTTATGTAGTCACATAGTCATATGGGTTGGTAGTCAAAATTAAAAATGAGAAAACTTCACTTTCGGAGTCTACGACTACAAGACTATGAGACGATGCGACCATAAGACTAAGAATTATTTATAGTCAGGCAGTCATATAGTCATGCAGTAAATTAAATGATAACCGACCACGTGAATAGGACTACAGGACTATGAGACGACAAGCCTATGAGACTAAGATGAAACAGGCAATTAAAATTGGACTGATTGGGGGTGTCGTAGAAGTCCTGTTATCACTCATCGGAATGATCGAGGCTTTTAGCCAACGCGATATTATCAGCCATGTCATCTCAATGGGTCATACCCTGTTACTTCTGGTCATTCTATTTATGGCCTACCTCGTCGCAAAACGTACACCGGGGACGGAGCCTTTGTGGGTTCTCATAAATAGTCTCATATCAGGGTTGATCATAGGAGGCATCCTTGCTCTACTGGTCTTTGTGGGAGGTTTGATAAATTTACGGAGAGTCTTTATCAATGCATCACCTCTCCTGTACAAGTTGCTCACTTTTGATCATGGAGTCAAAGCCGGCGTTCCTCTACTCGTCGGCGGTGGGGCCATCAGCGGTCTTTTCGCAGGTCTCCTCTACCTCGCACCAAGCCTCCTTCGTCGGGTTTTCATTCTCTCGTTCGGAAGTGTTGTCGGAGCCGGTATTCTCCAGGACCTGCTGCGTACCACCTTTGCCCTCTGGGGACCCCTCGGTGTCATGAACGAGTGGCTCTTCACCGCCGATGGACTGACGTTCCACGGCGCCGCAGGATTGTTTGTTCTGATGGTTGTCTTGTCCGCCCTCTGGTCTAAGAAAGGAAATTCGTTTCGGGCTCCCTTGAAACATCTATCTCCTACGAGCCAACGTACGCTCAGGATATCGAGCCTTCTCCTTCTCTTCGTGTTCCTACTGATGTTGCCACGGATTCTCGGTCTCTTCCTCAGCGAAGTACTGACGATTGTGGGCTTGTATGTCCTCTTAGGTCTGGGACTCAATATCGTCGTTGGATTTGCGGGCCTCTTGGATCTTGGTTACGTAGCCTTCTTCGCCATTGGTGCCTATACTGTTGCTGTACTAACCTCATCCGAGTTGGGTTTCTTTCATCTGTCCTTTTGGGAGGCTCTGCCCTTCGCGATCTTAATGGGAGTGATCTCAGGGGTCCTCCTGGGCATTCCTGTTCTCAAGATGCGTGGCGATTATCTTGCGATTGCAACCCTGGGCTTTGGTGAAATCATCCGCATCCTGGTCCTATCCGATTTTCTACGCCCCTGGCTGGGTGGGGCACAAGGCATCGGCAAAATTCCAAAGGCACATATCGGCAGTATTGAATTTGCGACGCCTCAACAGATCTATTATCTGATTCTCGCTGGTTGCTTGCTCGTTGCTTTTATCTCTTGGCGTTTAAGAGATTCCAGGTTGGGACGTGCATGGATGGCAGTCCGTGAAGACGAAGACGTGGCTCAGGCGATTGGAATCAATCTTGTTTCAACAAAGTTACTCGCCTTCGCCACGGGCGCTGGCTTTTCAGCTTTGAGCGGTGCCATCTTTGCCAGCAAACTTGGATCGGTTTATCCCCACAGTTTTAACGTGATGATTTCTATCAACATCCTCTGCTTGATCATTGTCGGAGGGATGGGAAGTATCCCAGGCGTGCTCGTAGGAGCGATTGCACTGGTCGGCCTTCCTGAGTTGTTGCGGGAGTTTGCCGAGTACCGACTTCTGGTTTATGGCGCTGCTCTTGTCGCCATGATGATTCTTCGGCCCGAAGGCCTTTGGCCGGAAACGTTGCGCCGTCGCGAATTGCACGGAGGAGAATCGGCCGCAACAGGACCGCAACCGCTCTCAGACTCGAAACAAATTAAGTAGAAACGTTTTATGACCATTCTTTCTACAAAAAAAGTTGCAAAACGCTTTGGCGGGTTGGTGGCCGTATGTGATTTGGACGTCGAAATCAAAGAGCGCAGTATTCACAGTATCATCGGCCCCAACGGCGCTGGCAAGACGACCTTTTTCAACTGCATCACTGGTTTTTATCGACCCGACGCCGGGGACATTCTCTTCAACAACCGTTCGCTGGTTGGCTTGTTGCCCGATCGAATCGCCCGATTGGGGATCTCCCGCTCCTATCAAAATATTCGCCTCTTCCCAAATCTCACAGCCATGGAGAATATTCTGGTGGGCCTCCACGGACACTTGAAAGCAGGGCTCTTCGCCATTGTGGTCGGATTACCTTCTACTCAGCAGGAGGAAGAAGAGGCCGCAGAAGAGGCAAGGCGTATTCTCAAGTTCGTCAACCTTACCGGGAAGGGCGATTTCTTGGCGAAAAATCTTCCCTACGGCGACCAGCGTCGGTTGGAAATGGCTCGTGCCTTAGCCGTTCGCCCCAAACTCCTGCTCCTTGACGAGCCCACAGCGGGCATGAACCCACGAGAAACGCAAGATATGATGGATTTTATTCGGCACCTCCGGGATGCGTTGGGGATCACCATCCTTCTCATCGAACACCAGATGAAGGTTGTGATGGGCATCTCCGAGACTGTCACCGTGCTGGATTATGGAGAAAAAATCGCAGAGGGCACCCCGGCCGACATTCAGAAGGACCCAAAAGTGATCGAAGCCTATCTCGGAAGAGGCAGTCAAGTAGTCGCGTCGTCTTATAGTGTCGTAGTCAAATAGTCATGAAAAACCAACAAGACGAAAAGGTGACCTGACTAGATTGTATGACCACTTGACCAACAGCAAAAAATGAAGATTGAAAAGTTTGAAGACTTAGATGGCTGAAAGAAGGCGAGGGAATTGGCTAACTTCGTTTACGATCTTACAAATCAAAGGAGCTTTGCGAACGATTTCCAGCTACGGGATCAAATGCGGGATGCCGCAGGATCGGTAATGCATAACATTGCGGAGGGTTTTGACTCAGGTTCGGATGCAGAATTCGTCCGTTTTTTGAAAATCTCTCGCCGCTCATCAAGTGAGGTGCAATCAGAGTTGTACTTGGCCGTCGACCGTAGGTACATTTCAGAGAATCAGTTGGGAAAGGCTTACGCAAAAGCAACCGAAACGAAACGTTTGATCAATGGACTGATTGCATACTTACATCGAAATAAAAAGTGGTCCAGTAGTCGTATGGTCGCGTAGTCGCTTCGCCTTATAACTTTAAAGTTTTGTATTGGTTAATTTTGGTTTTTTGGTGTTTTTTGGTCTTTGACTATGTGACTGTCTGACTATGTGACTACGGGACTATACGACTACAGGACGACAAGACTATTTTCTTATGTCTCTGCTCGAAATCGAAAATGTGCATACTTATTATGGACAGATTCATGCCCTCAAAGGTGTCTCCCTGAGCGTTGATCAGGGAGAGATCGTCACCCTGATCGGCGCCAACGGGGCAGGCAAAAGCACTCTGCTCAAGACTACGAGTGGGTTGTTACGCCCACGCCATGGCTCGATCCGCCTCAATGACCAAGATCTCGCCCAATATCCTCCCCATGAGATTGTGGCTAAAGGAGTGGTGCAGGTTCCTGAGGGACGCCGCGTCTTTGGCCACCTCACAGTTACCGAGAATCTTGAGATGGGCGCTTTTGCTATTTCTGATCAAAAGCGCGTCAAAGAAAATCTGGAGCGAGTCTTTAACCTCTTCCCAAGATTGAAGGAACGCTGCAAACAGGTGGCGGGGACGCTCAGCGGCGGAGAACAGCAGATGCTTGCGACGGGCCGGGCACTGATGGCCAACCCGCGCATCCTTTTAATGGATGAGCCCTCCATGGGGTTGGCGCCTGTGCTGGTCGACGGCATCTTTGAAATCATCCGACAGCTTTTCGCAGAGGGCACGACCATTCTCTTGGTAGAACAGAATGCTCGTATGGCCCTTCAAATTGCGGGTCGAGGCTACGTCCTTCAATCGGGTAGGGTTGTGATGGCCGATACCACGGAGAATTTGCGCCAGAACGAAATGGTACGCGAAGCCTACCTCGGTGAATCCTCCGAATAAGTCATACGAATTTCCAGATATCCGCAAAGCCGAAAAATAATTTCACACCGATTTGGAGTAGTATAGAACCCATCCGCACAGGGATGAAGGTGCTCTATATATCCGGCTATACGGACAATGCGACTGTTCTGCAAGGTGTTTTGCCGGAAGGAGTCAATTACATTCAGAAGCCCTTTACAGTGGATGCCCTGACAAAAAAAGTGAAGGAGGTTCTGGGACAATCAGTGGAGAATAGCGAGCACTAGGGAAGTTAACTTGATGAGTTAGGGTATTAAACCTACGATGCACTACGGCGTCTGCTCCTTCAGACAATTCCACACTCTGAGACCTTCTGCGCGGGCAGCCTCCCCCAGCCCCGAATCCGCCGTTACCAGGACCGGCTGGGCCTCTGGAAACCTTACAAAATAATCTTTCTTAATTGTGACGATCTGGTAAGCATCGACGATGTCCAGGCCGCAGCGTTTTGCCGTTTTCTCGACTTCCCAAAACACCTCACTATCCGAGATGTCCATATCTGCGAGCTCGATGCGATCGCCTATGTAGCCCCGTAAGATATCGCCCGCCCTGACGTATGTCTCTTGATCAATTCCTTTATGTGAATATCTTGACTTCAGCGCCCCAAGAGCCTCCGCAAAACAGACTGAAGTGGCGTAGAACGCCGATGTGGGTTCCGCCGCCATATACTTTTCAATCGCCTCGCAACCGCCCTCTTTTACTGCGAGCTTAAGTAACACCGACGCGTCTAAGTAGTACACGCGTTGAGAACCCATAGGCTTCCCCTCCGCTGGGCCCGGCATTCTTCTCAACAATCTTATACCATATCCTCATGACCAATGAATAGAACTTTCCGGCTTCGGGCAGCAGGGTTTCAAATTATCGATCACGGTTTGGAATATACACCCCTACCCCTCCCTCTCGAAAGGAGAGGGAAGGGCGGGGAACTACGAATCATGCACTTACGAAGTGAAGGAGGGGCCCCCGATTTTCCCTTCCAACTCCTTCACCTTTGCCTCAAGCTGAAAAATCTTCTCTTCGGTGACTCTCTTATAACTCTCCATATCGATATCTTTAGAGGCTAATTGTCTATTCTTGTATTCAACTTCTTCCCTCAACCGATTTATTTCAACTTCCTTCGCATTCGATTCCCTTCTTACTTTTGCCAACTGTTGCTTTAGCAGGGCCGCCTCATTCTTTTTGGGTTTTTTCGCACCTCCTGCTCTTATCACCTTTTTGGGTTTGGTTTTGACCTCCCTGACCTTAGCTTTGACCTTTTTAATCTTCTTAGCCATAGCTTTCCCTCCTTCTTTCGATTTGGATTAACGATTTCAGATTTCGCATTCTTCGATCCGCCATGCACCACGCAAGGTGTGTGGCAGCCCCGAATCTCACATGGTTCGGGGCACAACGCCCAATCAAGCTTTGTTAAAAAAGTCCTTCAGCCTTTTGATAGCACAAAACTCTCCACACATGGTGCACACATCTTTTTCCCCGGATTTCCCTTGCTCATGATAGCGCTTTGCCTTGTCCGGGTCAAGCGAAAGTTCTATTTGTTTCTCCCAGTCGAAAGCCATTCGGGCCTTTGACATCTCGATATCCCTTTGAAGCGCTACCTTATTTCCTCGTGCAATATCGGCAGCGTGACCGGCAATCCTGGTGGCAATCACCCCTTCCCTGACATCTTCGATAGAGGGCAGCTTGAGATGCTCCGAAGGCGTCACATAACATAGGAAATCTGCTCCCGCTTTACCCGCAATGGCGCCACCGATGGCGCATGTGATGTGGTCATATCCTGGAGAAACATCCGTTACCAACGGTCCGAGTACGTAAAACGGAGCTCCTTTGCATAACCTCTTTTCCAGAAGGACATTGGCTTCAATCTGATCAAGCGGAACATGGCCGGGTCCTTCGATCATCACCTGAACCCCCTCTGCCCATGCTCTTTCCGTCAATTCTCCGAGAAGAATCGTCTCCTGCACCTGGGGACGGTCTGTGGCATCTGCCAGGCAGCCGGGCCTTAACCCGTCTCCTAAGCTCAACGTCACATCATGCTTTTTTGCTATTTCTAAGAGTCGGTCATAATATTCGTAGAGCGGATTTTCCTTGCCATTGTAAATCATCCATTCGATGAGGAAAGAGCCACCGCGGCTGACCACTCCCAAGAGCCGGCGGGTCCTCTTTAGCCTCTCCACAGTATTTCGGGTGACCCCGCAATGGACCGTTATAAAGTCGACGCCTTCTTCTGCCTGGCGTTCAATGACTTCCAAGAGATCTTCAACCCTCATTTTGGCAAGGGCCTTCCTCTTCTTAGCCGCCTCAATAGCGGCTTCGTAAATAGGGACCGTCCCCACAGGAATAGGAGAATGACGAATGATCTCTCTACGGATGGCATCGATGTCTCCCCCTGTGCTCAGGTCCATGACGGCATCGGTGCCCGCCTGAATCGAGACCTCAAGTTTCTTCAACTCCTCTTCCAAATCGACATGGTCGGAAGAAGTTCCGAGGTTCGTATTCACCTTGATCCGTAGCCCTTCTCCAATCCCTACGGGCCTCACCCCTCGATGATTTCGGTTGGCCGGGATAACCACCCGGCCAGAAGCAATCTTTTCCCGGAGCCTTTCCGGAGAAATCCCCTCTTCCCTGGCGACCCTCTTCATTTCTTTTGTGACAATGCCCTTCTGGGCTTTTGTCCTTTGAGTCATGGTATCACCTCTCGACTAAAGTATGCAGTAAGCAGAAGGATTGACAGGACCTGTTCCTTTTCCGAGACTGAGGCCGGATTGGATCGCCATGGCAATAAAAGCCTTCGCCTTTCTCACTGCTTCCTCAACCGTATCCCCTCTCGCCAGAAGCGTTGCGACCGCCGAGGCAAAGGTGCAACCCGTACCATGGGTGTTCTTTGACTCAACCCTTGGTCCTTTCACCTCACCAAAATTTCTTCCGTCATAAAGGAGGTCAACCGGCATTCCTTTCAGGTGACCTCCCTTCACGACCACATGTTTTGCCCCCAGTTTGTGAACCAGACGGGCGGCTTCCTTCATTCCCTCGAGGGAGTTTACTTTAAATCCAGCGAGAACCGATGCCTCCGCGAGATTCGGCGTAATCACCCATGCGAGAGGAATCAATTTTTGGACGAGAGCATCCTGGGCATCCTTTCGAAGGAGGGAGCTCCCGCTCTTTGAGACCATCACCGGATCCACCACCACCTTCTTCACTTTGTACTGTCTAATCTTCTTGGACACCACCTCGATAATTTCTCGGTTGACCAGCATCCCTGTCTTGATCGCGTCAGCACCAATGTCGGAGAGAACGGAATCGATCTGCTTTTCGACAAACCGGGCAGGAATCTCATGGATGCCTTGAACTCCAACCGTGTTTTGAGCTGTGAGGGCAGTAATCACGGTCATCCCGTAGCCACCCAGCAAGGTGATGATTTTCAAATCCGCCTGAATTCCTGCTCCGCCCCCGGAATCCGATCCGGCAATGGTCAATACTCGCTTCATTTCGCTACCCTGACCAATGTAAATACAAAATAAAGAAAGCCGTAATCCCAATGGAGGTATTACGGCTTTCTTTCCGTTTCCCGCTTCCCTTCGCTGGAATTACCCAAACAGGTTCGGAGGGTCTCCCTATCCCGCCCGGGCGGGACAAGGACTCTCAGCCCAATGAGCTCCCCTAGCTAACTTTCCAAAATCATTATTACGAAGAAATTGTAATATGTCAATCGGTCTCTGTGAAAAAACCGTCGGCTCTCGATTCAGGGAGGGGAGCCCGAGCCTATCTCTCGAACTGCGTGTCTATGGATGACAGGCTGAGCCTCGCTCACCTCGGAATTTTCTTATAATTTTGTTAGATTATTGATGTATTCTACACGACATCGGAAGCGAATTAACTCCGTGAAAACTTTGTGAAAAATTTCTTGACTTCTGAAATTCTTTGCTTTATATTCTACCCGAAAATTTTGGCAACTCTTTCCCACGAGAGTTATCATATCTAATAAATTTTGCGGGTGGCATAAAGAGGAGAGGGCATTATGAGGATGAGAAATGTATGGCCGAAGTTAATGTTATTGATGGTCGTTGCATACCTGTTCATTCCACTGGCGGCGCTCGCCAGCGAGGCAGATCTCGCGATACCCGACTTGCATAAGGGTGCTCCCTATACGCTGTTGGGTGGGATAAGACCCTGGTATCTTCTGTTCTACGGCGCATGTGTCATCGCCGGCACGCTGGGGATTAGTTTATTTTTGCGTCACCAGGTCAAGAAGTTGAGAGCCCATGAATCGATGCTCAAGGTTTCTGAAACCATCTTTCAGACCTGCCGCACCTATCTGATTCAGCAGGGCAAATTTCTTGCCATGCTGTTCATCTTCATCGCTATTTGTATGGCTTTCTACTTCCTCGCCTTAAAAGGCGAGGGAGTCCCCACTCTGCTTCTGGTCCTGCTCTTCTCGGTAGTGGGTATGGGCGGTTCTTACGCCGTGGCCTGGTACGGCATCCGAATCAACACTTATGCCAACGCCCGCACCGCCTTCGCGTCGCTCGCGGGAAAGCCTTGGGACGTGGTGAACATTCCTCTCCGTTCGGGTATGAGCGTAGGACTCTTCCTCATTTCCCTTGAACTGGTGATGATGGTAATCATCCTGCTCTTCGTCCCCCGCAACATCGTCGGTTACTGTTTCCTCGGATTCGCCATTGGTGAATCTTTGGGCGCGTCGGCACTCCGTATCGCCGGCGGTATCTTCACGAAGATCGCCGACATCGGCTCCGACCTCATGAAGATTGTTTTCAAGGTAAAGGAGGACGATCCGCGAAACCCCGGCGTCATCGCTGACTGTACCGGTGACAACGCGGGCGACAGCGTGGGCCCCACGGCAGACGGTTTCGAAACGTATGGCGTTACTGGTGTTGCGCTCATCGCTTTTATCACGCTTGCCGTTGTGAGCCCTGACAGTGCGACTAAAGAAGCCATCCAGGGTAAGCTGATCGTCTGGATTTTTACGATGCGTTTCCTGATGGACTTCTGCTCCGGGCTTTCCTATTTTGTCAATCAGGCCATTTCTTCCGTAAAATATAGCGGGAAGAAAGAGATCGATTTCGAAGAGCCCCTCATGAGACTGATCTGGATCGCTGCTACCCTATGCATCAGCACCTCGTTTGTGATGAGCTACCTCCTGATCAGCGACCTCCGGGTTTTGAAAGACGGCACCCTTACCCCGATGCCCCATGTCTGGTGGCAACTGGCCATGATCATCGGCTGCGGTACGATGGCGGCGGTTCTCATCCCCGAGTTTACAAAAATATTTACCAGCTCAAAATCGAAGCACGTGAATGAGATTGTGACCGCGTCGCGCGAGGGAGGCGCTTCACTTACCGTGCTGTCCGGTATCGTTTCCGGTAATTACAGCGCTTACTACATGGGCTTGCTGATTGCCTTCCTCCTGGGCATCGCGTATTTCGTAAGCCTTTTCATACCAGCTGAGGTCATTAACTATCCATCAATTTTCGCCTTCGGTCTGGTTGCTTACGGATTCCTCTGCATGGGCCCGGTCAACATCGCTGTTGACAGTTACGGTCCTGTCACGGACAACGCCCAGTCCATCTTCGAGCTTGCGCAGACCGAAAATATCCCCGGGATCAAGCAAGAGATCAAGAAGGATTTCGGGTTCGAACCTGATTTCGAAATGGGTAAGTTTTACCTCGAATCCAACGACGGAGCCGGAAACACCTTCAAGGCGACGGCCAAACCGGTGCTCATCGGCACCGCAGTGTGCGGTGCGACGACGATGATCTTCTCGATCATCCTG
>Ga0187770_10000347_pt1 | contig 22391 bp, 21 predicted proteins | sample 0116_SJ02_MP02_2_FD_133154 | JGI IMG/M metagenome (GOLD analysis project Ga0187770, IMG submission 133154) | Tropical peat soil microbial communities from peatlands in Department of Meta, Colombia - 0116_SJ02_MP02_20_MG | ecosystem: Environmental > Terrestrial > Soil > Wetlands > Peat | place...
CTGGCAGGGAATGCCTGCCCGCCTCGGCGGCGGTCCACAAGCGTTGCACGGCCAGGTCTTCGCAATTTTTGTCATCACCGACGCTGCCGCGGAAGCCGCGGTCGGCCTCGGCATCCTGATCGCCTTCTTCCGCAACAAGGAGACGGTCAACGTGGACGAAGTGAACTTGTTGAAGTGGTAGAAAAGCCACTTTTGGCTTTTGGCTTCTAGCTTTTAGCTATTAGCCTTTAGCTAAGAGCCAAGAGCTAGCAGCTGAGAGCATGATTTTTCTCGACCACATCTGGCTGATCCCGCTGCTCCCGGCCTTCGGAGCGGCGATCATGTTTTTCTTTGGCCGCCGGCTGCAGAAAGCCTCGGTCAGCGCGGTCTGCGTCGGAGTGGTCGTTCTGGCTTTCCTCATGGCCTGCGGTGCAGTCCTCGAATACAGCGCCTGGGCCGACGCCAACCATCATCAGCCCTACCAGAAAATTCTCTACACCTGGCTCGGGACCGATACCGGCCACTTCAACTACTTGACCAAAGACGGCGCCCAGGCCGCATTCCAGGCCGACGCGGGATTTCTTCTCGATCCGCTCTCCAGCATCTGGCTCCTGTTCGTCACCGGCGTCGGCATGCTGATTCACATCTACTCAATCGGCTACATGGGACATGAAGGCGGCTACTACCGCTTCTTCGGATATCTCAACCTTTTCATGTTCTCCATGCTCACGCTCGTTCTGGCCAACAACTATGTGCTCATGTTCGTTGGCTGGGAGGGCGTTGGCCTGTGCTCGTATCTGCTGATCGGATTTTATTTTCACCGCAAGTCGGCCAGCGATGCCGCGAACAAGGCATTCATCGTCAACCGCATCGGCGACGCCGGATTCATCCTCGGCATGTTTTTCATCGCCTGGTATTTCGGTTCGCTGCGCTACGTTGACGTGAACCGCCTTGCGCATAGCGGCCACTTTCAGATTGGCGACCCGATCATCACCGCCGCTACCCTGCTTCTTTTCGTTGGAGCCTGCGGCAAGTCGGCTCAACTTCCACTCTACGTGTGGCTGCCGGATGCGATGGAAGGCCCCACGCCCGTTTCCGCTCTGATCCACGCCGCTACGATGGTCACGGCTGGCGTATACATGGTCGCGCGCTCGAACGCGCTGTTCGTTCTCGCTCCGAGTTCGATGAAGGTGGTTGCGATCGTTGGCGCGCTCACAGCTATCTTCGCCGCATCGATCGGCCTGGTGCAAAACGACATCAAGCGCGTGCTCGCCTACTCGACCGTTTCTCAGCTTGGATACATGTTCCTCGCGCTCGGCGTGGGTGCTTTCGCCGCTGGCGTCTTCCACGTGTTCACGCACTCCTTCTTCAAGGCACTGCTCTTCTTGGGTGCAGGCTCGGTCATCCACGCCATGTCCGGCGAGCAGGACATGCGTAACATGGGCGCATTGTCAGAGAAAATCCCGACGACGTTCCGCACTATGTTCGTCGCGACGCTGGCCATTGCCGGAATCCCCGGTCTAGCGGGCTTTTTCTCGAAAGACGAAATTCTTTGGCAGGCATGGAAGTACAGCCCTTATCTCTGGGCTATAGGCTTCGTCACTGCGCTGATGACGGCCTTCTACATGTTCCGCCTGATTTACCTCACGTTCTGGAGTCCGTCGCGCGTCGCGAGCCACGAAGTCGAGCACCACATCCACGAGTCGCCAAAATCGATGACTGTGCCCCTGGTGATCCTCGCGTTTTTCTCGATCACCGCGGGATATCTGGGCGTGTCCCCCAGCCTGGGCGGATCGAATCGCTTCGAGAAATTTCTGGAGCCGGTGTTCGCCAATCACGCAGAATCCTCCGAAGCACCCGCGAAGGAAGAAGGGTCTCGCGGCGCCGAATATCTGCTCATGATCTTGTCGGTTGGCGCAGCCGGCCTTGGCTGGTTCATGGCCGCGCGCGCTTATGGCAACGCTGGCAAGGGTTACACCGAGCCCATCGACGCGATTTCGCCGCCCGCCTACGACGTGCTGCTGAACAAGTACTACGTGGACGAAGGCTACGATTATCTGTTCACCGGCCGCCGCAAAGTTGGAGACGTACGTCTTGGCGCCATGGGCCTGGGCGAAGCCAGTTCGTGGTTCGATGCCAACGTCGTCGACGGCGCGGTGAACGCCGCCGGATGGATCACGCGCCTCACGGCGACGATTTCTAAATGGTGGGATACCTGGATTATCGACGGCGTCGGCGTCAACGGTCCCGCGATCCTGGCGCGCATGCTGAGTTATCCCGCGCGCCTGTTCGAGTGGGGCCTGGTGCAGTGGTATGCATTGGTCATGACCGCGGGCTTGGTCGGGTTTGTTTTTTATTACGTGTATCACTGAGACTCGCTCTTAGCTATTGGCTCTTAGCTCTTAGCTAAAAGCCAAAGGCCAAGAGCCAAGAGCTAATATGCAATCTCACATACTTTCCATCATCCTCTTCACGCCGCTGGTGGGCGCGATTCTGCTTTTGTTTGTCCCCAAAGAGAACAAGAACGCCATTCGCTGGATCGGCAACATCTTCGGGTTTGCCGGCTTTCTGGTGTCGCTGCCGCTCGTCCCGGCATTCTGGGCGTTGGTCAAAAGCGGAGACACCGCTCCTTTCAAGTTCGTCGAGGGCGCGGCCAACAGCTGGATCCCCTCGATCGGCGCGGGATATGTTCTGGGCATCGACGGCATTTCTTTCCTGCTCATCATGCTGACCACGCTGCTGGGCTGGGTCTCGATCCTCTCGTCCTGGACCGCGATCGAGAATCGCGTCAAGGAATACTACATCTGGTTTCTCGTGCTGCAGACCGGCATGCTCGGCGTTTTCATGGCGCTCGATTTCTTCCTCTTCTTCGTTTTCTGGGAAGCCATGCTCGTGCCGATGTATCTGCTCATCGGCATCTGGGGAGGGCCGCGCAAGCTCTACGCCGCGATCAAATTCTTTCTCTACACCCTCGCCGGTTCCGTGCTGATGCTGCTGGGAATTCTGTTTCTCTATTTCCATCATCATGGTGTGACCGGCATTTACACGTTCAGCATCCCTGAACTCTACAAAACCGCGCCGCAAATTTATTCCGACTACGGCCCATACGCCGCGACGCTTCTGTTCCTGAGCTTCTTCTTCGCCTTCGCGATTAAAGTCCCGATGTTCCCCTTCCACACCTGGCTGCCCGACGCGCACGTGGAAGCTCCGACGGCTGGCTCGGTCATCCTGGCGGGTGTCCTACTCAAGATGGGGACATACGGCTTCATCCGCTTCTCGCTCCCCTTCTTCCCGCGGGTGCTCATGGATCCGGCGAGTCACGTGCGCGGATGGATGATCGGCCTTTCCATCATCGCCATCATCTACGGAGCGCTCGTCTCCCTGATGCAGAAGGATATGAAGAAGCTGGTGGCCTATTCATCCGTGAGCCACCTCGGCTTCTGTACGCTCGGCATCTTCGCACTGAATCCCGCCGCCCTCAGCGGCTCGGTTCTGCAGCAGATCAATCACGGCATCTCGACCGGCGCGCTGTTCTTGATTGTCGGCATTCTCTACGAGCGCCGCCATACCCGCGAGATCGCAGAATACGGCGGCATTTCCAACGTCATGCCGGTCTACGCCACGGTCACCATGATCATGTTCCTGTCGTCGATGGGACTTCCGCTGCTCAATGGATTCGTCGGCGAATTCACCATCCTGCAAGGGACGTTCATGGAAAAATGGCAGTGGGGCGCGTGGGCTGTGCCCGGAGTGGTGCTCGCCGCAGCGTATCTACTATGGCTCTATCAGCGCGTCTTCTTCGGCACTGTCACAAATCCCAAGAACGAAAAGCTGCACGATTTGACGCCGCGCGAAGTCGCAACGTTCGTGCCGCTGATCATCATGGCGTTCTGGATCGGGCTTTATCCCAAGCCGTTCTTCCAGATTCTTGAGCAGCCGGTGAATCACACCATCGCCATTGTGCGGCCGGATTATCCACAGCCGCAGGCGCCAGTAACCGCGGGTGCCCCACTTCTCCCCGGTGTTGGGAGAAGTGGGGATGTTGCTCCGGAACCTGCACAAGCTATAGCTACTGGATCAGCGACCGCCGCGGGTACAGCGAAGGGGAGTAACTAGTGGTCTGGACCGACTATCTTCTGGCTCTGCCGATCACGCTGCTAGTGCTGTTCGCGCTCGGCATCCTCCTGATCGATTTCATGCTCCCCGCAGAGACGAAGTGGGCCAATGCTGTCACGGCTTTTATCGGAGTCCTGTTCTCCACGGCCGGAGTGGTCAAGATTGATCTATGGCTGCGCTCGGCCAATTCGCCCTTCGCAATCGGCTTCATGGGCACGATGCTGGTGGATCGCTTCGCCCTGTATTTCTTCTACCTTTTCCTTGCGGGCACGGCGATCGCGATTCTCATGTCGGTGAGCTACCTGGAAACCGAGCACGAGAATCATGGCGAGTACTATGCGCTGATGCTTCTGTCGGTCGCGGGAATGATGTGCATGGCCGCCGGCTTCGACGTTGTTCTCATCTTTATCGGTCTGGAACTGATGGCGATTTCCACCTACGTGCTCGTGGGCTTTCTGCGCCGAGATCGCCGCTCCAACGAAGCCGCGCTCAAGTATCTGCTGCTGGGTGCATTTTCTTCGGGCATCTTCGCCTACGGATTGTCGCTGTTGTACGGCCTGACCGGCAGCACAAACCTTTACGTGATCGGCGGTCACCTCCCCCAGATTCTTCAATCCGGCCCGTACAAGCCGGTGGCCATCATCGCCTTGCTCACAACCCTTACCGGCCTGCTGTTCAAGATTGCCGCGATTCCCTTCCACCAGTGGGCTCCCGACGCTTACGAAGGTGCGCCCACCAGTATTACCGGATTCATGTCGGTCGCGGTGAAGGCCGCCGGGTGGGCGATGCTGCTGCGCATTCTCGGCTTCAGCTACAACTTCAACGGGCGCATCCTTTCCTGGGGCCTGTTCCCGATGCGCTCCATCTACATTCCGCTGCTGGTCTTCGTTGCTATCGCCACAATGACCGGCGCCAACTTCGCCGCGCTGACGCAGACCAACACCAAGCGCCTGCTCGCGTACTCTTCCATTGCGCACGTGGGCTACATGCTGCTCGGCCTGATTGCAGGCACCGCCACTGACTTCAACCCCGACGGCCTCAAGGGTATTCTCATCTACCTGCTCGTCTACACGTTCATGAATCTGGGCGCGTTCGGCGTAATCACTTCCCTGCGCCATCGCAACATCGTGGGCGACGAACTCGACGACCTGAACGGCCTCCACTCGCGCGCGCCTGTGGAAGCAGTTCTCATGCTGGTCTTCATGCTGTCGCTGGCTGGGATTCCGCCGCTCGCCGGATTCTGGGGCAAATATTTCATCTTCCTCAGCCTGATTGAGTCCGGCCACTACGTGCTGGCGGCGCTGGGCGTGCTCTACTCGGTTTTCGGGCTCTATTACTACCTGAAGATCGCCAACGCCATGTTCATGCGCCAACCGGAGAAAGGCGAAGAGCATCTGCCGGTCAGCTACGCCATGCGCGCCGCGCTGGGTGTGACTGGCTTTGCCACGCTCTTCATCGGCATCATGCCCAACCGTTTCATTGAGCTGGCAAACTGGGCGCTAAACCTTGCGCAGAATCCCAGCATGGCGAAATTGGTTCGGTGACGCTCTGTCATCCTGAGCGAAGTTGAGGGGATCTCGTTTGCGACACGAGACAACATCGTAGTCGAAAGATCCCTGCCGATAACCCAACTCCTTGCATCACGGATCGCGTAAAATCGGCACGGATGACGCGAATGTCCGATCCCAAGACTCCTGAACGGAAAACAGACCAGGAACGCAGTTTCTGGGTGCAGTTCGCGCGTTACAGCCAGCTCGCATTCATGCTTCCTGCGGGCACGGTCGCCGGATGGCTCCTCGGCGCTGCCCTCGATCACTGGCTTCACACCACATGGCTGTACCTCGCGGGGATTCTCCTTGGCATAGCCGCCGGCTTCATTGAATTGATCCGCACGGTCATGCGCGACGAATAGTTCTGTGCCGATTTCGAATGAACGCCTCGCCCCATGCCGAACCGAATCCGCAGGAAGCCGCTTCGGAGCGCTTCTACTCCGGCGCGCTCAAGCGGATTCGTCACTTCATGGCCGCTCTCGCGCCTTTGCTGATTGCGGCGACGTGGTGGAAGTTCGGCACGCGTGCGGCCGTCGGTTTTGCCTTCGGCTGCGCCATCGCCTATGTGAATTTTTACTGGCTGAAGCGAGTGATCAGCAGTTTCGCCGACCGTGCAACGGGGGCCGCACCCTCGGGATCGGGACAGGGTATCGTCTCCCGTTTTCTGCTGCGCTACGTTTTGATGGCCATCGGCGCCTATGCTATATTGGCTGTTTCTCCCGCGAGCCTGAATGGCCTTCTGGCAGGCCTATTCCTGCCCGTCGCGGCCATCGCCTGCGAAGCAGCTTACGAACTTTACGCAGCCCTAGCTCGCGGACTTTAGCCGCAATAGAAGGAAGCTTTGAAAGGGCGCGGCTTTAAGCCGCGCCGGTGAGGAAACGGAAACGAACCGGGGCCTTAGCCCCTGCGGCTCTCAACACCATGCCGGAACAACTCTGGTTTACCGAAATTCTCAACCGCTTCTGCGGGAGCGCAGTTACTTCGCTGCTCAACAGCCTCGGCATTCACCCCAAGTATCCCGCGGCGCCGATTCCCAATTCGCTAGCTATGGAGTTGCTGGTCTTTTCATCCCTGCTGATCCTGTTTGTCCTGGTCCGCTCGCGCCTCTCGGTCGACAATCCCGGCGGCTTGCAGCACTTGTTCGAAAGCGTTGAGGGATTCATCAAGGGCCAGAGCAACGAGATCATCGGCCACCACAGCGAAGGTTACACCCCGTTTCTGGCCGCTCTGCTGTTCTTCATTCTGTTTTGCAATCTCATTGGGGTGATTCCCGGCTTCGAATCGCCAACCGCGGTACCCATCGTTCCGCTGGGCTGCGCGATCTGTTCTTTCGTCTATTATCAGACCCAGGGTTTCAAGCACGCGGGGATTGGTTATCTCAAACACTTTGCCGGGCCGATGCCTGCGCTCGCTCCGCTGATGATTCCGATCGAACTCATCAGCCACTTTGCCCGCATGCTCTCGCTGACCATTCGTCTTTTCGCCAACATGTTTGCCGGCGACATGGTCACCCTGGTTTTCTTTTCGCTCGTACCCATCGGCGTGCCGATTCTCTTTCTCGGTCTGCATATCGGCGTTTCGTTGCTGCAGACCTATATTTTCGTCCTGCTGACGACGGTGTATTTGCAGGGTGCAGTAGCCGACGAGCACTGAGGTGAAAGAGCGGCGCTTCAGCGCCGCGTTAGGCAGCAAGAATTCCGGGGCTTTAGCCCCTGATGGCCGTCAGCGTGAGGGCGTCTGTACGGTATGACGTCAACCACCCACTGAGGGCAATTCATAAGGAGAAACACGATGAACAAACTGAGCAAGCTGTTCCTGATTCTGTCCGCACTGTCGTTCGCGGTTCCCGCGTTTGCGCAAGGGGGAGCATCGAGCGAGGTCAATTGGGTCGCGATCGCCGCCGGATTCTCGATGGCCTTCGCTTCCGGCATCTGCGCGCTGGCGCAGGGCAAGGCCACCGCGGCCGCTGCCGAAGGATTGGCGCGCAATCCAGCCGCCCGCCCTGGCATTCAACTCGCGCTGATTCTTGGCTTGGCGCTGATCGAGTCGCTCGCCCTCTACACCCTGGTCATCATTTTCGCCAAGGTGAAGTAGACTTCTCCGGAAACAAAAGCCTCTGCGCAAGCAGAGGCTTTTATGCTTATTCGCCGCGCGATTTAGGGAACCCACCTTGCGGGCTCGTCCGGGTCGTCTTTCGTTTCGGACATGGCGGCCCCGATATTCTCGATAGTGAGGGGTTTTTTCCGATTTCGTACCCTGGCCACGAGAAACGTACCCATCAGCAAAAGCCCAACCAGTACCGCCGCAAGGTAGTAAAGAAAATCCATCGGATGGTTAGAGATTAAACGCTGAGATCTGAGGGGCTGCGACCGAGCGCCATTCTAGACTTTTCTCTCTCCGCTCCACTCCTGCTTGCTCTGCGGAGCACTATTCAGCGCATCCACCAGCAAGCGGCGCAGGCGGTAGCGGCTCTCAAGGTCGGTACTCACGATCTCAAACCCAACCTCGTTCACGCGGGCGCGGCGCAGTAAGACGTGTGCCCGGACTTTCGTCCGCATGCCGAGCGAAATTTCCAGATCTGCTTCGCTGCCGATGCGCAGGTTGTCTTCCTTGGTGCCCATGCCGCCGCCCAGGCTCAATTCGCGGATCATGATCTTCGACTTGCCCCACGAGCTGCCGATCGTGGCAGGCACAGTCTTGGCCAGCACCATCCGCTCATAGCGGCGCTGCCGCACCCAAGGGCACGCTGGAGCCATATCCAGCGGTGCGATCGCCAGTTCCGCCGGTTCGAACCCGCTGTCAGACATGACCTGCGAACTATATCGCGGATCGGTCTTGGATAGAGCCTGAGCCGCTGCAATGCGCAGTTCCTTGTGATGCACGTACCCAAATGTTTTCTTGGCTTCAAGGATTTCCCTGAGCGTCGCAACCGCCTCCGCGTCCTTCAACCGTCCCAGCGATTCGATGGCCTTCAACTGTACAAACGGAGCCCGGTTCGCTGCTTCCCCCGGGCGTGCCATGGCAATCAGCGGAGGAGCGGCCGTCATGTCGCCGCTCATGCCGATCTCGTCCACGGTTTCGGCGAGAACGAGAGGATCCAGTACCTCGGTCAGCTCCAAGAGGGTGCGCCCACGGTCCGGTGCATTGCCGTAGGCAATCTGCCGCACTGCTACGTCGTGATAGAAGCGATTCCACTCCGGCAATCGAACCGGCAGCAGTTCGAGCAATGTCCCCACGTCCAGCCGGCTGACTAATCCCACTGCGCCGGAAGCCTGTCTGGGCTGTCCCGTTCGCAGGATTTCGCGCAGTTGCGTCAGCACCGGAGACCCCAACTGCTTCACCAGTTCGATCATGCGATCGCATTCATCGCGCCGCATGCAGCGGAAGAACCGGTCGGCGAGATGTTCCGCGCCCGCCTGGCTCGTCCTCCGCAGCACGGAAAGCAAATCCTGCGGGACGGGGTCTAGTTGCAGCGCTTCCTCAATAAATTCAGGCAGACGGTTTTCCACTCCGACGCGCGGGCGCAGGTCGCTCATCAGCACCGGGCGCTCGACGGTCACCATCTCCATGCCGGCGCAAACTTCGTTCACCGCCGCGTAGTTCTTCGCTGCGCTCGCTTCCTGACTCAGACGCACGAACGCCGCACTCAGAAGGCTCTGCAACTCCGGATCTTTATCAGCTATCAGCCGTTCGCCCAGCTTGTGGATGGCCTGCGCCATAGGCTGTCCGCCCAAGCGCGCATAGAGGTCGGCAATCTGGCTCAAGCCGATGGCGGTTTTGCGGCGCGGCTCAACATCCTTGGCGTCGAGGCAGCTCGAATAATTGTTCAGAATTTCGGACGCCGCCTGGGTGTCTTCCCGATCCAGCAGAACTTCAACAAACTGGCGCAGGTTGCGCGGCGGAACGCACGGCGCTTCATGGGAGAGCAGCACGCTCTTCTTGCCCGCCTCAGGCACTTCCGCCCAGAACATCCGGTCCAGGATGTCGGCGTGTGACTCCACCAGAATCCCGGCCTTCGACATCTTTTCTTCCTGCATCTTCAGGATGGAGCGTAACGAGTCCATCTGCCGGCTCATGTGCTCCATCATCTGATGCACGGCGTTGACCTTGATTTCGCCCTTCTGGTAGCGCTCCAGCGCGAAGCGAATGGCCATGTGCTCGGCGGCTTTCATCAGCAGCGGCGTGTCCTCTTCCTCCGCCGACGCCGCCTTCGCCGCCAGACTTCCGAGCAACTGCTGCAAGTTCAGCCGCGTGTTCGGATCGGTCTCGCTCAGTTCCTTCTGGATGTCTTCTTCTTTGACGCCAGGGTCCTGCTGCACCTGCCCAAATCGTGTAAGCAGCCGGATGGCCTGAATGACCTCCTGCTCCTGCAGCGGCACCATGCCGCCCGTCCACGCCGGCGCCGCACCCGTTCCCGTGCCTCCGCCGCCTCCGGTTCCAGTTCCGGTCCCGGTCCCAGCGCCTCCGCCAGCGCGCGGCATGTTGGGCACGCTGCCCAATGGAACCATCGGAGTTCCATCGGCTGCTTGCCCCCCGCCGCCACCCGAGCTCGCGCCTTCCGCCGCCGCAATCAACTGCAGCAATTTCTGCGGATCATTCAGCCACTGCTTGAACTCCGGCCCCAGCGTCTGGGCTGCAATCTGCGCGGCAATGCTTACATCGCCGGTCAACGGATCAGCCGCCACAAATTTCACTTCGTTGATCTTGATCGTGCTGCTTTGTTTGCCGGAGCCCAGGGCTTCTTTGATCTGCTTGGCCACGTCGGTGGCCTTCGATCCTGCAACGGTGAAAGCCCGCACCAGACGGGTGAAATCCTCCTCCGTCACTTCTTTGGAAAAGTGGAGGCTGGCGAGGCCTGCGGTGGACAGCAACTGCGCGAAGCTTTTCTCCGCCTGTCCCGGGTCCAGAGGGATGCCATCCAGCAGCAGCTTGTTGTCGGAGACGCCCAGCAGGAAGCCACCTTCGGCACCCGTCGGCAGGGCTTGCTGCAGTTCGTTCCATGTCACCTCAAACTGAGCTTCGGTACGTTTGTGGTCGTAGCCGTACATCCGCGCGTACTTAATGAGGATGTTCAGGCTGTGAACAAACGCGCGCGCCGAGGCCGAGCGCGCGCCGAGCGATGGCTTGGTGGCAGAGATAGGCGACTCCTCAGGAACGCAAGTTCGAAGCTCAAGGGTAAAGCGAAAAGGTAAGCCCTAAAACGTTACGGAGGTAATTGGCTGCCAAGTCGCAAAGCCCGTAAGGCCATGCACTGCAGCGGATTTGGAGGTCAGGCAAGCGCCCCACTCGTATTCCAGACCGATGTTCCACTAAGATACTGGTGAACCGTGCCAACCGCCACCAAGACAACCGGCCTTCGCTATTGGATGCAGCGCGTGCTCGAGGAGTGCGATCGCGTCTCCTCCGGCTTTGCCGTCGACCCGGTCCACGATCTGCGAGTTTCGCTGCGCCGTTGCCGTTCCATGGCTGACGGCCTCATGGCCATGGATCCCGATCCTGACTGGAAAGCCATGAAGAGGGCCGGCAAGCGGCTCTTCCAGCGCCTGGGCGCGCTGCGCGACGTGCAGATCATGATGGACTGGATCGAGAAACTGCATCCTGCCCCTAGCCCTACAGTCCCTGGCGAGGGGACGGCATCGCAGCAATCTTCCAACAGTTCTGGGGAAGCGTTCGATTCCCGTTCCGGCAAGCCTGAAGAGCACCATCATCACGATCCGGTCGCCCACGCATTGCTGAGGATTCTGGAAGCTCGCGAGACCGAGCAGAAACACGAAGCCCGCGCCGCGCTCGAAGAATTCGATCGCAAGCAGTGGCGCCACTGGAGCAAATCGCTGCCGCAGCGCGCGGCACGTCTCCGGCCGGGTGCAGCGGTCTTCAAGCACCTCGCACTCGAGCGCTGGATGGCGGCGCGCGAGTTGCACAACCGCGCCCTGCGCAACCGATCTCAGATTGCATTCCACACCTTGCGCATCGGAATTAAGAGATTTCGTTACATCGTCGAAAACTTTCTGCCCGCCGAGCACAAAGCCTGGAGCAACGACCTGAAGCGCATGCAGGATTTGCTGGGCGAGGTTCATGACCTCGACGTGCTTTGGGCAACTGCGCTCTCCAGCCGCGTCTTTCCTGACGAAGCCTCGCGCAAGGCCTGGCACAGCCGAATCCTGGAGGAGCGCACCAAGCGCATCGCGGAATACCACGAGAAGATGGTCGGTCCGGAATCGCTTTGGAATGTCTGGCGTGCGGCGCTGCCCCAAGGCAGGCGGATTCAGAACATCGCCACCCGCCGCATGAAATTGTGGGCCAGTCTGCTGGATCCCGATTTTCGGCACTCCGAGCGGGTGGCCCGGCTGGCACTCCAACTCTACGATGGCGTGAGCAACGTTGGCTTAAATGCCGGCGGCCCGCCGGAAGCGACAAACGGCACGGGTGCCGACATGCGCTCTACCCTTTACGTGGCTGCTCTTCTGCATGACGTCGGAAAATCGAAGGGCAACAAGGGACATCACAAGGAATCGCTTGATTTGATCAAGAAACATGGCACGCCTCTGGGATGGAGCGAAGATGTCATGCGGCGTGCAGCCGTCGTTGCGCGCTTTCACTGCGGGGCGTTACCGGTTCGAAGCCACAAAGCGGTGCGCGATCTTCTTCCCGACGAGCAGAAAGGGATAGTCCGGCTTTCGGCGATCCTCCGGCTCGCCAATGCCATGGATGCCCAGCACGACGGCCATATTCGCAGCGTCAAAATCGAAAATGCACAGGCGCAGTTGAACCTTCGCCGGCGCCGCACCAACGGATTTCTGCGCAAACCGGTACTCCTGGCCAAAAACGAGGCTCTCATCATCGCCGCGGAAGGATACGTGCCGCAAAGTCCTACCGCGCAGACCATCGCCGCCGAGCGATATTTGCTGGAAACCGTTTTACGGCGCCCCGTCGTGGTCAAGCCCTTGTCCTCAAACCGATGAAGACTGCAAGCTAGAAGCTTTGCAGTCACTCCCCTCGAGCTCGTTCTCGCGCTACAACGGAAACGTCCTTATGACTCACGCGCAAATGGTCGAGAAAGCCGTTCGATGGCTGCGGGCATACCGTTGCGGCGTGGTGTTGTCGGAACAGGCTTGCGTAAGCGGTGAAATGCCCGACGCGATTGGTTGGAAAAAGGCCTGCCACTCCGTTCTGGTCGAGTGCAAGATTACACGCGCCGATTTTCTCGCCGATCGCGACAAGCCGTTTCGCCAGAAGCCCGAAAAGGGAGTGGGCAGCGAACGCTTCTACCTGACGCCGCCCGCGTTGGTCACGATTGCGGAACTGCCCGACGGCTGGGGGCTGCTGGAATATCGCCGGGGGCGCATTGAGACGGTGCGGGCCTCGGCGAAGAATCTCCGCGCGGCCACCGGCTTCCGTTACGAGATGAATCTTCTGCTCGCCAGCCTGCGGCGGGTTGAGGTTCGCATCGAGCCGCAGAGCATCACCGACTTCCTCAAGTGGAAAAATCGCATGGCCGAATACAACCGCGGAACTCTGCCCCAGGGCTTGACGGCGACCGAAGAAGAGCTGAACACCTTTCTCGAGCCGGAAGTGCCCTGCTGAGTCCAATCTCCGGCCATCTCACTGAGCGACTTCTCCCGTGGGCCGACTCCACCGCTCGTCTGCGTCAGAATGTTGCGCCCACCGTCGTGTGGATCGCCAGGGTTCCATCATAAGGTGCTTCGTCTTCGGCGCCGAAAATCCAGATGTTCCCCGGCGAGGGCACAACCCCGGCAAACAATAGATCAGAGATGAAGTGGACGCTCTGTTTGGTGGGATTCGGGCTGGGCTCGATCGTCCATTGCGTGCCGTCCCAGTGCATCAGCAGCGTTGCCTGCTGTCCCGAACCGTCAGCGGCAAAATAGGAGCCGAAAGCATAAATATCCGTCGAAGAATTGGCAGTCAGGCCAAACAACCGGTTCGATTGGTACTTGCTGTTGGGTCCGACGTTCGGGCTGGGAACGATGCTCCAGTTTGTCCCGTCGTAATGTTCAATCAAAGTCTGGGTCGGAGCCTCCTGCGGAGGCGCGACCGAAGTCGAAAAGCCCACCGCCCACACGTCGTTCGGGGCCAGGGCCAGCACTCCGTTCAGTTGATTGGCCCCTGCCCCGACACTTTGCGTTGGTGAGACCTGCCAGTTCGTGCCATCGTAGTGCACGGCGAGGGTTTCGCTGTTGTCATTTTCCGGACCGTTGAATCCTACTGCCCACACATCATTCGTGGCGTCCGCGCTTGCACCCAGTAGAAAAGCGTCTCCCGAAAGGGCGGTGGTCGCCTTCCACGTCGTGCCATCCCAGTGTTCGAAGAGGAAGAAGAGAGCCTGACCATCGTCGGCAAGAAGGCTGCCGATCGCCCAAACGTCGTTGGCGGAGGTGGAAGTCATCGCCTCGATGCTGGGTTGATTCCCTTCCCCGAGATTCGGGCCGGAAACAACGCTCCACTCGGTGCCATTCCACTGTAAAAGGACTTGTCCGGGATGGGCCTCGCCGATGTTAATGGTGCCGCCCGCCCATGCCAGTGTGGGAGAAATGTCGACCACGCCAGCGAGAAAGCTGGTGTTGTCGCCTTTAATCTTCGGCGCGGGAAAAGCGGTCCATTTGGTTCCGTCGTAATGAATTGTCGACTGGCCAACCGCCCAAATGTCGGTTGGCGATGATGCCGATGCGGCCAGCAGTCCGTTGTTGAAGTTCTCGTTCGGCGTGGGAACGACCTTGAAGATGGAAGATTTGCTGGTCTGCGATGCTGCCGGGGAAGGCGCCAGCAGTGCCGACATAAACAGTGGGAGCGCGATCAGGGCAATGAAAGTGGGGCGTTTCACAAGTGCCTCCGCGGCGGTTAGGCCGACTGCAGGCTACCTTGGGAGCGAGCGGCGAGTGTCACGGAATTGTAATTTGCGGTTGCCCGGGATGATCGGAGAAAGACCGATTACAGCTCTCTGCGGCCCTCCATGGCCTTCAGCATGGTGATTTCGTCGGTGTATTCGATGTCACTGCCAACCGGAATACCCATTGCGATGCGGGTGACTTTAGCGCCCGCGCCCTTGAGTTGCTGGGAGAGATAAACGGCGGTGGCTTCACCTTCGACGGTGGGATTAGTCGCGAGGATCACCTCGTCCACATTGCCGGCTTCGACGCGCGAAATCAGATTCGAGATGCGCAGCTGCTCGGGACCGATTCCGTGCAGGGGTGAAATCGCCCCATGGAGCACGTGAAAAACGCCATTGAAGTGCTTCGTTTTTTCGATGGCGGCGATGTTGGTCGGTTCCTCAACCACGCACACCAGCCGCTGGTTGCGCGTCGGGCTGGTGCAGTAGGCGCACGGGTCAACGTCGGTGATGTTGTTGCAGACGGAGCAGAGCCGCAGATTAGCTTTGACGTCGCGGACGGCGGCCGCAAGCGCCTCGGCGTCTTCGTCGCTTGAACGCAGGATGTGAAAAGCCAGTCGCTGCGCACTTTTCGCACCAACGCCCGGAAGCTTTTTCAGCTCGTCGATCAAGCGCGACATGGGTTCGGCAAATTTGGACATACGAATGGTTCAATTGCCCTCTGGCAGCTTGTATTCGAACTCGTAACTGTGTTTGCCATCAGGCGCAATGATGATCTTCATTTTGCCGTTGATGACCGCGAGTTGTCCGGTGCCGGAGCCGGGAACGACGCGAATGTCCAACTCTGGCGTGCTGTTGGTCATGATGCCGGTGTGATGCAGCGAGAAGCTGCCGGATTTTTTCTCTCCCGACGCGGTCTGAACAGTGCCGGTGAAAGTTTCAATCGCGACATAGACACCGGAACTCTTGGCGCCGCCTACGGCCAACATCTGGCCTTTGGACATGCCTTCAAGATCGCCGTGATATTGCCTCTCGGACACCATGCGGCTGATGCCATCGTTGAGTTTGTCGTCTTGCTGAGTGATGTTTACGTCGAAGGGTCCGCGAGCCGTCATGGTGGCCTCTTTCGCGGAGGGTGTGGTCTGCGCGAGAGCCGGAGTGCTCATCATGGCTAGGCATAGACTTGCCAGTCGCGCCGTTGCAATGTAGGCAATTCTTGTTTTCATTTGTATATTCACTACAGTCCGGGTATGCCCAAGCCGCCGAGCATGCCGCCAACCGTGGATTGCATCTGCGCGTCGACTTTGCGGGCGGCTTCATTGACCGCAGCCACGATTAGGTCCTGAAGCATTTCGACGTCGCCGGACTTCACAGCTTCAGGGTCGATGCGCAGACTGAGCAACTGCTTGCGGCCGTCCATTTTGGCAGTCACCGTGCCGCCGCCAGACGAAACTTCCACCACCGTCTCCTGCATTTTTCTCTGCAGGGCGTCGTACTGCGACTTGGCCTTCGACATCAGCTCTTGTAAGTTAAATCCGCCCATGGCTCTCCGTTCAAAGTGGCAAAGTCTCAAAGTGGCAAAGTTTCAAGCTTCGAAAAAACTAGCGATTGCGCCGGATTGTCGATGACTTCCGACTGTATTTAATTTGTCACCTTGCCACTTTGAATTTCGTGCTTATCTCTTCTCCCGGTAGTCGATGACAGTCCTGACCTCAGCGCCGAATTTTTCCTGCATGCGGCGGACGACTGGATCCTGCTCGGCGCGGCCACGGCCGCCGAGCGTCGATTGAGACGATCCGGGGCGCGGGGACCCGCCGTTGTCCTTAGTTTCCCGCTCGATCGCCGCCCCCGGAACAATTTTCAATTTGATCGCGCGCCCCAGCACGCCGCTGGCCGAGGCAATGACAAGGCGTTTGCCATCCGCACCGAGAGACATATCTACAACCGTTGGTGATCCAGCGACTTTGATCACCAGTTCGTTTCCCTGCACGCTCCATTCGCCCGCCGACAACATCGAGACGAGGAAGTGTTGATTGCCGTCCGTCAGCGCCTGCAGCACTGCACTTTGCAAGCGTTCGATCTGCGGTTGTGCGGGTGAGGCTGCGGCGACCGCTGCGTCGGCGTCAGGTATTGATCCGCGCTCGGGAGCGGCCGATCCCATAATGACCGGCTCTGGTGTGCTCGCCGCAGCGACGATGCGCGGACCCGCAGAAGGGACCGAGTCGAATGCAGCTTCCTGGCGCGGGCTGCCTTTGCGGGCAGAATCAGCCGCAAAGGGTGAAATGTAATTTTGACGACCAGCGGGAGATGCCTCCGAGCGGCGCGACTCAGATGAACCGCTGCTGACGATCGACGGCCTAGCGGGCGTCTTTTGCAGGCTGCCACCTGTGTCAGCACTGACATCGCTGAGCAACTGCTCAATCGGCAGCAACTTTTGCGCGTGCGACATTTTCAACAAACCGAGTTCGAGGTGAAAGCGTTGCTCCTGCTTATAGCCCAGCTCAGCGTACGTGCGGAGCATGATCTGGAGGTGCCGCGTGAGGTCTTCCTCGCTGAAAAGTTCGGCAATGCGGCCCACGCGCTCACGCTCTTCACCGGAGATTTGCAGCAAGGGCGAGCCCTTGCCGGCGATCTTCGCAACGGCGGCATTGCGCAGGAAGCGCACCATCTGGCGGGCGAAGTGCGTGGGACTGTGCCCTTCGCTAATCAGATGGTCGACGCGGCGAAGAATGTCCTCACTCTTTGCTTCGGCGACGGCTCTCATCACTTCTTCCAGAATGTGCGCCGGAGCCGCTCCGACCAGGTTGCGGACGGAGTCTGCGGTGAGCTTTCCGCTCGCGGAAGCGATCGCCTGATCGAGGATGGACAGCGCGTCGCGCATCGAGCCATCGCCGGCTTCGGCCAGCAGTGCCAGAGCGTCGTCGTCTGCTGCGATTTTTTCCCGATGGAGAAGATCGCGAAGCTGCGCGACGATGTCGTCGAATTTCACCGCCCGAAAACTGAAATGCTGGCAGCGCGAGCGAATGGTCTGGGGAATATCCTCGGGCTGCGTGGTCGCGAGCATGAAGACGATGTGATCCGGCGGCTCCTCCAGCGTCTTGAGGAGCGCGTTGAAGGCCGCGTCTGTGATCTGGTGGGCTTCGTCGAGGATGTAGATCTTGAAGCGGTCGCGTGCCGGGCGGTAACGTGCCGCCTCGCGCAGTTCGCGAATTTCGTCGATGCCCCGGTTGGTGGCGGCGTCAATTTCGATCACGTCGACCGAGTTGCCGGCGCGAATTTCGGTGCAGGATTCGCAAATTCCACAAGGTTCGGACACGGGCTTGTTCTGCGAGCGGCAATTCAGTGCCATGGCAAGAATGCGCGCCACCGTGGTTTTGCCGATGCCGCGATGTCCGCTGAAAATGTAGCCGTGAGCCGCGCGTCCCTGTTCAATGGCGTTCTGCAGGGTGCGGGTGACGTGCTCTTGTCCGATGACCTCGGAGAATTTCTGCGGACGGTATTTGCGGGCCAGGACCGTGTAACTCATGAGACCGAAACATCGATTATACGGGATGAGACGGCCGTACAGTCTGATCAAATCGCACGCCGCTGGAGCAAAGTGGACTTGCGTCTGCCCTCCGCAAGCGCTACGCTGGTGCGGCAAGGAAAGTGTGCGGGTGCGGCTGGGGCGGTTGATGGGTGGGCCGCAAAGGAGCATTTTATGCAATTGAAACTTACGAAACGAACCGTAGACGGAATTCTGGCTGTGGAATGCAGCGGGCGAATTGTGCTGGGCGAAGAGTCGTCGCTGCTGCGGGACGAATTGAGAAAAGCGGTGCAGGAGGGCGCCAAGCGCATCGTGCTCAATCTGGGCGAAGTGAACTACATCGATTCCAGCGGACTGGGAACGTTGGTCGCGCTGCACACCACGGCGCAGAACGCCGGGGCCACGATCAAACTGGCGAACCTGACCAAGCGCGTGGGCGATCTGTTGCAGGTGACCAAGCTGCTGACGGTATTTGAAGTGCACAACTCGGAGTACGAGGCGCTGGAGGCCTTCCGGCGGGCGGCGTAATCTACCCGAACTGCCGGCGATATTTCGGCACAACGCAGGCCACATAGAATTCTCAACGGTAGGGATCCTTCGACTTCACAGACGGGCTCGCTTTTACGAGCCCGTCTGCTGCGCTCAGGATGACAAAATCCAAGAAAAACTCGGATGGGTCGGGGATGATGCGCCTGCCAATCGAGCGGGCCATTCGCGCCATTCCACGCGGGAAAGTTTCGACCTACGGTGGCCTCGCGCGGGCTGCCGGCTTCCCCGGCGCCGCACGGCAGGTAGCAAAGATCCTGCGCGGTGGTTTCGGACTGCCCTGGCAGCGCGTGCTGGGCGCCGGAGGCGAGATCAAGCTGCGCGGCGACTACGCGATCGAGCAGAGGCTGCGGCTAGAAGCTGAGGGCGTGCGTTTTCGTGGACGGAAGGTCGACATGAAAGCACACGAGTGGAAGCAGAAGAATTCACCACGGAGACGCGGAGGCACGGAGAAGAAGAGAGCCAAATATCGTTCCCTGTAACTCCGTGCCTCTGTGGTGGTATCCCACCTCGAACCTATTTTGGCAGTTCACCGCGCAACAGTTTTTCCAACGACGCCGCGGGAACGCGCACGCCCACATAGAACTGCCCAAATTGCGCGTACACGGCGCTGACCTCATCGAAGCGCATCTCGTAGATCAACTTCTTGAACACGAGCGGATCGTCGGCGAACAGGTCGACGCCCCACTCCCAGTCATCGAAGCCGATCGAGCCCGTGATGATCTGTTTGACCTCTCCGGCATAGCGGCGGCCGACCAAGCCGTGTTCGTTCATCTGCCGCGCGCGCTCTTCAATGGGAAGCGTGTACCAGTTTTTTTGTTCGCCGCGGCGGCGATCCATGGGATAAAAGCAAGCGTAACGAGCCAGCGGAATCTCGGGAAAGAGGCGCGGCCGCATGGCTTCCTGATGGCGGCCGAGCTTGCACGCGATTTCGGCCTTCCACTGATCCGAGTGCGGCTCGATGCCTTGGTCGGCAAGCTCTTTGTAGATCTTGAGCGTCGATTCGTAAAGACCGAGTTCGATGATCGACAAATACGAGGTGGTGGGTTCGAGGTAATCGCTGAGCCGCAGATTGGCGAGCGTGAGTTCGGCTTGATTCAGATCGGCGAAGGACGCGCGGAAATGAATCAGCATGAGGTCGCCCTTGTGGCCGATCAGCGAATAAAGCACAGACTGCCCGCTCTTGTCGTCGTGCGCCTCCATTGCGGAGAGGGCGTCCGATGCTTCCCTGGCGATGGCGGACTTTTCCGCATCCGGCACAGAGCGCCACGCCGAGCGGCGAAAACGCAGCATCTGATGCAGAACGCTGTAGCCTTCAGTGGTCAGCGGGACGGACGGAGTCTCCGCTGCAACCTGCGGCCGGGCATGGTGGGTCGTGGTCATTCCGTGATTTTACTAGGAAACCGCGCAGAGAATGATGTCGAAGTCATTCGGCACCGACATTACCCGAAAAGTTGCGCCGGCGCGCGAAAAGCGGCGACCAGATCGACGAGGAACATTGCTGCGCGAGCACCATCCGCGACACGGTGATCGCAAGAGAGGGTCACGTTCATCATGGGGCGGACAGCGGGCTGGCCATCCACGGCAACGACTCGATCAGCAATGGCGCCCACAGCCAGGATCGCGACCTGCGGCGGAGTGATGATCGCGGTAAATCGATCCACCTGGTACATGCCGAGGTTGCTGATGGTGAATGTAGCGTCGGAAATGTCGGCGGGCCGGAGTTTCCCTGTCCGCGCGCGCTCGCTTACATCGCGCCGCTGGATCGCAATTTCAACAAGACTCGCCGCGTGGGCATTGGGGATGACGGCGGCGATGACGCCGTCATTCACGGCAATGGCCACACCCATGTTCACGTGATCGTGCAGGCGGATGCCTTCGGCGGTCCAACTGGCGTTCAGTCGGGGATGTTTGAGCAGGACGCGCGCGACCAGTGCGACCAGAAGATCTGTGTGCGTAATGCGCACATGGTGCGTGGTCTCGATCTCGCCGACAATGCGGTCTCGGTATTCGTTCAGTGCAGTGGCATCGAGGTCGCGGCTGACGAAGAAATGAGGAATGCTGGTCCAACTGCTGGTTGTGCGTTCGGCCATGATGCGGCCAACGGATGTCGGTACTTCCAGCGCGTCGGCCCCCTTAGCAGCAGATTGAGGTGCGCCGCGGCCCGATAGTTCCAGGACGGCTGCCCCTCCATGAGCAGTGGCAGCCGCTTGCACATCCGAAGCGAGAACTTCGCCACCGGGTCCGGAGCCACGTACGGCTGCAAGATCGACTCCGAGTTCTTTGCCTAACCTACGGGCCTTCGGAGAAATTCTTGGACCCGTGTCTGGTGAGGAGCCGATTGCTGAAGTAGCGGCAACATGCGGCTGCGCAGGTCCCGCATGAGATACGGCTCTGGCCGCTGGCGCTGCAGTCGCCGACGCACCATCGACGGGAGGTTGCTCTCCCGGACCAACGATCCAAGCGATCGTTTGACCGACGGGGATCTCTGCGCCTTCAGCAGCCCTGACTCCCGCGAGAACGCCATCGGCCGGCGCTTCCACTTCGACTACCGCTTTGTCGGTTTCGATCTCGAGCAGCGGTTCGCCTTTGGAAACGTGCTCGCCTTCCTTTTTGCGCCAGGCGATGAGCTTGCCGGATTCCTGCGCCATCTCAAGCGCGGGCATGACAACGCTGAAGGGCATAGTGATTGTTCGGGTGCCGTCCCTGACGAGACTCGTCGTGTTATCTCACGCTCACCCGGCACTACCGAGCCGGGCTTTCACATTCCGCCGCTGCGCGGCTGGAGCTTGACGAACCACGGTTCATCGTTTGACGACGGCCCATCGTTTTCCAGATTCAGGTTTGTGTGACCTTCCGCGCGACACGCGATTTCGTTCAGCTTGAAACTCCGATCCGTTCCGTCTTAGCGCTGGTCTCGATCATGTCGAGGACGCGCTCGCTGGGCGGCGCCTCACTCTCTCGCGTGGTCGGAAGGGGTCCGTTGACCGTGAAATAATGCGCGCCCGCCACGAGAAGTTCTTCTGCCGGGAATCGAGTGATGACTTCGTGTCCGGTCGGCGTGACGACGATTTCTTCTTCAATGCGCGCGGCGCTCCAGCCATCGGTCGAAGGCCAGAACGTTTCGAGCGCAAAGACCATGCCCGGCTTGATTTCTACGGGATGGTCGAACGAAACCAGGCGGCTGATCACCGGCTTTTCCCAGATCGCAAGGCCGATGCCGTGACCGTACTGCAGTGCGAAACACGCTTCTTCGTTCGGGAATCCGAATTCCTCCGCTTTCGGCCAGACGGCGGCAATTTCGGCCGTCGTGCGTCCAGGACGAACCAACTCAATCGCAGCGTCGAGGTATTCGCGACAGCGCTTGTACGCGTCCACCATCGCATGCGACGCATAGCCCACCGTGAAGCAGCGGTAATAGCAGGTGCGGTATCCCATATACGAATGCAGAATGTCGTAGTAAACGGGGTCGCCAGGCCGCAGCACGCGATCGGAAAAAACGTGCGGATGCGGATTGCAACGCTCGCCGGAAATCGCGTTCACGGCTTCCACGTATTCGGAACCGAGGTCGTAGAGAACCTTGCTCACCAACCCCACGGCTTCGTTCTCGCGCAGCCCCGGCTTCATGTGGCGATAAAGCTCGTCGTAGGCTGCGTCGACCATCATGGCCGCATGATTCAGCAAGGCAATTTCGTCCTGCGTTTTAATGACGCGCGCTTCCGACATCAGCGCTTGGCCGTCAACGACTTTCAACCCCTCGTGCTGCAAGGCGAACAATACTGGCGGTTCGATGATGTCGATGCCGACCGGCTCTTTGTGCAGGCCACGC
>Ga0187770_10000348_pt1 | contig 22381 bp, 25 predicted proteins | sample 0116_SJ02_MP02_2_FD_133154 | JGI IMG/M metagenome (GOLD analysis project Ga0187770, IMG submission 133154) | Tropical peat soil microbial communities from peatlands in Department of Meta, Colombia - 0116_SJ02_MP02_20_MG | ecosystem: Environmental > Terrestrial > Soil > Wetlands > Peat | place...
TGACTTCCGGATTGAAGACCACCTGCACAATTCCCTGCCGGTCCCTGAGTTCAACAAATATGAGCCCTCCCAGATCTCTCCTTCGCTGAACCCATCCGAGTAGGGTCACCTGACGGTTCACGTCCTTTCGACCCAGATCACCACAATAATCTGTTCTTTTCAGGTCCCCTAAGAAATCGATCAAGTCAGCCCCCGCAGTGGAATGGTTTATAATAACTGAATATCATAGATTGGTCAACCACTTACGCCCCCTTCCCAAAACCTCCGAACGACCCAATCTAGACTACCCTGCAGACCAACCCCTTCAGGTATTCTCCTTCGGGGTGGCATAAATCAACCGGATGGTCAATGGGGTGTCCCTTCCGGCCCAAGAACTGAACCTCCCTTTCTGCGTCCACTGCTGCAGAAAAAATGACCTTTTGGAACAGATCCCAACTCATATGATGGGAGCAAGAAAAGGTGAAGAGCAGGCCCTCTTTCTTCAATAACCGGAAGGCTTGAAGATTAAGATCCTTATATCCTCTGGAGGCTCTCGAAAGATGACCCTTCTTCTTAGCAAAGGGAGGAGGGTCAAGGATGACAATATCGTATTCAGGTTCAAGGCCCCTCATGACCTCAAATGCATCTCCCTGGACGAGTTGACGGGAGATTTTCTCCAAATTATTCAGAGCAAAATGTTCCTCTGCGATACGTAAAGCTTCCTCAGAAGAATCGACCAAGGTGATCTCTCTTGCACTTCCCATCCCTGCATGGACAGAGAAAGCTCCTGTATAGCAAAAACAATCCAAAATCTTCTTCCCCTGCGACAATTCCCTCAGGTTGAAACGATTCTCCCTCTGATCCAAGTAAAAACCAGTTTTCTGACCCCTTTTCACATTGATTCTAAAACGGCAACCGTATTCCTCGATGTCAACGCCATCTGGAACGTCCTTCCCATGGAGCAGACCGCTCACTTCCTGCAACCCCTCTTCTTTCCTGGTGGCCACGTCGCTTCTTTCATAGATACTCCGAGGATGCAAACGGCTGTCGAGCAAATCGGTCAAAATCTTTTTTGATCGTTCCATCCCCGCTGTCAGAAATTGGACAACCAAGGTCCTGTCGTAACGGTCCACAATCAAACCGGGAAGAAAATCGCCTTCACCATTGATCAACCGATAGGCATTCGTTTTTCCTCTGAAATAATTTTCTCTCAAAACAGCTGCCTTGAATACCCGCTCCCCGAAAAATTCAAGATCCGGCCCTTCCTTCTGTCTGGTCAGGATGCGGACCATGATCTGCGAGCGGGGGTTCACGTGGCCAATCGCAAGAAATCGGCCATCCATCGAGTAAACCGCCCCAACATCCCCGGGAGAGACATCCCCTTCTATTTTGTGAATGGCTCCAGAGAAGACCCAAGGATGTCCCCTGAGCACCGGTTTCTCTTTGCCTCTCTTCAGGATAACCCTCGGAAGGATTGCCATTCTTCCTTTCTAAACTAATGGATGGGGTGACGGGGTGATAGGGAGAAAAGGCGATAGAATAACACAGTGCAGCACAGTCGCGACTAAACTCTTTGAACGACGGGCCACGAACCGTAAGGAGAATTTGCTTAATAAACGCTCAAGGTCTTGCACGTTAGTATTACGGGAATAGAGCGTATTAACAAATGGGGTTCGAATATTTGACGACACTGTTTTGCTTCATTATTTTTGGTCTGGTAGATCCCTACATCCCTAACTCATTATCCGCCCATCTTTCCTTTGCAGGGATCTTTCAAGCAGGGCCCCAATGAATTCCTCGTAGGTTATGCCTTGAACTTTGATGGCCCTGGTCATCCCGGATTGAGGAGAGATATCTGGGTTTGGATTCACCTCTAATACATAGATTTTCCCCTCCCGATCAATGCGGAGATCCACCCTGGCATAATCCCGACACCCGAACAACTTGAAGACCTTCACGGCAATATGCTCCACCCTTTTTTTCACCACCCAGTCCAACGGGGCGGGACAAATCGGTTTTGATTTTTTGTATTCGATGCTATCCGTCACCCACTTCGCTTCATACCCACATATCTTAGGAACCCCTTCCGGGAACTCGGAATAATCGATTTCGGAGATAGGGAGGGCTTCAATTTTTCCATCGGTCTCCAACAAGCCAACGTTCAGTTCTCTGCCGTCGACGAACTCCTCTACTAAAGCGGGTTGATGATATTTCTCGACCACGTATCGAATCTGTCTCACCAATGCCTCGTCGTCGAACACCACGCTTTCTTTCGAAATGCCCAGGCTTCCGTCTTCATGAAGGGGTTTCACGATGATGGGAAAGATGTTGCCTTTAATAGAGCCCACCCCCTGATCGAAGATCTTATATCGGGGGGTCATGATACCCTGGGATTGAAGGATGTCCTTCACCTTCCCTTTATCTTGGCACAATCCCAAAGTGAGGGGGGAGGATCCGGTATAGGGAATTTGAAAAAGATCCAACAAGGCAGGGATGTTCATCTCCCAACAGCTATTACCGTAAACGCTTTCGCACAAGTTGAACACCACATCCGGACGGATTTCCTTCAACCAGTGGATCACGGTGAGAATTTCATCATGAATGGCCACTACAAAACATTGATGACCGAGGGTACGAACGGCGTTGCCTACCGCCCCGATCTCCTCGAGGATCGCCTCCTCTGCCAGGATATCCTTTTCCTCCCCTTTCTGGAGCCGTTCTAAAAGATTGTACAAAATCACGACCTTCAATACCGACCCCTCCCCCCTTCACATTTAAGCAATCACTTTCTTCGGAAAAACCTTTTCTTCACCCGTGGGCCTGGCCTTCTTGAATTCAATGATATTGGGCTCTGAATACTCAAAGACCTTCCCTTCATAATTTCTCAAAACGATCTTTCCTCTGCCTTTTGAGACCACATAATCAGGTTGCAGCGGGATCTTTCCTCCACCTCCCGGTGCATCGACGACATAAGTGGGAACGGCATAACCGGTGGTGTGGCCGCGCAATTTTTCCATGATCTGAATCCCTGTGGCCACAGAGGTCCGGAAATGTTCTGTGCCCATCGCCAGGTCGCACTGATAAATGTAATACGGTCGGACCCGAATCTTGAGGAGTTCGTGAACCAGCTTTTTCATAATGTAGGGTTTATCATTGATGCCTTTGAGAAGGACCGTCTGGCTTCCCAAAGGGATACCCCCATCTGCCAGTTCGCCACAAGCTCTTCTCACCTGATCGGTGATCTCCTTCGGATGGCTAAAATGGATAGAGATCATGAGAGGATGATATTTCTTCAGCATCCTCACCAATCCCCCCGTAATCCTCTGGGGAAGGGTCACTGGAACTCTTGTCCCGATCCGGAGGAGTTCAATATGGGGAAGGGCCCTCAAACGGCTCAGGATCTCTTCCACTCTCTCATTTTCCAGGAGGAGCGGGTCCCCTCCGGATAAAAGGACATCCCGAACCTTTCGATGGCTCTTCAAGTACTTGAGAACCTCCTCGAAATTTCCTTGGGTGATGGACCGTTCGCTACTTCCCACCAATCTTCTTCGGGTGCAGTATCGACAATAGACAGCACATTGATCGGTTACGAGCAAGAGCACTCGATCCGGGTAGCGATGGACAAGGCCCGGTACGGGGGAATGGTTATCCTCCCCTAACGGATCCACCATTTCATTTTTCGATAGACGGATTTCCTCAATTCGAGGGATTGCTTGTCTCCGAATGGGACAATTCGGATTGCTCGGGTCCATCAGGCTGGCAAAATAGGGCGTGACGGCTAACGCTAACCTCCCTTTGGAATGTTTGATCCCCTCGATCTCCTCGGAGGTCAAATCGATGATCCCCTTCAGTTGTTCAAAAGTCGTGATCCGATGTCGAAGTTGCCACCTCCAATCATTCCATTCTCTCTCCGAGACCCCCCTCCAAAGCGGAGGCATGGTCTCTTTGGTCTCTTCCTCCTCTCCCTGTCCTGCTGAAACAGGAAACAAGTGCAGCTGTAAGGCCCTTTCTGTCCCCCTCAGGGGGGAAGATAAATTAGAGTCCGAGGCAGGCTCCATCTTCACTCCTTCCTGCATACTCGCTAACGGGATAGAGAATGGCTGCCTCGCAGGCCTTTCCTGAAAACAAAAAAGGAGATATCATTCGATACCTCCTCCTACAAGACAAAGGAAATCTTCTCCTTCCTGAATAGCAGGCATGCACCTTTTCTTTTTTTTGCGTTGACGTCGGATAGTATTCACCTCTCCTGAAAATCGATGATGCTCGCTTGCTTTTGTTGGCGCCCCCTCTTCGCTAGGCAGGAGGCGCCAACTGTCTCAACAATGAGAATGACTTCTTGAAGTATCATTGCCGATCCGATCACCACACCCTACTTCTTAGTGGCTTCGGGTGCTGCCGGAGCAGGCGCAGCTGTTCCTGCAGGCGCAGCCGGAGCCGGTGCCTCAGCAGGTTTCGCCTCCTCCTTAGCTGCCGGCTTCGGTGCCTCTTTGGCCTTGCACCCAATTCCCATCGCAGCTAAATTGATCACTAAAACCATCGCGAGCAAAAGAAAAATCCACTTCTTCATCTTCCTTCACCTCCTTTCTGATTGAGACGGGGATCTTCCTCCTTTTTGCCCAACGGAGGAATCTTCACTTCGTCAGGAAAAGAAATTTCTCGGATTACCTTCCTCAATAATTTCGGCTCAACGGGTTTTTTGATAATACGATGAATGCCTATTTTTTTCAAGCGAAGAAACATCTCATCTGTCGCCAAGGGCGTCATGAACACAAAGCGATCATTCCATCTCTTCAATAGCGAAAACCATCTCTCCAACACTTCAACCTCAACATCCGCTAAGATCATCCCCCCTCCGACATCCTTTTTTCTCTTTTCCAGTTGAGAGAAATCTTCGATCTCCTCCACCTCAAATCCATACTTTTCCAAAATCTTCTTTAGACTGAGCCGAAAGAACTGATCCTTATCAAGGATAAAAGCCCATTTTGGTTTTTCCTTCATAAGGAAGTCGTGAAATCAAATTTCGTGCCAATTCTCCTCAGGATCGTCCTACCCAATCATTTAAAAAACATAGTAAAATTAATAAGTTAGGTTTTCTCTATCTCATCCTTATTCCCAAAAATTAAAAAAAGTGGGCCGTTAAAGAGAAAAAATGGCATCCCTGCATTGCCAGCTGCGCGACAAAATGTCCCTATTCCTCGACCCAAATTCAATGACTGCGACTTTTTGCCACCTTTCCTCACCTCAATAGGCCGAACCTTTCCCTTTTCTCCTTTGATCTGCTCCCTTAGGATGTTGAAGGCAATTCTTCGATTCCTTCCATCTTGCGATGAATCGTTCGGACATTGATCCCCAATAACTGCGCCGCCCTACGCTTGTTTCCTTTGGTAGCCTTAAGCGTCTGAATCAGCATCTCCCTCTCCACCTCTTCAAGAGGCGTCCCGATTCTAACCGGAATCACCTCGGGCCTGCCCTTAAAATCCCTTATCTCTTGTGGAAGATGTGGGATATCCATCACCTCTGGGCTATTGATGACCATGATGGATTCGACGGTATTTTCGAGTTCCCTTACATTCCCACTCCACTCATAATCCATCAGGAGGTTCATGGCCCTCTGGGAAATTCCCCGAACATTCATTCGATATTTCTGATTATACCTTTCAATGAAAAAATTGACGAGAAAGGGAATATCGTCCCTTCGGTCCTTCAACGTGGGAAGTTTGATATTGACCACATTCAAACGATAATAGAGGTCCTCTCGAAATACTCCACCCTTCACCGCTTCCTGCAGATCCCGGTTGCTTGCCGCAATGATTCGGATATTGACCTTGATGGTCTTATTTCCCCCAACCCTCTCAAATTCACCTTCTTGAAGGACGCGTAAGAGTTTGATCTGTGTGGAAGGAGGGATATCCTCCACCTCGTCCAAAAACAAGGTCCCATTGTGAGCCAATTCGAACCGACCCTTACGCGAGGTGATGGCCCCTGTGAAGGCCCCTTTCTCATGGCCGAAAAGCTCGCTCTCGATAATCCCTTCACTCAACGACGCACAGCTGACCTTGATGAAAGGCATGGCCGCGCGGGGGCTGTGGTAATGAATGGCATTCGCAATCAGCTCTTTGCCCGTTCCGCTCTCACCGATGATGAGAACGGAGCTGTCGTAGGGTGCGATGTGGTTGATGAGTTCAAAGATCTTCACCATCTTCTCACTCCTTCCAATAATATTCTTGAAATGAAATTTGTCCTCCAATTTTAGACGGAGATCCCGGTTCTGGAGGATCAGGGTCTGTTTCTCCGAGGCCCTTTCAACCACCAGAGAGATGACCTTCGGATTGATCGGCTTTTCAATAAAATCGAAGGCACCCAACTTCATCGCCTGGACAGCCTTTTCAATCGTCCCCTGAGCGGAGATGACAATAACTTCCGTCTCTGGCTTCAGACCCTTCACCGCCTCCAGAAGCTCGATCCCATCCATCTTTGGCATCACCAAATCCGTGATCACCAAATCGACGGGCTCGTGACGGAAAAGATGGAGGGCTTCCTTTCCGTTTGAAGCCAATAGGATGGCATATCCTCTCTTTTTCAAAAGGAGACGGATGCTTTCCCCAACGGTAGGATCATCCTCCACGACCAAAATGACCTTTTTCTCCATGTTCATCCACCATAATTGAAAAAAGCAAGTTCGGAGTTCTTATCTTCGAACGCCCCACTCCAAACTTAAAACTCGAATTCATGTTTTCGAGCCGATTGGAATTCGAATTCGAAAGACGCAACCTTTATTGACCTCGCTTTTTACAGAAATTTCTCCGTGATGATCTGAAATGATCTTTTTGGCAATGGAGAGCCCCAACCCTGATCCCATCGGTTTCGTGCTGAACATGAAATCGAAGATTTTGGGGAGATCTTCCTTCGAGATCCCCGCCCCATTATCTTCGATGACGACGAAAACATTCTTCTTTGACCCCCGCGTCGAGAGATGAATCTCACCCTTCTCCGAAACCGCTTGAATGCTGTTGATGAGGAGGTTGGAGATGGCCAAGCTGATTTGACTGACATCGAGCTTCAACAAAGGTAACCCTTTCTGAAAATGTGTATCCATCCTGGCGTTTTTCATCTGGGCATCCGGTCCCAAGAGCCGAACGATCGAATCCAATACGTCATTGAGTTGAACCCAATCAAATTTCGGGGGTGGAAGGCGGTTAAAATCCAAAAAATCCTTCAGGTTATTCTCCAACCGCAGAGTTTCGTAGCTGATAAAACTGAGAAGGGAGAGAATTTCTTCCTTCTGATGAAGATAAACCTCCTCCATCAACTCCTCCCTCAATAATTCAATATTGATGTTGAGGGAGCTCAAGGGGTTCCGGATCTCATGGGCCATCCATCGGGAAAGAACTCCGATCGTGGAAAGGTCTCGGCTCTTGCTGATCTCCCTTGAGAGCAAGCCTTTCTCTGTCACATCGGCAAACGTAGCCAAACAACCCAGGAACGTCCCCCCCTTGTCAAAAACGGCATCGAAACTGCATCGGAGTATCCGCGCCTCCTTGTCGGGGGAGGCGGCAGGAGAGACATGGATCGCCAGCTCAACATCCTGATCGCTCTCTCTTTTTTCGTAGACGAAATCGAAGTGCTTCCTGATATTCTTGAAAAGGATCCCCCTCTCCAATTTTTTCCCCAGGACTTTTTTCCCGTTGATTTGAAAATAATCTTCGGCAACGCGGTTGAAGACTCGAATTCGTCCTTCGGCATCGGCGAAGACGACGGCCTCCTTAAAATTTCTTAGCAGAATCTCATAGAGGTTTTGATCGGTTCGATTCATCGGGAGCGCATCACTCCATCCATCCGTATCGCTTCAGGGCGTAGTGGAAAATCGTTTTGACCAATCGGGCATAATCCCATCCCATTCGCTTCGCCATGATGACAAGATCTCCATAGACTGGAGAGAGACCGGGAAGCGGATTAATTTCTAAGAAGTACGGCGTCTCGTCCTCCCCCACCCGGATGTCCACCCTTGATACATCGCGGCAGTCCAAGACTCGATAGGATCGAAGCGCCACCTCTTCAATCTTATTTAAGAGATTCTTCTCAATGGAAGGCGGGCAATGATAAACAACCTTCTCCTCCCATTCCCTCTTCACCTCCAGGGAGTAGACGGCTTCTTCTGGGGGGGTTCCCTTGATTTCAACCTGCATCACGCCAAGCACAGAAGGGCTCTCATTGCCGAGGACCCCTACGGTGAACTCTGGACCCTGAACAAACTCCTCCACCAGAATCGGGGGACCATAGTTTTTCAGAAGCCATTCCACCTTCCCTTCCAACGATTTGGGGTTTGCAATTCTTGAATCCAGTCGGACCCCTTTACTGGACCCTTCATCGCACAACTTCACGAAGAGAGGGTAACGGAGGCCTAAACGATCCAGATCCTCCATTTTCTTCACCTTTCTGAAGGGTGGGGTAGGGATATCCTCGCTCAGCACAACGCGTTTGGCCATCGATTTGTCCAAGGTAAGGGAAAGAGTCAGTGGGTCAGAACCCGTATAGGGAATGTGCAGGAATTCTAAAAGGGCAGGGATATGGGCCTCTCTGTTCCGACCTCGAAGGCCCTCCGCAATGTTGAACACGATATCGACCGGGGCTTGTCTCAACCGGTCGACCAAACCGACATCTCCCCCCAGTTTGATCACCTCATGTCCTTCACCTCTGAGAACGTCCCGGATGGCATTGATCGTTTCCTCTGAATCGAATTCCTCCAAAGCATCGATCGGTTGATCTTCCTGGGAAGAAAAATCTCTCCTTAAGTTGTAGGTAATTCCTACCCTCAGTTTCATTTTTGAAAAATCCCTGCCCCGGTTGGCAGGGAAGCTATATCCCAACTTTATTTCCGTATATCTCTGTTTTGAATCTTTGTCAACCCTGTTGTTGGAAATTTTGTCGCAAAAGATAACTCTCTTCACCTGATCGATGTGGAGACACATGGCAAGGCGCTATGGACAGGGTCCATGTCTCCTCTTCGAAAGGATTCGAATCCAATACTTTCAGGAGGCGGCCTTTTATGTTAAATTAAGAGAAACTCGACGGGAAGATGACTTTGAGCAAATTGAACCGAAAAGAAATTTTCGAATCACTGAGCAGGTTACGAAAGGGCCTCCTTAAGATCATCATCGTTTATGTTCTATTGGGAATCATTATCTTTCCATTCTCAAAGACATTACTTCGCCATCTCTATGAAACAAACCTTAAGGCGGACCTCGTCGCCTTTTCCATTCCCGAAGCCTTTTTCTCCGTCCTCAAATTTACCCTATATGTCAGCCTTTTTTTCACCATCCCAATGATTTTCTATCAGGCGTGGAAATCCTTTTCTCCCCTCTTTCGTCAGAAGGAGTCCAAATCTACGCTCCCTATTTTTTTGACCGCCCTGCTTCTTTTCTACCTCGGCGCCTTCTTCTGCTACTTTGTCAGCCTGCCCTTTGGTGTCCAGTTCCTCTTAGGGTATCAATCCGCCCATATCAAGCCAATGATCTCTGTCGGGAAATACGTCTCCTTCTGTGCGGTCTTCATCTTTGGATTCGGGCTCAGCTTCGAACTCCCTCTTATCCTTGCCCTGTTGAGCTATATCAAGGTGGTCAATGCAGCATTTTTGACTCGAAACCGTAAGTATGCTATCCTGCTCATTGCGATCATTGCAGCCGTCGTCACACCTACCCCGGATGTATTTAATATGTCGTTAATGGGAGTCCCGCTCTATCTCTTATTCGAAGTCGGGGTCATCTTAGTTAAGATTATTGAACGCAGGCGAGCCGGTGTCGTGACTCCCGTTACAAAAAATTAGATATGGAGATCAACCGGAAGTTTCCTTCAAACCCCTTATCTGTTGCCAGCCGATGGATCAAATCCCTGATTCGTCAAAGGATCCAAAAAAAATCTTTCGGGCTGAAGGCGAAAATTACCTTGCTCATTATTTTCATTGTGGCCGGCGTCCTATTCCTTTCAAGTTATTTGGACTACCACCTGGCAAAGAAGGACCAGATCAAGCTTTACCTCGACCGAAATCTTTATATCGCAAAGCAGATCGATGTCGCAATTCCAGACCAAAAGATCATGGATCTCCTCCCCCAAATCCGACAGGAGGTGGAGGAGTGGTTGTTAAGCCGGTCCAGTCTGATGGAGATCGACGTCTTCCTTTTCTCCCCCAAAGGATGTGAACCGGTTGTCTCCACATCGAAGTGGAATATCCCCAGGACGACATTGACGTTATCGAAAGACCAAATCAATCACATCAGAAAAGATAAATATCTTTCCTCGCTCCAGGAGGCGGACGATCAGAAATCGCTGGAGGTCATCGTTCCACTTCACTCCGGAAGAAAAATAACCGGTGGAGTCCGGGTCGTGAGTTCCCTGGACGAGGCTCAAAGTTATCTGAGTAAAAAGAGGGATCGGGCCTTCTTCCTCACCTTCTGCGCTGTCCTTGCCATCTTGATTGCGTTGACCCTCCTCTTTGGGAAATTGGTCGGAAACCCAATCCAGAAATTGGTGGAGGCGATGTCTCGAGCGGAGAAAGGCAATCTGGAGGCCGAAGCTCATATTCGAAGCCGAGATGAATTGGGAGAGTTAGGAAGGCACTTTAACCGAATGCTAAAGACCATCCGAGAGACCCACGAGCAAAACGTCCTGCTCTTGTCGCAAGTGAACCGGTTTAACGAGGAACTGACGAAAAAAATTGAAGCCGCCACCTCGGAATTGGCCAAAAGGAATGAAGAGCTGAAGCTTCTGAATGAAGCCCTATTCGAATCCCAAAGGCAGTTAGGCCAATCTGAGAAACTTGCTGCACTGGGGCAGGTTGCCGCCACGATGGCGCATCAAATCGGGACGCCCCTTAATTCCATCTCCGGCTATATTCAACTCATATTACAGGACGGTCATCTCCAACCCATCGATCTTGATCGGCTCAAAATCACCGAATCTCAGCTGGACCGCTTGGCAGAGTCAGTCAAAAACCTCCTCTCCTTTACGCGACAACCCAAACCCCTGATGAGGGCCCTGGATGTGAACGGAGTACTGGAGGACCTGATCCATTTGAGCGAGCCTTGGCTTCATTCTCGGAATGTGAGAGTTTTTTCTTCCCTTTCCTCAAGTGTTCCTCTCATCAGAGGCGATTCCACACATCTCCAAACCCTTTTTCTCAATCTGATCACCAATGCCCTCGACTCCATGCCGAATGGAGGACTATTGATGATCAAGACCCAGGAGGTTCAACCTCAACCCTCCCCAGGGAATGGGAGATGGTTGGAGATTTCAATCACCGATACCGGAATCGGAATCACTGAGGAATCGAAGAAGAGGATATTTGATCCCTTCTATACCACAAAGAAGATGGGGGAAGGGACGGGATTGGGATTAGCGATCTGTCAGAATATTATTAAAGAACATTCTGGAAGGTTGGATGTCCAAAGCGAAGTCGGCAAAGGAAGTACGTTCTTCGTCTACCTCCCCATCGGTAAAGGAAGTGAATCGTGATGAACGGACCAGCACCCCATCTGTTGGTGGTCGATGATGATCCGGTGACCGTCAATCTCTTAGAAGAAGTGCTTTCTAAAGAGGGGTATGAGGTCAGAACCGCATTGAGCGGCGAAGAGGCGATTGCTCTTGGGACGGAGAACGTTTTCGATATGATCATCACGGATGTCCGGATGGGAGAGAAGGATGGAATTGAGGTTCTTCGATCCTTTAAAAAGATCTCGCCCGAGACCACAGTGATCGTGATCACAGCGTTCGGGTCTATCGAGAACGCCATCGAGGCCATCCGGGAGGGAGCTTTTGACTACGTCAGCAAGCCCTTCAAGCTCGAGGAGATAAAATTCACTGCTCGCATGGCTTTGGAACACAGGAGACTTGTCCGGGAGAACAAATTCTATCGACAAGAACTTTTGGATAAATATCAGTTCAAGAATGTCATCGGACGAACCCCTCAAATGTTTCATGTCTACAAGACGATTGCAAAGGTCGCTGATTCAAAGTCAACCGTTCTCCTTTACGGGGAGAGGGGGACGGGGAAAGAACTCATTGCCCGGTCCATTCACTACAATAGTCTCCGGAGCAACCGCCCCTTCGTCCCGGTCGATTGCGCCTCATTAGTAGAAACGCTGATGGAAAGTGAGTTGTTCGGCCATGTCCGTGGAGCTTTCACAGGAGCGCACTCCACAAAAAAGGGGCTCTTCGAAGAGGCGGACGGGGGAACCCTCTTCCTCGATGAAGTGAGCAACCTCAATCTTTCGATGCAAACCAAGCTCTTGAGATTTCTGCAGGAACACGAAATCAAACGTGTGGGTGGAACGGAGAGCATTCGGGTGGATGTCCGCGTGATCGCGGCCGCGAACCAACCGCTCGAACCTCTTGTAAAAGAGGGAAAGTTCAGGGAAGATCTCTACGATCGACTCAATGTCGTATCGATCACCCTCCCTCCCTTGAGGGAGAGAAAGGATGATATCCCCCTGTTGGCCAACCATTTTCTTCAGAAATTCTCTGAGGAGAATCATAAGGAGATCTCCCATATTTCTCCGGAGGCATTAGAAATCCTCCTCCAATACCCTTGGCCCGGAAATGTGCGGGAGCTTGAGCATACCATGGAAAGAGCGGTTATTTTTTCGACCCATCCCATTATCCTTCCGGAAAACCTTCCTAGAAAGATGATTGAAGAGGCAAGGGAAACTGAGATCTTGCTTCCTGAAAAATCATTATCGTTAAGGGAGGTAGAAAAAAGGTATGTCCTAAAGGTTCTTCAAGAGACCGGAGGGAATAAGAAGAAGGCATCGGAAATTCTGGGTATTGATCGAACGACCCTCTACCGTATATTAGAAAAAGAATAACCGTTGTAATTTACAACACGTTTTTATAAGTGTAGAATTTTGCAACCCGCTTTCTCCCGACCATTTTTTACGCTTAAAATTTTATTTATAATATCAATGGCTTAAAAAATCATTCCCTCCCCCCATATTTGGCACTCCTTTTGCTCAAGCTAATTACAAATCTTAAAAATCATAAAAGGAAGGAGGTGAAATAGGATGAAGAAGATGATTCTTTTAGCAGTGATGCTCACTTTGGTTGCCTTCGTCTCCGGAGCCATGGCACAAGTAAAGCCAGCGCCGGCCAAGCCTGCAACGACCGCTGCACCAGCCCCGGCTAAACCGGAAGCACCGGCCAAGATTGAAAAATTCAGCGGGACCATCGATAACGTCGATGCAATGGGGAAAGCTATCGTCGTCAAGGGGAAGGTAAAGAAGGAAGAGAAGATGATGACCTTTTCTGTTGATGACAAAACGAAGATCACCAAGGGCAAGGCGTCTCTTTCCTTCGCTGATTTGAAGAAGGATATGCATGTGAAGGTGGAGTATAAAAAGGACGGGGACAAAATGACCGCTGTTTCAATCCAAGCCTCCGCACCAAAGGCCGCGCCAAAGAAAAAGGAAGAACCAAAGAAGTAATGAGGAGTTGGCTTCTGAAAGAAGAGGCACACCGCACAAGGCGTGCCTCTTTTTTTTATTTTGGAGCTTCTTTTGGAACCTCTTTCGGACTTTCCTTCGATCCTTCCAAAAATGTGACAGAATAGGCCACAGGAACCCCCCTTTGGGTTGAATATTCCACCTTCACCCTCTCTCCTGGATTCGGATATCGTTGAGGCGTGTAGCGAGTATTGCGTCCAATCCTCAAATTGACAATGGCCTTATCCTGGTCATTCTCCACTTCCAACCATTTTCTTAAACCATGAACATAAACTCCTCTAACAACGCCCGTTAAGGTGGAATAAGGTTCCTGAGCCATCAAGGCATTTATGCCCCCTATAAACAAAACAGCGACAAAAGTGAAGATCAAAATACCTTTGCCATTCTTCATTTCCTGACCTCCTTTCTCCGCTTATCGCGGAGGTTTCTTCTATCTACCTTCTGCTTGAATCAAAAATGCACACTTGGTTACGGCCTCCTCCTTTCGCTTCATAGAGCGCTAGGTCCGCCATCTTTACTAACTCTTCTTTCGACCTCGGCTGATGACTTGGAAAGTTGGAGATCCCTATACTCACCGTTAAATTAATTTGGGCTTGCCCGGTTTCCATGGGGGTTTTTTCAATCAATCGTCGAATGCGCTCAGCGATCATGAAGGAGGCCTCCAAGTTAGCCTCCGGCAATATGAGGATGAACTCTTCGCCCCCATAACGGGCCACCGTATCTTTCTTCCTCACGGAATTCTTCAGTAAAGAGGCAATCTCAGAAAGCACTCGATCGCCCGCGGGGTGGCCGAGGGTATCATTTACCTTCTTAAAGTGGTCGATATCCACCATCACCAAGGAGAGGAACGCACCACTATGAAAAGCTTTCTGGACTTCAACCCCCAGCCTCTCTTCAAAATACCGCCGATTATAAAGATTGGTCAATGTGTCATAAATCGCAATATTCTTAATCGAACTTAATCTTTGAAAATGTTTCAGGCCCGCTTCCATCTGGTACCCGATGACGGAGAAGAATTGCAAGTCTTGGGCATCAAAGGCATTGGGTTGATCGCTGTTGAGAGAAATGCAACCACTGATCTCCCCCTCCCCTGCAAGGGGCAACGTGAGATGCGACTTCAGAGTGGCTGCGGGATCCATCAATATTTGTGCGGGCTTCAACTTCCCTTTCTTCACCTGGATCTTAACCTGATTGATATCCATGGACTCCTCTCCCAAGGTCGACAAAACACTGATCATGTTCTTCACCACTTCCTCGGTGAAGGAGGGAGGACAGGACTCTTCCTGGTAAAGGTAGACATGGGGGCCTTCTTTCCACAACACCCCAAATGAGGCGAAGTCAAATAAATTGGGGAGATTGGCCCCAGCAGATTCGACGATCTCCTGAATCTCAAAGCTCATGCTGATCGCATTGATGGTGGAACGGAGGACATTCAGATTCTTAAAAATTAACCTCATCAACAGCCTCTATCTTTGGAAAATAATTCTCTCGGCCTCCCTCACCTTCGGGAGGACCTTCGGAAAGAGTTCCCTGCTGATCACTCCTTCTGCCAAAGCTGAAAAAAGATGAAAGAGGTGGTTGATCAGACCCTGAAAACCCCGATGGATCTCTATCGGGGACATCGCCCGGCAGTTTTCCCTCAACGCCTCTAGAGAAATGCCTTCCTCAGATATTTTCATTAAAGCCAAAAATGGATACTTGTCTCCGAGCTTCTTAATAGCTAAGGCAAAAATAAGTCCTAATGTGGCCTCGCCGAGCAGCGCGGATACAATCTCCCAGATCTCCACTAAAAGATTCGAATAAAGATCTAAAACCAGATCAGCCGACCATTTTTCCTTCTTATCCTCTTTCCCCGCCGATGCCATTTTTGCTTTTGGATCCTTCTCCTTTTACTTCTTCACTTGCCTTACCCACTGATGAATTTCCTCATGGTAGATATAAAAGACCAGAATGATAAGAGCGGACACTCCCAAGAGGATCAGAAAGAATTTGTACTGATGATCGAAGGCTTTCGCTCCCTGAAGGGTCGCCATCAATGTCCCGGGTACCCTTCCGATCGTTGAGATAATTAGAAAAATCCCTAAGTGCATGGGTGTCAGACCCAAGATGTAGCAAAGGGCGTCCTTTGGAAAACCGGGGGGTTAAAGAAAGAAGAAAACTAAGGATGACACCCTCATGGCCAATGAGATAATCGAATTTTTTTAGAGTCTGGGGTGAAACAAACTTTTCCACCGCCCACTTTTCAAAAATCCTCGCCAAGCCGAAGGCGAGCCACGATGCGATCACGAGACCGATCATGGAGTAGATCAATCCCGCCTTCACTCCGAACAGGTAACCTCCCAAGAATTCGATGGCCCCCCCGGGAATCGGGGCGACAACCACTTGTATTACTTGGAGCAGGATATAAGCGAGAGGAGAATACGCCCCGAAGGAGAGGATGAATCTTTTCATCCGGTCATGATTCTGGAGGATATGGCAAATTCTAACGACTTCGGTCCACAACAAGGAGTTGTATTGATAGATCAAAATAATGACGAATCCTGTAAGGAGGGAAAGAAACAAGACCCATTTCCATCTTGGTTGAAATGACCATCTCATAAAGTGAAGTTCATTCAATGATAAGAGAACGTTTCATGTTTCCATAACATAAAAAGGCCTTGGTGTAAACTCTGTTTTCGAAAAGACCTGCATCCTCGATGAGAGGACCGTTGCGAAGGTCTTTAGTTGCGGTCTCTCGAGACCATTTTATTCAACTGCAGTAAGGACAATAAAAGGAGGCCTTCACAAGTTTGGCAACGAAAGGACCAACGGGGGCTTTGGCTCTTATGATTGGATCAGGGCTAAACACAAGGAACAAGCTTATCCTGATCGGATGGGCTGAGATTGTCAGCCAAAGGCGGGCTTTGGCGCCCGCCTTTGACAACCCAACCCTTGCAGGGGGTGAGGTGTTTAATAAGCGGTCTTCTGACCCCACAACCGGGAAGAAGGAAATCTTCGAAGACCATCTCCGGTTCAAGCCAGTTTACAGCTTCGGATTCCCCCCAAAAAAGATCTTATAAGGTTTCATAGAAAGATTTTTTCAAAAACTTGAATGAGTTGACGAACCTATCGAAGATGTCGAAAGCCGTCATATCGTATGTTCCGTCCATCGGCCTCCACTGGGTGATGTAGAAACCGACGATCCGTTCACCTCGCTTTCCAAAAATCACCCGGGCTCGAACCTTCTCTCCTTTCACCGGGTCCTTTCCTTCCACATCCACCTGAAGCCCTTCTCCCCCGACGACCCGAACCTTTTTCCTTTCTAACACCTCAAAGTTGACAATGGCATTAAAAAGGAATCTCTTAAAAAATTCCTTTTCCCTCCCCTCGAACGACGCTGCTGTGCAGCCAAAAGGTTCTTCATCATAAGCAAAGGTCGTCATAGATGGAAAGCCTCCGGGGTCGGACCTCATAAATCCGAAGTTGATGTCCCCCCCTTCTTCTGGCCGGAGCAACTTCCAATCAGGGGGGGGAGGCATGAACTCGAATTCATCCTCCCAGATGACTGTCCCCTGAGAGGACATCCGATAAGGCTTCTGGACGGTCTGCGTTGTCGCGCATGCAGAGAGCCACATTCCCATCAGCATCATACATAGCATCAAGAATGCTTTCCTTTTCATGGCCTTCCTCCTTCCTGGTTCAATTTCTTGAGAAAGAGGAGAATATCCTTGAACTCAGGTGAACCGTCTCTGACATAACGAATAATCCCCTTCTTATCGATAATGACTGTCCTTCTTCCGAAAATGGGCTGCCCCTCAGGCTGGGTTTGGAAATAGACGCCGAGAAAACCGGTCACATTCGAAAGAAGGGGAAAGGTCACACCCAAACCATCACCCCAATATTTTAGCGTTGTCACATCATCCCGACTGACGCCCACGACCCGGGCGTTGAAGCGCTCATAGAGGTAAAGGTTCCTCTGATGGCCCTCCATCTCGCCCGCTCACACAGGGGTAAAGGCTGCCGGGAAAAAAGTCATGATCAGATAGTATTTTCCATAATACTCGTCGGCATAATTAATGGTGCGGTTTTGCGTAGACGGAAGAGTGAAATTCAATGTTTCTGCGCCCACCAAATTGACTTTTTTCTCCGCCTCCGCCCTCGAAAAGGGCAAAAGAAGCGGAACGAACAAGAACAACCATAACCCCAGATTCAATCTTCTTTTCATAATGATCTCCTTTCTTTTAATTTGTACCGCGTTGAATCTGTTTGTAACGCGTTACTCTTGACCCCACCACCTCCTTTATCGAAACTCCCTTGTGATGTGTAAACTCTCCCTTTCATTTTAGAAGGAAAACCACGGGCTCGAAGGGAAAAAAATCGGGTTACAGGCTGCCCACTTTTTTCATCGCTCTTCAATCGAGAAACTCCCCTCTGTTCCTCCTGTCTGCGTGGGTACCACTTTCAACAACAGCTTGTGCGATCGCCTTCGGAAGAACATTCAGAAGCCTCCCTTGAGGCCTGTCCCGGATTGATCGTGCAGCAGCACGAGGCATTTTTACGTCCCAGGGCTGAGTTGATCACCGCGGAGGCACAGCCCACTCCTGAACGGACATTTACCGCCTTGACAGGACAATTCTGAGAGCAGGCTCCACACTCCATGCAGGCATCGCGATCCCTGATTGCAACCCTGCCATTATCCGGTTTCAGGACAGCATGTGGGCAGACTAATAAACACATCCCGCAGCCGATGCATTTCTCCTCATCAAGCTTTAAAGTGACCACATCCTTGAGATAGACCAGTTGACCCACGAATTGAGCTCCTTATGAGATGAAGTGTGATCCAAGCCAGAGACCAAGACCCAAAATTCCTGCTCCGATCTGCAAAGGCACGGCTCGATGCATCTCCCTCTTTACTCCGGAAAGGGAGGTATATGTGGATGCCCCCGTAAAATTCATTGCCAGGTATGCTGAGATGGCGGGTATGACAAAGCACCATGTTGCCATTTCAAGGCGATCCGCCCATGTTCCCAAACCAGCCCCTCGAAACGCCATAAAGCCTACGGTGGCCAGGATTCCCAAAACCATTCCTTTAAAAGAAAAGGCCCGCCCCGGTAACCACGGGAGCAGTAATGGAGTCAGAACAGCGCCTGCCAGGATTGCGGTCAGGACCGCCAGAACGGAGTAAAGGCCATGACCCCAGCCATTTGACCAGAACGATCCTGTCCCCCAGCGAGAATCAATCAAAAAAATGATAGGCAAGACAATAAGGGCTACTTTGAAGGCCCCGACAAGCTCCACTGGGATCAGGACCACTCGCTCCTTGGTTGTAAAGGTCTTCAGTCTCATCTCCGGAGTTGTCTTATAACCCACATCTAAAAAAGCTGGAAGATCTTCTGCCCGAATGGGACCATAAATCACCTTGAATCCAGACGCTTTCTTAACCAGATGGGCCGAGACCCCGGGACCAGCCAACTGAGGCAGAATCAGTTCACGGTGCGACACGACATTGACCAGACCGCTTGACCCGATACGGTCAATGAGTTCCTTCGTCCCAAAAGTTCCCTTGCCTGCAGCACACCAGACATTGATGCCTCTGGTGTCAAGAACTAAGATCCATAAATCTCGACCCGTAAGGGCTTGCCGGAGTCTGTCAATGGTCATCTTATAATTGGCGGTAACCACGACCGGGGCTTTATCATCAGGCTTTCCCAATGCATAAAGACCGGGGTCAATCTTGTAATTCATCCTGTTAATACGCCAGCGGGCCTTGTAGGCCCCCAAGCGGTCAGCCCACACCAGAGTGGATGAAATCTGCGGGACTGGACCGACTTTGGTCTGAATCGAACCGATGACAATGGATTGTTCCAACCTGGGAAGGCTCAACTGAGCCTGCGGGCCCGGGGTTCAAGAGCCTGCGGAATCTTGCACCACCCATTCGGAACAACATCGATTGATCCCAGCGAGACCATGAGCGACTTCTATTGGGCAACATTCCTTCTCTTCCATGAAGATTCTCCCTGCCCGTGATATTTACCAAACCTTCCTAAAATTCACTCAACCTCTCCTGAGTCTGCGTCATCTTACTATTTCATCATCGACCATTCAACCCTTATTTGGCCTCTCCAATCAGGGTCCTAACCCTGTCCTCGATCCTATCCCCCGCGTTCCTGAAAATTTCAATTGCTTTTCCTCTGGGGGTCCGGTATCCCCCATTCAATGATCTCTTTCGGACGATCGGGGAAATGGTATAAGAAAGACTGCCGCAATCTGTTTTCTGTGGATGGGTACTCCATCATTTCGAGGTGGTGGGTAAAATAAAGTGAAGCAACACGCCCCTGCTATTTGAACTGTCCTCTCCCACAGCCCACCCCTCACTTGGAGAGGTAAAGTAGATTCCGCTGAGGTCCCAATCCGCGCTCACAGAAGGAGGGGTCACAGAGCTCCACGCACCCTCAGAATAATGAAGCAATGCACCTCTTCGATTTACATTGTCACCTCCCACGGCCCATCCCTCACCCGATGAAGTAAAATAAACCCCGGAAACGTCCCAACCGGAGCTCACAAAAGGGGGAGGGAAAGAGGTCCATTGACCATAAGACAGTGAATTTACGAATAACAGTGCGACGAAAGAAAGAAATGAAATGAATATCTGGCTCTTGAAAACGGTCCTCCTCGATCCCATAGCACACCCCTTAATATCTTGCTTTGCCGCCTCCTTCGGAAAATGTTCGCCTATTCTTCAAGACTACCGTCCTCTGCCTCATCCCTACATACTGATACCAGAAAGATATTATCTCCATTATAGAAAATGAACTTGTCAAAATTATCCTTCGCTTTTACGACCCAATCAATTAATTATAGAATGGAATATCGAGTTAGTTCAATGGAAAACAGGCAGCAACCTGTTCATTTTCAGAGAAAGGTTGTGCCGAGAAAGGCAAGAGGTCTCAACCCTTTTGCCTCTCCTGGAATAAAAAGCCCATACCATGGAAACCACGACCGGGAGATTTGATGATCTAACTCCCTTGACGTCTGCGAGGAGGGTGATTTGTATTCACTCTCTCGGTAAGATGTTTCAGACCCTTTAATGAAAACCCATAATGTGATCAGCGATTCTTTCGATTTCATCAGGAGCGGAGATGTCCCGTTGGAACAGCCGCATAACGAACCTCGCATTGTAATAATAATAGAGGCACTGACCGATGATACTCAAACAACAGAGACGGATTGCCTCCTCGGCGACAGAAGCTCCAATAATCTTTTCGACGATGGAGGCCAGAAGATCATGCAACGGACGAACGTTTCCTTCCACCAGGCGATCAAAAATCCCAGTCGGTTCCGTCATTTCTCTAGCCATCAGCTTTCCAAACCATGCGGGCTTCCCTTTGTCGAGGATGCGAAACAGAAGAGAGCGGATGAACCCTCGCAACTGTTCCTCCATCAATGCATTTTCACCCACCCCGAGAAGAGGAGGGTATTTTCTTATTGCGAACTCATACCAATGTTTCAACACCTCGGAGTAAAGTTCTTCCTTTCCACCGTAGTGATATTTGATGGCGGAGATATTCACCCCGGCGCGGTCGCAGATTTTCCTGACCGTAGTACCTCGAAATCCACATTCGGCAGACAGGTCGCCTGCGGCCTCTAAAATGCGATCTCTGGTTCCAGAATCAAAATGGGCGCGTTTCACTCGGTCCCTCCTCTCTTTATTGCAGTCTAATTTTAAAGCATCTGTTTGAAATATTCAAACCAATGTCTTATATAGACTGTCCGCAAGGCAAGTATTCAGCTCCTTATGCCAGATTACAATTGATACTTTTTAAAAGATAATTTTCACAATCTCATTTCTGGTATTGACAAAAAGGTCATTATTGATATGTTAATTTTGTTTAGTAGAATCTCAGCAAGTATACAGCAAGGAGGTGATGGTTATGGAAAAGAAGATGAGTCGAAGGGGGTTTTTGAAGGCATCAGCAGCGACAGGAGCCATTTTGTCTATGACTCGAACATCTTTAGCTCAAGAACCAAAAAGGAGGTTATCTATGCCAACGGAGCAAGAAGAGTTTTACTTGAAAACCATAAGCGACCTTGAAAGGAGAATGAGGGATTGAGACCCGTTCGAAATTCTTGGTTCATCCGTTTTAATCCGCAAATTGTTTCTAGATGATGATCCTTTGGTGGATCAAATTAATCGGAATTATAAATTCGGAATTACATTTTATGTCATTCGTCCCACCCCGATTGATTCAGATGAGTATGCAATACTGGACGACCTTGACACATCGAGGGTCGGTAAAGTCCCCACTGGACTAACAAGAGACGAATTTTTCAAGATCATAGTTTTAAGGATTAAGGGCAAAGAATATACCATAAGAGATGTAATTCTTTTTGAGGCAAACATAATAGGTGCTTTTCATTATGGAATGGAGCAATCTGAAAAAGACAAAATTCTTAAAATTCTAGACGATCAGATGTCTTTTGGGGGATACCCTTCTTCCTTACTGCAGCTTAAAGCAATTGGACGTGTTGTACTAAAAGCATTAGATACACTGACCCAATATATTAGGCAAAAGAGAAATTAGCATATCTACATTTAACAAGATACTGCACCGGACGCCGAAAAGCCGGCGGTGAGTTTTAAGTGTTGCGAAATATCTTGTCGGTGGACTTCGCATATCCATCAATGATCGACTTGAGTATGATATACCATACTATGAAAATGATGGGTGAACAGAAGTTGAATGGCAATGTATAGCCTGTAATAATAAGAGAGAAGGGGTGGTGTCTCGGAGGAAGCCGGACTTTTCTCACTTTCAAACGGAAATCTTCAACTACTGATATGGCATTATCCCAACCCTTTGTAGGTGAAGTAACCAGACAGATGACTTGACAGTTTCTGTCAGATTAAGTACCGTCCAGGACAAGTTGTGAAA
>Ga0187770_10000349_pt1 | contig 22378 bp, 19 predicted proteins | sample 0116_SJ02_MP02_2_FD_133154 | JGI IMG/M metagenome (GOLD analysis project Ga0187770, IMG submission 133154) | Tropical peat soil microbial communities from peatlands in Department of Meta, Colombia - 0116_SJ02_MP02_20_MG | ecosystem: Environmental > Terrestrial > Soil > Wetlands > Peat | place...
CACCGTGTCCGCTCCGATGTGGACGTTGTGGGCGATCTGGACCAGATTGTCGATCTTCGTCCCGCGCCCGATGCGGGTTTCTCCCAGGGTGGCCCGATCGATGGCCACGTTGGCGCCGATCTCGACGTCGTCCTCGATCACCACCCGTCCGATCTGCGGGATCTTCACGTAGCGCTGGCCGTCCCGCGCGAAGCCGAATCCGTCGGCGCCCAGCACGGCGCCGCTGTGCACGATGACCCGGTCCCCCAGCCACACCCCCTCCCGCAGGACCACCTGGGGGAAGATCCGGCAGTCCTTCCCGATTCGGACGCCGGTGCCGACAGTCACGTGCGCGTCCAGCATCGTCCCCGCGCCCACCTCAACGCCCGGACCCAGGACGCTAAGCGGGCCTACGCTGGCATCCGAGGCCACGCGGGCATCAGAGGCGACCACCGCCGTGGGATGGATGCCGCGAGCCGGGGCGGGGAGGGGATGCAGGAGCGTCAGGGCGCGGGCGAAGGCGAGCATCGGGTTGGACGTGCGCAAGGCGGGCCGGTCCACCGGCGGCCAGCCCTCGGCTAGGATCACGGCACCCGCCGCCGAGGCCTGCAGACGAGGCAGATACCGGTCGTGGAGGACAAAGCTAAGATCCCGCGGGCCGGCGTCTTCCAAGCCGCGCACGGCGCTGACCTCGAGCCCGCCATCCCCTTCCAGCCGGCATCCCAGCCGCTCCGCCAACTCTCCCAGTCGCACTGCGCCCCGCTTCCCCAATCTGGCCCGCGAATCCCGTACGTCCTAGAATACGCGGGAGGCCTCGGCCCCTCGCCTGTTCCCTCTCGGCTCTCGGCTCATTTCTGCTTGGAATCGTAGCGCTTGATGACCTCGGCGGTGATGTCCACGGCTGGCGCCCCGAACACCACCATTCCTCGCTCCAAGATAATGGTGTAACCCTGGTCCTTTCCGTACTCCTGGACCACCCCGACGATCTCCCGTCCGATTTCTACCTCCGCCTCCCGGACCCGCTTCTCGAAATCCCGGTTGGCGTCCTCGCCTACGCGGACCACGTCCCGCGTCTTGCGTTGGATCGCCTCGGACTTCTCCCGCTTAGCCTGCTCGCTGAGGAGGGGGGCTTGCTTCTCCAATTCGGCCTGGAGTTTCATGACCTCTTGCTGCTTCTCGTCCAAGTCCTTTTGACGGGCGGCGCGCTCTTGGTCCAACCTCTGTTTGACCGCCTGACCCTTCTGCGACTTAAGCAGGACCTCCTGCACGTCCACGATGCCGATGCGGACTGCCGCCTGGGCCGCCCACCCTGGCGTCCCCCAGCCGAGGAGGACCAGCCAGCCCAGCGCGGCGATGATGACTCCCGTGCATCTCCGGAACCGGACGTCCACGTTTTTTGCCTCCCCTTTCCTCTCGGGTCCCGACCCCACTGACGCCTCCCGGCAAGTGGCCAACGACCGTACGCGCAGCGAGAATATCGTCCGGCCGCGCCGGACATCGCAATACCCTTCCTGGTCAGCCAGAGGGACCGCGTGTCTTTCGTCAGTCCGCCTTCAGTCTGCTAGATCGACGGGCCAGTGGCGAAGTGGACCACCACCTGCTTTTCACCAGCGGTATCCCCGTGCTTGCGGGCAATGGGAACGCCTACTTCCAGCCGGATGGAGCCCATGGGCGAGTTGAACCGGATGCCGATCCCCGCCGCGCGCTTGACGTCCAATTTATATTCCTTATCGAAGGCGTTCCCCATGTCGAAGAACACCAGCCCCCGCAATTTCACGGGGGCATACAACGGAAACAGAATCTCGTGTTGGAGGAAGAAGTCCTTGGTGCCCCCTTCAGGATCGCCGGTCAGGGGATCCTTGGGACCGACCGTGTAATTCCGGAAGCCTCGAATGGTGTCGATGCCCCCCAGGAGGAATCGGTCCTGAATGGGCAACGTGTGAGTGTCGTCGAAGCGTTCGGCAAAGGCGATGTTCCCCCGGATATGCCCGACGAATTTCCCCCAGAGCGGCCAGTACTGGGAGCCATCAAAGCTGTACTTGGTGAAGTTGTTGTCGGCGCCCAGAATGCCCCCGGCATACTGGACCACGCCGTGGAGATAGAGGCCCTTTGTCGGCTCGGTGGCGGAGTCCCGCATGTCCCGGGTCAGCCCGAAGCTGAGCGAACTGGTCTCCGACAGACCGCCATTCACCGACCCCTGTTGCTGCACGATGTATGGGGCATCAGTGGTCACATCCTTGATCCGGATCCGCTCATAGCTGTAGGTTATCACGCCAGAGACCGCTTCCACCAGGTGGTGCGCGACTCCCAGGCTTCCCCCCTGGCCGCTCGAGTCATAGGTCATGTTGCTCTGGTACTTCGTGGTGTTCCCGTAGAGGTGGGGCTCCACCACGAAATTCGTGTCCATGAAGTGTGGATCCGTGTACACCAAATCCGCGCGATTGGCAATCTGGCCGATCTGCAGATTCAGGGCGGCCCGCTTCCCCAGACCCAAGATGTTATTCTGCGAGATGCCGGCCGTGCCGATGGCACCGTCCAGGGAGCTGAAGCCGCCGCCGATGCTGAAGGATCCAGTGGGCTTCTCCTTCACGTCCACCGTCAGGTCCACCTTATCCGCGGCCGCGGCCCGTTTCGTATCCAGCTTCACGTCCTCGAAGAAGCCGAGGGCTTGCAGGTTGCGACGGCTTTGCTGCAGCAGGACGCTGTTGAAGACATCCCCTTCCACCAGCCGGATCTCGCGGCGGATCACCTTGTCCCGTGTCCGGACGTTCCCCGTGATCTCAATCCGGTTGACGTACCCCTGACGCCCCTCCGTGATTTCCAGGGAGATGTTCACCCTGGTTTCGGTTCGCTGGATATCGACAACGGGCGCCACATCGGCAAAGAGGTAGCCGTGCTCCGCATATCGGTCGGTGACGGCCGCCACGTCGCCCTGCAAGGTCTCCCGACTGAAGATGCCCCCCACCCGACTCTTGATCAATCTCTGGATCTCGGGTTCCGTCAGCAACCGGTTCCCCTTGATGCCGAGCTCCCCGATCCGGTACTGTGGGCCCTCTTGCACACGGATGATTATCCGCAGCCTCTTCCGGCGGGCATCCAGCTGGATCTCCGGGTCCTCCACTGCGATGTCCAAGAACCCGTTGTCCAGATAGTAGGCCCGGATGCGATCTAGGTCGCGCCGCAACTCCTCCCGCTTCAGGGTCCCGCCGAAGAAGAACAGGTACAGCTCCGAGGTCTGGATCTTGCCCTTGATGTCCTTTTCCTTCAGGTACTTGTTGCCGACGATCCGGATCTCGCCGACATCAAACTTGTCCCCCTCCACGATGTCGAAGGTCACGTTGACTTCCTGCGGGGAGATCCGGTCCTCCCGCCCTTCCACCCGGGCCTGGTAATAGCCCTCCTCCTCGTAGAATAGACGGATATTCTCGCTGTTCTTAGCCAGGGCCCCCGGCGGGATGATCCCGCCCTCCACCAGATCGATCTTGGCCTTGATCTTGTCCGCCGTCAGCTTCCGGTTCCCCACCATCCGGATGCTCTGGATGCTGGGTTTCTCGTGGAGGACGAAGATCAGCTTGAGGCCCCCCTCGAAGATGTCCGCCTGAACCACGATGTCCTCGAAATAGCCCAGGCTATAGAGTGCTTTAATGTCTTCGCGCACCACCTCGGGCGAGTACGCATCTCCCGCCCGGCTCTTGAGCTTGAAGCGGACGGTGGCCTCTTCGACTTTGCGGGCCCCGACTATGTCGATCTGGGTGATCAGAGGCTGGTCCTGCGCCCCGGCGCCCCCAGGTAGGGCGAGGGGGAGGAGGCAGATCGAAAGGAGGACAGCCAGCCGAACGCGGAGCAACGACGTCACGGGCTCTCGCTATGGCAGAGGAGGAACCTGGGCCGGAAGCCTGCCCCCGGCCGCTCGCCGAACAACGCCGGCGGACCTTATCACCATCCTTCACAAAAGCCAAGCAGAAAAAGCCTCCCCGCGCACCACATGCGGGGAGGCATTCGTGCAGGGGAAGTTACGAGGGTGTCTCGACAGGCTCGGCAGCTTCGAACTGGAGCGTCGCGCCGTCGCCCTTCCGGATCCGGATAATCCCGCCCTCGCTGAAACGCCCCTTGAGGACCTCCTCGGCCAGGGCGTCTTCGATGAATCGCTGGATGGCCCGGCGCAGGGGGCGGGCGCCGTAGTTGGGATCGAACCCCTGGTCGATGAGGAACTCCTTCGCCTCCATCTCGATCTGAAGGCTCATCTGCTTTTCCTTCATCTGCTGCTCCAGCCGGCCGAGCATCAGGTCCACGATCCGTCGCATGTGGTCCTTGGTCAGCGGGTGGAAGATGATCACCTCGTCGATCCGGTTCAGCATCTCCGGATTGAAGGCGCGCTTCAGTTCGTTGGTGACCGTTTCTTTCATCTTCTCGTACGAGTGGGCCTCGTCCCCGCCCTTGGCGAATCCCATGCTGGTGTGGAGAGTGAACTGGCGGGTCCCGATATTGGAGGTCATGATGAGGATCGTGTTCCGGAAGTCCACCACCCGCCCGTAGTTGTCCGTCAGGCGGCCGTCCTCCAGGATCTGGAGGAGGAGGTTGAAGACCTCCGGGTGCGCCTTCTCGATCTCGTCCAGCAGCACCAGGGAGAAGGGGCGCCGGCGCACCTTCTCGGTGAGCTGGCCGGAATCGTCATAACCGATGTAGCCTGGCGGCGCGCCGATGAGCCGGGAGGTGGAGAAGCGCTCCATGTACTCCGACATGTCCACCCGGACCAGGGCGTCCTCGGTCCCGAACAGGAACTCCGCCAGCGCCTTGGCCAGCTCCGTCTTGCCCACGCCCGTGGGGCCCAGGAAGATGAAGGAGCCCACCGGGCGGTTGGGGTTCTTCACGCCCGCCCGCGACCGCCGGATGGCGCGGGCCACGGCCTTGATGGCCTCTTCCTGGCCGACCACGCGCTTGGACAACTCGGCCTCGATCCGCAGGAGCTTGGCCGACTCCGCCTCCTCCAGTTGCTGGAGGGGGATGCCGGTCCACTTGGCCACGATGTAGGCGATGTCCTCCTCGCTCACCGTTGTCTTGGCCTTGGACCGCTGGTCCTTCCAGTTGGCCTTGCGCTCTTCCAACTCGCCCCGCAGCTTCCGCTCCGTGTCACGCAGGCGAGCGGCCACCTCGAAGGCCTGGGTGCGAATGGCGTCCTCCTTCTGGGCGCGCAGCCGCTCGACTTCGTTCTCCATCTCGCGCAGCTCGGACGGCAGCACCATCCCCTGGAGCCGGGCGCGGGCCCCGGCCTCGTCGATCACGTCGATGGCCTTGTCGGGCAGGAACCGGTCCGCGATGTACCGCTGGCTGAGGCGCGCCGCCGCCACCACTGCCTCGTCGGTGATGATGGCCTGGTGGTGGGTCTCGTAGCGGTCCTTGATCTCCCGCAGGATGCGGATCGTCTCGTCCACGCTGGGCGGCCCGACGTGGATGGCCTGGAACCGCCGCTCCAGCGCGCGATCCTTCTCGACGTACTTCCGGTACTCGTCCATGGTGGTGGCGCCGATGCACTGCAGCTCTCCGCGCGCCAGCGCCGGCTTCAGCATGTTGCTGGCGTCGATGGCCCCCTCGGCGGCGCCCGCCCCCACCAGGGTGTGCAGCTCGTCGATGAACAGGACGATGTTGCCGGCCTGCTGGATCTCCTTCACCACGGCCTTGAGCCGCTCCTCGAACTGGCCCCGGTACTTGGTGCCCGCCACCATGCCGGCCAGGTCCAACTGCACCACGCGCTTGCGCAGCAGGATCTCGGGCACAGTGCTGGCCACGATCTGGAGGGCCAGCCCTTCCACGATGGCCGTCTTCCCCACCCCCGCCTCGCCGATCAGGACCGGGTTGTTCTTCTTGCGGCGGGAGAGGACCTGGATCACTCGCTCAATCTCCGCCTCGCGGCCGATGACGGGGTCCAACTTGTCCTGCCGGGCTAGGGAGGTGAGGTCCACGCCGAACTCGTCCAGGGCGGGCGTCCGGGTGGTGGAGGTCTGCTTAGACGCCTGCTCCCCCAAGAGTTCCTGCGCCTGCGCCTTGGCGGCCGCCACGCTCACGCCGAAGTCCCGGAGGACCAGCGATGCGATCCCCTCCCCCTCCCGGATCAACCCGAGCAAGAGGTGCTCCGTGCCGATGTAGTTGTGGCCGAGGGATCGGGCCTCGGAGATGGCGTACTCCAGCACCTTCTTGGCCTGAGGCGTGAAGGGGATCTCCCCGGCCGGGGAAAACTCGGTGCCGACGGCGACGATCTTCTCGATCTCGGCTTTGAGGGCGGAGACGTTGACGTTCAGCTTCTTCAGGATGGCCACGGCCAGGCCGTCCCCCTCGCGGATCAGGCCCAGCAGCAGGTGCTCCGTCCCGACGAAGTTATGGCCGAGGCGAATGGCTTCCTCACGGGCCAGGATGATGACCTTGCGGGCGCGTTCGGTGAATCGTTCAAACATGAGCTACTCCTCGCAACCTTCTCACTCCCTTGCTCTCCATGCTTCGTTCCTCACTCGCGATCGCCGCCTGGACCGCCCGAAGCGACGCTGGCTGCATTATATCCGACAAGACGGGCGACGGGAAGAGGCAAATTCTGGGCCCTAGGCCACCATCCGACCGTCCAGCATTCGCAGGATGCGGTCCGCCCGGCCGGCCAGCACCTCGTTGTGGGTAACCACGACGCAGGTGAGACGCCGCTCGCGGTTGATCTGGCGCAGCACGTCGAAGACCTCCTCTCCGGTCTTGCTGTCCAGGTTCCCCGTCGGCTCGTCCGCCAGTAGGACGGCCGGCTCGCCCACGAGGGCGCGCGCCACGGCCACCCGCTGTTGTTCGCCCCCCGAAAGCTCCCCCGGGCGGTGGCGCAGCCGGTCGGCCAGTCCTACCTGTCCCAGGATGGCCTGCGCGCGGCTCCTGGCCTCCCCCGCCGACAGGCGCCGGATCAGGAGAGGCAGCATCACGTTCTCCAGGGCGGTGAACTCGGGCAGGAGGTGGTGGAACTGGAAAACGAACCCCACCTGCCGGTTCCGAAATTCCGCCAGGGCCGCATCGCCCAGGCCCGACAGCACCGTCTCGCCGTACCGGATCTGGCCGCCGGTCGGTCGCTCCAGGGCGCCCAGCAGGTGCAGCAGGGTACTCTTCCCAACCCCGGAGGGCCCCGCCACCGCCACCAGCTCCCCGGGGACGACGCGGAGGCTGACCCCCTTCAGCACATCCACGCGATCCCCGTCGCGGGGGAAGCTCTTCCAGACGTCCTGGACCTGAATCTCGACGCTCATGTCGCCATTGCGGATTGCGGAACACCCAGAGGGTGCCCGATTGCGAAATGGCAGACTCCATCCGCAATTGTCACCCGCCCTTCATTCCACATTCCGCATTCCGAATTCCGCATTCGCATCATTCGTATCGAATGGCCACCACGGGGTCCACCCGGGCCGCCTGGCGGGACGGGATGATCGTCGCCAAGAAGCTGATGATGAAAGCCGTGATCGTTATCGCCACGACGTCTGGCAGGAGGACGCGGGACGGCAGCTTGTCCAGCAGGTAGACGTCCTGGGGGAAGGCCTTGAACCCGAAGAGCCACTCGATGGCCCCCACGATGGGATCCAGGTTCTTGGCGATGGCGAGACCCGCCAAGAGGCCCAGGATCGTTCCCGCGGCCCCGATGATCATCCCCTGCACGATGAACACGGCCATGAGGCTGCCCCCGGTCGCGCCCATGGATTTCAGCACGGCGATCTCCTTCCGCTTCTGCATGACCAGCATGATCAGCGTGCTGATGATGCCGAAGGCCGCCACCAAGACGATCATCGTCAGGATGACGAACATCACGATCCGCTCTACCCGGAGCGCCGAGAAGAAGTTCCGGTTCAGCTCCATCCACGTCCGGGTGAAGTACGGGAACTTCAGGCGGGCGCGGATGGCTTCGGCGATCTGGGCCGCCTGGTAGATGTCCGCGACCCGGACCTCGATGCCGCTGACGGCCGACCCCATGCGGAAGAGCTGCTGGGCCGTGGGAACCGCGGTCATGGCCAGCTTCGAGTCGAACTCGGCGAACCCGACCTGGAAGATCCCCACCACCGTGAATCGGCGCATGCGGGGCATCACCCCCAGGGGGGAGAGGTCCCCGCCCAATGGCAGGAGCACGTCCACCGGGCTGCCCACGCTCACCCCCAGGCTGCTGGCCAGGTACGTGCCCAGGACGATCCCGTCCGGGGGAAACACGGGGTGCGGGCTGGCCATGGCCTCGGTCAACTCCGTACTGGCGCTCTTGAGGGTCTTGCGGAAGTCAGTGGCCTTCACCGCCGAGGCCAGGTCGATGCCTCGCAGGACGGTGCCGGCGGTCCGCCCCGCGGCCGTCAGCAACACCTCGTTGTACGTGAAGGGCGATGCCGCGGTGACGCCCGGCACCTGCCGCACGGCCGCCAGGGCGGCATCCGGCTCTTCGATACCCCGTTCGCCGTAGCGCAGGACCCAGATGTGGGCGTTGGTCCCCAGGATCTTGTTGCGCAGATCGAACTCGAACCCGCTCATCACCGCCATGACCACGATGAGGGCCATGACGCCGACGGCCACGCCGGCGATGGAGATGAAGGTGATGACGGAGAGGGAGCGCTGCCGCCGCTTGGCTTTGAGATAGCGGAGGCTGATGAATACCTCGTAGGGAAGGGACCAGCCCATCCGACTGCTACCTTCCATCCTTCAATGACCCAAGGGCCCGCAGGGACAGCGACAGGAGTAAGGAAGGAGTCTGTTTGGTCATCTGTCTTCGGTCTGCGGTCCGTGGTCCGTGGTCCGTGGTCCGTGGTCAGTGTCTGTTGTTTCTGGGCCTAGGCCTTCCGGCCGCAGCAGGGGGAACAGGATCACGTCGCGGATGGAGGGGGAGTCGGTGAGGAGCATGACTAGGCGATCGATGCCGATCCCCTCGCCGGCCGTGGGTGGCAGGCCGTATTCCAGCGCCCGCACGAAGTCTTCATCCATGTGGTGCGCCTCTTCGTCCCCGGCCGCCCGCGCCTTGGCCTGGGCCTCCAGGCGGCGCCGCTGCTCCCGGGGGTCGTTCAGCTCGGTGTAGGCGTTGGCCACCTCCAGCCCGGCGACGTACAGCTCGAAGCGCTGGGCGTAGCGGGGATCATCTGTCCGCGCCTTGGCCAGCGGACTGAGCTCGGCCGGAAAGTCGGTGATGAAGGTCGGCTGGACGAGCTGCCCCTCCACCCGGGCCTCGAAGAGCTCGGCCAAGAGCTTCCCCCAGCCCCAGGCCGGCTTGACCGCGATGCCGCTGGCGTCGGCCACGGCCCGTAACCCCTGCTGGGAGTCAGAGCCTACCCGTCCTAGCCAGGCCCTGCACTCGGGGGGGAGGCCCCCCATCTTCACCAGGGCTTCTATCAGCGTGAGACGCGGCCATGGCGGCGCGAAGAAGATCTCCCGACCCTGATACGTGACGGTATCGCTACCGCACACCGTCCGGACGATCCGGGGGAGAAGCTCCTCGGTCAGGGCCATCAGGTCCCGGTAGTCGGCATAGGCCTGGTAGAACTCCAGCATGGTGAATTCGGGGTTGTGCTGGGTGGACAGGCCCTCATTCCGGAAGTTCCGGTTGATCTCGTACACCCGCTCCAGCCCGCCCACCACGCATCGCTTGAGATGGAGCTCGGGGGCAATGCGCAGGTACAGGCTGAGATCCAGAGCGTTGTGGTGGGTGACGAACGGCCGGGCGGCGGCCCCTCCGGGGATCGGCTGCATCATGGGCGTCTCGACCTCGAGGAAGCCGCGCTCGTCGAAGAAGCGCCGGATCTCGGCGATGATCCTGGCCCGCCGCCTGAACACCTCTGCCACGGACGGATTGGCGATCAGGTCCACGTAGCGCTGCCGGTAGCGCACCTCCACGTCGGACAGCCCGTGCCACTTGTCCGGGAGCGGCCGCAGCGCCTTGGCCAGGAGGGTGAGAGTATCCACGTGGATCGTCAATTCGCCCGTCTTGGTCCGGAAGAGGCGTCCCCGCACGCCCAGGAAGTCGCCGACGTCAATGCGACGAAATAGCGTGTAGGCCGATTCGCCCACCGTGTCCTGGCGGACATAGATCTGGATCCTGCCGGTCTGATCCTTGATGTGGGCAAAGGAGGCCTTGCCGTGGCCGCGCAGGGACAGGACCCGCCCCGCCAGCGCCACGGCTTCGGCCGCGCAGAGCGCGGCGTCGTCGGCCGAGGCGTAGCGGCGCGTCAGGTCGCCTGCCAGATGGGTGACGGGAAAGGTGCTGGGGTAGGGATCGACGCGGTCGCGGCTGAGGTCTTCCAGCTTCTTCAGCCGCTCACGAATGAAAGCGCTGGACTCGTCCAATCGTCCTCCAAGCGATCCAAGGGGCCGTGGCGCAAGGTGGCGCGATTATATGGGCGCGTGTCGGGGGAGTCAAGGCAGAGCGCTCCACGGTTCGAGCGTTTCCGCTTGTAGCTGATCCGGCCGGACTCGGAGGTGCCGACCGAGCCACTTTAACCAGGCGAACCGCCGAACGCCTTCGAGAATCAGCGGGCCGTCAGCCTTTGACCTTCAAGCGGGCCTCGTTCTCGGCGATGAACCGCTGGATGTCGTCCGCCATGTCGAGGAGCTTGAGCCACTGCTCCTTGTACAGCGTCACGGGGAAGCGCCCCAAGCCGTACACCGAGAGGGCCCCTTTCTGGCTGACCCGGATGGATGTGGGTCGAGAGATCTTGGCCCTGAGCGCCTCATTCTCGGTGCGCAGTCGCTCTACTTCCGCGCGGAGATCGTCGTCTGGCATGGTTTTCTCCTTTGCTGGTGGCGGATCAGCCCAGAACCCGACCTCTCGCCAGGACAGAGGTCGCGTCTCTACGCTGTCTTCTCGGGCGGCTTGAACAGGTACGCTTCGATGAAGCGGTCCAAGTCGCCGTCCAGGACGGCGGTAACGTTGCCCGTCTCCTCCCCCGTTCGATGGTCCTTCACCAACTGATATGGCGCCAGAACGTAGGACCGGATCTGGCTGCCCCAGGCGATGGGCGCCTTCTCGCCCTCCAGCTTCGCCATCTCCTCGTCCTGCTGCCGCTTGTAGAAGTCGTACAGGCGCGCCCGCAGCACCTTCATGGCCATGGCTTTGTTCTTGTGCTGGGAGCGCTCGTTCTGGCACGAAGCCACGATCCCGGTGGGCAGGTGGGTGATGCGCACGGCCGAGTCGGTCACGTTGATGTGTTGGCCGCCGTGTCCCCCCGATCGATACGTATCGATCCGCAGATCCTTCTCGTCGATCTTGATGTCGATGTCGTCCGAGATCTCCGGATAGACGAAGACCGAGGCGAAGGAGGTGTGCCGCCGCTTGCTGGCGTCGAAGGGCGAGATCCGGACCAGCCGGTGGACGCCGATCTCGGCCCGGAGGTATCCGTAGGCGTAGGGCCCGGAGACGGTCACAATCCCGTTCTTGATCCCCGCCTCCTCCGCTTCTAAGAGATCAATGATCTCGGTCTTGAAGCCCCTGCTCTCGGCCCAGCGCAGGTACATGCGCAGGAGCATCTGCGCCCAGTCCTGGGACTCCGTGCCTCCGGCGCCGGGGTTGATGCTCAGGATGGCATTGCCCTTGTCGTACTCGCCCGAGAGGACCGTCTGTAGTTCGAGGGTGCGCACCTGCCGGGTCAGGGCCTGGAGGGCGTCGGAGACCTCCTGGAGCGTCTCGACGTCCTCGTGATCCACGGCCAGCTCCAGAAGCACCCGCAGGTCCTCCAGTTCTTTCACCAGGCCGGCGTGCTGGTCCAGCGTCTGGCGAAGATCGCTCTGCTCCTTCAGGACTTTCTGCGCCGTCTCTGGATCTCCCCAGAAGTCGGGCGCGGCCGCCGCAGCCTCCAGCGCTGCCAGTCGGGCCGCCTTGCCAGGGACGTCAAAGATACACCCGGAGCTGATCCAGCTTTCGCTGCAGCTCGTCGATGCTGCGTTGCAGATCAGGAATCATGATTCGTTCCTCCGCCGCCCGGTCTGGCTCACTTCCTCAGCGCCCGAGCATCCAACGGGCGCGGACCAGCGCCATGCCATAGGCAACCAAGAATGTCAGGCATACCCAGGCCAGGACATCTCCAAAGCGGGAATACGGGGTCTCGCCCAGTCGTAGGTGGATCGTCCCCAGCAGGGCAGCCTCTGTGAAGATTCCGGTCTCTGCCAGGATCTCCCCAGTCGGCGCAACCACCGCCGTGATCCCGGTGTTGGCCGCGCGGACCAGGTACATTCCGTTCTCGACCGCACGCATCGCCGCCATGGCGAGATGCTGGGAGGGCGCGCCGCTTCTCCCGAACCAGGCGTCGTTGGTGATGTTCACGAGGAACTCCGCCCCGTCGCGTACGAACTCCCGCACTTCATCCGGAAAGATGGCCTCGTAACAGATCATCACGCTGAATCGCGCGTCCTCCAGCGAAAACACGGTGGCCGTGCGACCGCGCCCGAAGTCTCCGATCCCCACCACCAGCTTGTCCAGGAAAAAGAAGATCTGGTGCAGGGGCACGTACTCCCCGAAGGGAACCAGGTGGCGCTTGTCGTAACGCCCCTGAATCCGCCCATCCCTTCCCAGGAGGAACGCGGTGTTGTACAGGCGGCCGTCGTCTCCCACGTCGGGGCTTCCGACCAGCATCGGAACGCGGGTCTCCTCGGCCAGGCGATAGACACGGGCGGCCAGCTCCGGCTGGCGCCGCAGGAAAAAGGGGATGGCCGTCTCCGGCCAGACGATCAGCCCGGGCTTCGCCGCGGCCACGCGCCGCGTGAGCCGCTCGTAGATGTCCAGGGTGGCCGTCTGATAGCTCCGGTCCCATTTCAGCGACTGGTCGATGTTCCCCTGCAGCAGCCCCACGCGGATGGCGGCGCCTCCCGTGGGATCGCGCCAGAGGAGACGGGCATACGCCACCGTGGCTAGGAGCGCCAGGGCCGCCAGCCCGACCGGCAGAAGCGCCGCGTGCCAGCGGATCCGCTCCTCTCGAGCCTCCAGCCACAAGGCGAGCAGTCCCGCCACCGCCCCGTTCACCAGGAGGAGCAGGGCCGAGATCCCGTACACGCCGGTCGCCGCGGCCAGCAACCGGACCGTCGGCTGGCGGTACTGAGTGTACCCCAGGAGGGCCCACGGAAATCCCGAGAAGAGATATGTCCGCAGAAACTCCAGAGCCACCCACAGGGCCGCGGCGAAAAGCGGCTCGATCCCCCGGGGCGGCCGCAACCATTTCCGGCCCAAGACAAGGAGCCCCGCGAAGGCCGCCGTGTAGCTCGCCAGGACCCCGCACAGGAGCAGGAGCGCCACCAGGCTCAGCAGGAGCGGCATCCGCCCGTAGGTGGTCATCGTGTTGATGACCCACCAGATGGTCGCCAGGTAGAAGCTCAGGCCGGCCGCGTATCCCAGCCACGCCGCGGCGCTGGACGTGGTTCCTTCCAGCGCCAGGAAGAGTGGCACCAGCCCGACGAAGGCGATCGGCCCGACGTCCCAGGGCGGAAAGGCGATGGCGCAAAGGAGGCCGCTCCCCACCGCCAGGCCGAAGCGCAGGGGGCGCGGGAAATCGAGGGCCACCGGCAACCGCTCCGCGATCACACCCACCCGATTCGCACCAGGGCGTACAGAACGGGACACGCGAACATCAGGCTGTCCAGCCGGTCCAGGACCCCGCCATGCCCGGGGATGAGGCCCCCGCTATCCTTGACCCCGGCGCCGCGCTTCACTGCCGACTCGCACAGGTCCCCCAGGATCCCGACGATGCCGAGGAGCAGGCCGAGCACGGCCGCAACGGCCCACGGGAGCCGCGGCCAGATCCAGGGGCTCCCGGCGATGGCGACGACCATCGTGGCGGCCATCCCGCCCAGGGCGCCCTCGACCGTCTTCTTGGGGCTGATCTGGGGCGCCAGCGGTTGCCGGCCGAACCGGCTGCCGACATAGAAGGCCGCGATGTCCCCCGCCCAAGTGGTGAGGGAGAGAAAGTAGATGAGTTCTCGCCCCTCGGGCAGGGCCCGCAGCGCGCTGGCGAAGCTCAGAAGGCCTCCCACGTACACCGCCCCCAGCGTGATCCAGGCCGCCTGCAGGAGACCCACCCGAAACTCGGCCTTGAGCAGCGTCACCCGCAGGAGCGCCATCCCCCCCACAAGAGCCCCCACGCCGGCCGCGCCCCACCTCGAGGTGACGCCGACGTGCCACAGCAGGGCGCCCGCCACGGTCAGCAGCGACACGCCGCCGTCCGTTCCCGCCGGGCACAATCGCGAGAATTCCCACGCGCCTATGCCGATGGCCAGGCCGACCAACAGCGCGAAGTGAAACGCTGAGCCAAAACGGACGAGGAGGAGAAACGGGGGGACGAGCAGCAGCGCGCTGAGGATCCGTTGACGGTGCATGACCTCTCGGTCCCGGACTCAAAACTCCATGATTTCCTTTTCCTTCTTCCCCAGAAGCTCGTCCAGGCCCTTGATCATACGGTTCGTCAACTCCTGGGTCTGCTCCATGCCCTTGTGCGCGCCGTCCTCGGACAATTGCTTGTTCTTTTCCAGCTTCTTCAAGGCCTCGTTGGCGTCCCGGCGGATGTTGCGGATGACCACCCGCCCTTCCTCCGCCAGCTTGCGGACGATCTTCACCAGCTCTTTGCGGCGCTCCTCGGTGAGGGCGGGGACCGCCAGCCGGATCACCTTGCCATCGTTGGTGGGCGTGATCCCCAAGTCGGACTTCAGGATGGCCTTCTCGACGGCCGAGATCACCGACGGCTCCCAGGGCTGGATGGTGATCAGGCGCCGCTCCGGCGTCGCCAGGTTGGCCACCGCCTTCAGGGGGGTCGGGGTCCCATGATAGTCCACCACGATGCCATCCAGCAATGCGACCGAGGCCCGGCCCGTCCGCACACTGTTGAAGTCCTTGAGCGTGGCCTCGGTCGCCCGCTTCATGTCCTGCTCGGCCTTCTTAATGACTTCCTGCATGACCCGTCAGCCTCCCCGGACCAGGGTGCCCACGCGCTCTCCCAACACCAGCCGGCGCAGCCGCCCTTTCTCCTGCAGGTTAAAGACCACGATGGGAAATCGGTTGTCCATGCAGAGCGAGATGGCGGTGGAGTCCATGACCTTCAGCCGCCGGCTGAGAACCTCGATGTAGCTGAGCTCCTCGAACTTCTGCGCCGTCGGATCCGTCTTGGGATCGGCGGTGTAGACCCCGTCTACCTTGGTGGCCTTGAAGACCACGTCGGCGTTGATCTCCATGGCCCGCAGCGCCGCCGCCGTGTCCGTCGTGAAGTACGGGTTGCCCGTGCCGCCCACGAAGATGACCACCCGGCCCTTCTCGATGTGGCGCAGCGCCCGGCGGCGAATGAACGGCTCGGCCACCTCGCGCATCTCGATGGCGGTCTGGACCCGCGTGTCCACCCCGAGCTTTTCCAGCGCCTCTTGCAGGGCCAGACCGTTCATCACGGTCGCCAGCATGCCCATGTAGTCGGCCGAGGACCGATCCATTCCCTGGGCGCTGGCCACCACCCCCCGGAAGATGTTGCCGCCGCCGATCACCATGCCGATCTGAACGCCGAGACGCTGGACCTCCCGCACCTCGCCGGCGACGAACCGAACCACGTCGGCGCTGATCCCGAATTCCTGATCGCCCGCCAGCGCCTCGCCGCTGAGCTTCAGGAGGATCCGTCGGTACTTGAGCTCCGGCATTTTCCTCTCCGGCAATCAGGAACTCCAGATTGCCTGATTGCCCGGTGGCCTGCTTGCCGTGCTAGCCCTCGGCCCGCTTCTCGATCCCCTCGCCCAGGCGGAACCGGGCGAAACCTGCCACGCTGACCGGCTCGCCCAAGGTCTTCTCGGCCGCCTTGAGGACGTCGCGGATCTTCTGCTTCCCCTCAGGGTCCCGGATGAAGGGTTGATCCGCCAGGCACCGCTCCATGAAGAACTTCTCCAGGCGTCCCTGGATGATCTTGTCCTGGATGGCGGCCGGCTTGCCCTGAACGTCAGGCTGGGCCCGCAGGATCTCCCGCTCCTTCTCCAGGATGGCGGCGGGGACCTGGTCGCGCGTCACATAGGCCGGCTCGGCCGAGCAGACCTGCAGGGCCAAGTCCTTGGCCAGCTGCGTCAGCCCCTCGCCCTTCGCCACGCCGTCCGATTTGCACCGCACTTCGACCAGGACGCCGATCTTCCCCCCAGCGTGCAGGTAGCTCGTCACCAATCCCTGGGCGTCCTGGGGCAGCGCCAGGCGGGCCGCCCGCCGGACGACGATGTTCTCTCCCAGAGACGCTATGGCGTCTTTGACCACGTCGGCCACCGGCTTACCATTCACGGCACGCGCCAGCAGGGCGTCCATTTCCGCTGCCGAGGCATCCGTCCCCACCAGGGTCACCAGCAATCGGGTGAGATCGGTGAACCGCTCCGTGCGGGCCACGAAATCCGTCTCGCAATTCACTTCCAACAAGGCCCCCGCGTCCCGCCCGGGCGAGATCCACACCGCCACCAGACCGTCCGCCGCCGCGCGGCCTGCCTTTTTCTCGGCGGTCTTCAATCCGCGCTTCCGCAGGACCTCGATCGCCTTGGTGAGGTCGCCACCCGCCTCTGCCAAGGCGGCCTTGCACTCCATGATCCCCGCGCCCGTCTTGTCGCGCAGGTCACGGACCATTCCTGTCGAAATCTCCATGCATACTCCTTCTGGCTGGCCTTACTGTGCGGCGGCGGCCGAAGCCTGCGAGGCCTGGGATTCGGGGCCCCCGGAACCGGAAGGGACCGCCCCCTCAGGGCCGGCCGCCGGGGCGAGAGGAGTTGGGGAGCCGGTCGCCGGCGCCTCAGCACCGGCCGGGTACCCGCTGGCGGGTGACCCGCTGGCGGGTACCCCCTCCTCGATCCCCGCCGCACCCACCTTGGCGCCTGCCCCTCGCCCCTCGATGATCGCATCGGCCAGCCGGGAGACAAGCAGCCGGATCGCGCGGATCGCGTCGTCGTTGCCCGGGATAGGAAAGTCGATCTCGTCCGGATCGCAGTTCGTGTCCACCACCGCGATCACCGCGATGCCGAGCCGGCGCGCCTCGCGGACGGCGATCCGCTCCTTCTTGGGATCGACGATGAACACGGCGCCCGGGAGCTGCTCCATGCCCTTGATGCCCATGAGGGCATTGTTGAGCTTCTCCATCTCGCGCTCCAGCCGGAGGACTTCCTTCTTGGAGAAGGCCTCGAACTTCCCCGTGGCCTGCATGTCCTCCAGCTGCTTGAGGCGCGAGATGCTCTTGGTGATGGTTTGAAAGTTCGTCAGGGTCCCGCCCAGCCAGCGGCGGTTCACGAAATACATCCCGGCGCGGGCGGCCTCCTCCTGAATCGTGTCCGCCGCCTGTTTCTTCGTGCCCACGAACAGCACCGACTCGCCGCGGGCGGCGGCGTCGCGTAGGAAGACGGACGCCTCCTGGAACATCTTCAGGGTCTTCTGCAGGTCAATGATGTAGATCCCGTTCCGCTCCCCGAACAGGTACTTCTTCATCTTCGGGTTCCAGCGCTTGGTCTGGTGCCCGAAGTGGACACCGGCCTCCAGCAACTCCTTGATCGTCACCGCCATTGGCACGTTCCTCCTGCGTGAGGTTGTTCCGCCGCGCGCCTCCACTTCCCCCGGAATCCCGCCCCTCGGCGGGACACCCCCGGCGGAATCCGCGCGCGTGTGAAGTGAGGTCCGCGCCCATCGCGGACCCCGTTCGCCTTATATCACACCGGTGGATGGGCAGCAAGCCCAGCCCCAGCCGACCAACGTTCGCGCGTTCGGTGGTTCCCGAACACCCGAACGGTCGAACCGTCGAATGCTCTTTGCTTTTACGTCCGATATCCCGCGTTGATACGGACGTAGCCTTCGGACAGGTCGGTGGTCCAGAGGCGCGCCGTGGCACGCCCCGCCCGCAGGTTCACCAGCAGCGCGAAGTCCCGCTGCCGCAACCGGTGGTTCGCAGCCGCCTCGGCGCTCGACCCGAGGCCCTCGCCGCGGCGCACCACGGGCAACTCGTCCACCGACAGATCCACCATCCCGGGGTCGAAGCCGGCCCCGGATCGTCCCAGGGCCGCCATCACCCGCCCCCAGTTGATGTCCTCCCCGAAAAGCGTCGTCTTGACCAGGGGGGAGGTCGCCACCGCCTCGGCCCCCAGGCGTGCCTCCTTGGCCGTCCGCGCGCCGGCGATCCGGACCTCCACCAGCTTGGTGGCCCCCTCCGCGTCCCGCACGATCATCTTGGCCAGGCTGAGGCACACCATCTCCAGGCCCACCTGGAACGTGCGGAAATCGGCCGTGCCCGGACGCAGCGCCGGCGCGCCGGAGGCCCCGGTGGCGAAGCAGAGAACCATGTCGTTGGTGCTGGTGTCCCCATCCACCGTGATGCAGTTGAAGCTCGCCTCCACCACCAGCCGCAGCGCTTTCTGGAGCGGTCCCGCCGCCACGTTGGCGTCGGTGGCGATCACGGCCAGCATGGTCGCCATCCGCGGGGCGATCATGCCCGATCCCTTGGCCATCCCCCCGATGCTCACCCGCCGCTTTCCCTGGGCGAAGCGAATGGCGGCCTCCTTGGGCATGGTATCCGTGGTGAGGATGGCCTGCGCCGCCGCGCTCCCCGCGGAAGCGTCCAGCCGGGCCGCAGCATCGGCGATCCCCCTCCGGATCGCATCCATGTCCAGCCGGCGCCCGATCACGCCTGTCGAGGCCACAAAGACCTGCCCGGCCGGCCGCTTCAAGGCCCGCGCGACCTCCCGCACCGTGGCCTCGGCATCGGCCAGGCCCTGCCGCCCCGTGCAGGCATTGGCGTTGCCGCTGTTCAGGACGACGGCCGCGAATTTTCTTCCGCGCAGGTTCCGCCGCGAGACCAGGACCGGGGCGGCCTGGACCCGATTCGTCGTGAACGTCGCCGCCACCGTCGCTGGCCCGTCCGACGTCACCAGGGCGAGGTCCAGCTGGCCGTCCCGCTTCAAGCCACAGGCGACCGCCGCCGACCGGACCCCTTTGACTGGGGAGATCCCGCCGGGAATCGCGAAGAGGTATGCGTCAGTCCCGCCCACGGCTTCCTCGCTTCTTCCGGTGAATCGGCACCGCCGGATCGGTCGCTTAGGGAAACAGTCCGGGAATCCACAACCCGGCCTGCTCGTCCAGGCCGGCCATCAGATTGAAGCATTGCACCGCCTGCCCGGAGGCCCCCTTGACCAGGTTGTCGATGGCCGTCACGACGATGACCCGTCCCGTCCGGCCATCCGACACGAGCCCGATGTCGCAGAAATTCGAGTGCAGGACGTGCTTCGTCTCGGGGAGCTTCCCCTCGGCCAGGACACGCACGAAGGGCGCCCCGCGGTAGAAGGTCCGGAAGAGCAGCACCAGGTCCCCGGCCGCGCGGCGGCTCAGGAGCGACGCTGTGATGGTGGTCAGGATCCCGCGGGTGAGGGGGGCCAGGTGCGGCGTGAAGGAGACTGTGACTTCGCGGCCGGCCAGGCGTGACAGCTCCTGCTCGATCTCGGGGGTGTGCCGGTGGCTGGCCACGCCGTAGGCCTTGAGGCCCTCGTTCACCTCGGAGTAGTGATACGGCAGATCCGCTCTCCGCCCGGCCCCCGAGACGCCGGAGATGGCGTCGATGATCAGGGAGTCCGGATCCACGAGTCCCTCGGCAATGAGGGGGGCCAGGCCCAGCACCGCGCCGGTGGGATAGCAGCCCGGAACCGCCACCAGTCGCGCCTCCGCGATCTCGGCGCGATGGAGTTCGGGAAGGCCGTAGGCCGCTTCCTTCAGCAGGTGCGGGGCCACATGCTCCATCCCGTACCACTGCGGGTAGGCCGCCGCGTCTTTCAGCCGGTAGTCGGCCGAGAGGTCCAGGACCCGCGTCCCCCGCTGGATTAGATCCGCCCCCATGGCCATGGAGGTCTTGTGGGGCAGGGCCAGGAAAACAAAGTCCGCCTCGGCCGCCAGCTTGGCCGTGTCCAGGGGAAGGCAGGCGAGATCCAGGAACCCCGCCAGGCTGGGAAACACCGTGGCGATGGGCTGGTTCGCGTGGGCTTCGGCGGTGAGGGCCACGACCTTCGCCAGGGGATGCTGGAGGAGGAGCCGGAGCAGCTCCGCCCCCGTATATCCGCTGGCCCCGGCAATGGCCACGCGGCGCACCCGCTCGCTCTTTCCCGTGCCTGTCATCCCATCCGCTCCCGCCTGCCGCCAAAGCTCTTGCCGCTGTTCTACGCCCCGGTCGGAGAAACCCGCGCCTTCAGACCCATCGACCCCAAGCACAAAAAAAGGGAAGAACCCGGAGGCCCTTCCCTGTTCGTCATGGCGAGACAGTTACCGCTTGGAGAACTGGAACCGGGCCCGCGCGCCCTTCTGGCCGTACTTCTTTCGCTCTTTCACTCGGGGATCGCGGGTGAGCAGGCCGGCCTTCTTCAGCGCGGTCCGCATGGTATCGTCCACCCGGACCAGCGCCCGCGCGATCCCGAGGCGAATCGCCCCCGCCTGGCCGGTGGAGCCGCCGCCGCTCACGCTGGCCATGACGTCGTACTTCCCTTCCTGGCCCACGACCTTGAGGGGTTGCGTCAGCAGCATCTTCAACGTGGGGTGGGTGAAGAATTCGTCCGCCGGACGGTCGTTCACCTGGATCTTGCCCTCGCCCGGCTTCAGCCAGACCCGCGCCACAGAACTCTTGCGGCGTCCGGTCCCGTAGGCGCGCGATGTCGTTTCCATGCCTGCCTCGTCTCCTCGGAGTTACTTCGGGGCGGCCGCTGGCGCCGGCCGTTGCGCCGCGTGCGGGTGGGTGGGACCAGCGTACACCTTGAGTTTCCCGAAGAGCGCGTCGCCCAGTTTGGTCTTGGGCAGCATCCCCCGCACTGCCTTTTCGAGGACGCGCTCCGGCCTTTCCCGCAGCAGCTTGCCCAGCCGGATCGTTTTTATGCCCCCCGGATACTGAGAATGGTGATGGTATTCTTTGTGCCGAAGCTTCCGGCCGGTCACCACCACCTTCTCCGCGTTGATGACCACAACGAAGTCCCCCACGTCCGTGTGGGGAGCGAAGACCGGCTTGTCTTTTCCACGCAGGATCACGGCCACGCGGGTGGCCAGGCGACCCAGGGTCTGCCCCTGGGCATCCACCAAGATCCAGCGGCGGTCGATCTCGCCCGCTTTCGGCTGATACGTCTTCATGGAGACACGGACCTCACGGACAAACGGTTAGAAAATGGGCCCCCGAACCGCGTTAAGATATGGATTAAGGCCCATTTTGTCAAGCGAAATGTCCTTGGCGGCGTCCTGGAATCCCTCCTTGACACTCTATTTCGTGAGAGATAGCCTCCAGCGAGCCCGTACCGTCGCGACTCTGGGGACTTGGGAACATCTGGGCCCGACGCCAGATATTGTGCCCCTATGCGCAAATCAGATAAGCATACTTAGGACAAAGAGAATGACAAGATTCGAAGAGACCAACTGGGGAGATGCCGCCCACGCCGCAGAATACCGTGACAATGTGGACCATTACGTGCCTGAAAGGCAGTTGCTTGTGTCCGTTCTCGCTTCCTTCTACCGACACTCCGTGACCCATCCTGGCACCCAACGCGTGCTGGACCTCGGATGCGGAGACGGTATCGTTGGCGCGACGTTGTGTTCCATCGATCCAGCCATCCGCCTCTGTGCGATAGATGGGTCCGCGGATATGCTGAAAGCCGCGCGCAGGCGCCTCGCGAATGCGCGCGTTGAATTACTTAGCTGCGCCACGTTCCAGCAGATTATCCGGGGGGAGGTAGAACTCGGAATCTTTGATTTCGTCGCCTCGGCGTTTGCCATTCACCACGTCGATCTTTCCGAGAAGAAGGTGCTCTTCCGGCGCATTCTCGTAATGCTCAAGAGCGGTTGTTGCTTCGCAAATCTTGACGTGATACTTCCCAGAGAACGTCGTCATGAGGACTGGTATTACGACCTGTGGCAGGAATGGATTCAGCGGCACCGAACAGAGATCTCACTGTCAGAGAGCTTTGCGCACGTCCCCGCTGAAGCAAGGAGAAAGCCTGAGAATTTCTATGATTCGCTTGACGATCAGCTCGGTGCGCTCAGGCATGCCGGGTTCACAGAGGTTGAATGCCATTATCGCCACGGGCTGTTCGGAATCTATAGCGGAAGGAAACCCTAGCAGCAGCGAAACCCTCTCCTCCCAGCGCCCAGATTCGTCCGTCTCGGGAAACCACTCCCGCCTTTCGCAGCCGCGACCAGCTCGGCCTTTCCCGTTGACACGCCCGACCTTCGAGGCGTAGACTGTTACGTGAGCCTCCCAGCCCCACCTTCGCTTTGCGGGAATGCTCGCCCACACCACTCTCTACCGCGCATCGCGGGCCGCGCTGGTCCGCGCTTAGCTTTCCTGTCCCGGTGCATACTTAAAGGCTTAAAGGGTTGATACTAACTTAGCTCTCCTATCGATAACCATTTGTGCTGGCGTATCCCGCCAGGAAGAGACAGGAG